>QQTW01003438.1_pt1 | contig 11685 bp, 12 predicted proteins | sample 1904831 | NCBI WGS metagenome assembly QQTW01 (sample SAMN09435610, study PRJNA476489) | Subsurface metagenome, whole genome shotgun sequencing project. | reverse complement strand
TATAAAGGCTTTCAACCCTTAGTCGCTCAGGATATCGCCGATCTCATTGTTTTTATGGTAACCCGACCGGCCCACGTGAACCTGGCCGAAATACTAATTTTGCCGACCGCGCAAGCCAGTGCCACCACCGTTAAAAAAGCTTAATTTTTTAAATTTCTGGACTGATTAGCGACTTTATTTCTGGAGTTATTGCCGGCATTAAGTTTTTAAGGCGTTTGAAAAATATAAACTGTGAACACATGGAGTTTGCCAAAATTAAAGAAACCTGCCTTTATGTGTCGGACTTGGAGCAAAGTAAAGCTTTCTACCATGCGCAGTTAGGCTTACCCATTATCAGCGAAGTTCCGGGTCGGCACTTGTTTTTACGGGCCGGCAGTTCCGTGCTGCTTTGTTTTATCTCGGAAATGGCGAAAAAGTCCACGGAAGTACCGCCGCATTTTGGTACGGGGCAATTGCATTTGGCTTTTGAAACATCACCTACCGAGTACCCGAAATGGAAAGCGAAACTGCAGGAATTGGACATCCCGATTGAACAAGAACATGATTGGGGTAACGGGTACTTGTCGTTATACTTTCGGGACCCGGATCTAAACTGCCTGGAAATCGTGATGACGGGTATGTGGGAAAAATCTGGACAATAGATCTTTCTTAGTAGAAAGCGGCCTTACAATTTACAAAATAGGCTTTAAACTTTCCCGGGAAAACTGCAATGGTAGTAAGTCCTGCACCGATTGGCACCGGTAAAAGGTGCTGGGCCCTACCTGAATAAGCACCCGGATAGGGGAGTTTTGCCGGTTTTCGTACTCCGCCATTACCTGGCGGCAAGCACCGCAGGGAGTAGCCCCGATAAAGCTGGTTTCGTTTATTCTTCGCGCCGTAACCGCCATTGCTTGAATTTTCTTGGTAGGATGCAAGGCACTTAATCCGAACAAAGCCGTTCTTTCGGCACATAAACCCGAAGGATAGGCCGCATTTTCCTGATTATTTCCCGTATGAATGGTGTGGTCGTCTAATAATATGGCCGATCCCACTAAAAATCCGGAATAAGGGGCGTACGCCTGATCGGCCGCTTTTTGAGCATTCACCAGCATAACTTGCTCCTGTTCCGTTAATTCTTCCGGTGCTTCCAGAATATCAAAAAGAAGTGTAAGTTGAAGCTGGCGCGCCATGAAAGCCTGTTTTGTTGTATTATGCAGTAGGAAATATACTGGTTCTTCTCGGAATTATTAGCTTAAAATGCGGCATTGTTTATATAAAATTTGGGTAAATGCCTTAAATTTCTACTATATGTATTGATGTTTAAATTATTGATATTTAGCAATGTATTATGGGGAGATTTACTTGTTAATTAGTTACACAAATTTTAAAAAATGAAAACCTTTACACTCAAGGCTGAGAACTTATCTGATTGGGCTTCTTTCCATAAAGAGTTTAAAATTATATTAGGCTTTCCTAATTATTACGGAGAAAATATGAATGCTTGGATTGATTGTGTGGATGAACTAACGGAAGATGAACAAGCTTTAATTCATATTGATAAAGGTAAATCAATGAAAGAAACCGTACCTGAAATACTTGAAGTATTTCTTGAAAGCAGTGCATTTGTAAATAACCGGAAAATAGAAGCCGGTGAAAAACCTTCTCTATTAATATCTCTTGGCTTTTAAAAATAAATCCTTTTAACCACACCCAACCACATTAAAATGTGTCTCATCTATGCCTAGTAATCGGAATTATGTATAATTGCTTCCGAAAGCTTTGTTTTAAAATAAGTCCGGATACTTGTGTTTTGATACTTGTTTCTAATTTAAGCTTTCTTTGTTAAACGGATTGAACTGAAAATAACAGCGATGAAGCATATTTTAATACTAGGAGCAGGTCGCTCTTCGGTTTACCTGATTGACTACTTAATAGCCCAGGCAGCTAGCCAAAATTGGTTCGTAACCGTGGCGGATTTGCAAACAATGCCTGTTCAATCGCGCTGGCCAGCCACTCCGTTTCATGCTTTTGTAGACCTGGACATTCATCAACAAGAGCCATTAGCCATTCAGGTTCAAAAAGCTGATGTGGTAATTTCGATGCTGCCCGCTCATTTTCATTTGCCCGTGGCCAAAGTCTGTCTGGCATTTAAGCGGCATTTTTTAACCGCTTCGTATGTTTCGCCGGAGATGCAAGCTTTGGATGGAGCGGCTAAACGGCAAAATTTGTTATTTTTAATGGAAACGGGTTTAGATCCCGGCATCGATCATCTTTCGGCTAAAGCCACTATTGATCGCATCCGGGAGCAAGGAGGCGAGCTGCTTTCATTTAAGTCTTACACCGGTGGTTTAGTGGCCCCGGAATCAGATACCAACCCCTGGCATTACAAAATTTCCTGGAACCCCCGCAATGTGGTTTTGGCCGGTACCGGTACCGCCAGTTATCTGCACAATCAGGCGTTTAAGTTTATTCCGTACGCCCAATTACTCCGGCGAACCGAGCGAATAAACGTCATTGGTTTAGGTGAGCTGGAAGGCTATGCCAACCGGGACTCTTTGGCTTACCGCAAAGCGTATGGTTTAGAAAATATTCCTACCATGATCCGGGGCACTTTGCGCTGGCCGGGATTTTGTGCTGCCTGGCACCAGCTGGTAAAACTAGGACTTACGGACGACAGCTACCGTATTCCGGATTCCGAAAATACCACGTACGCGCAATGGCTGGAAAGCTATTTACCGGAAAACGACAACGAAAACCTGGCTGTAGAGGAACGCCTGGCAGCTTATTTAAAATTACCTTTAAACAGTCCGGAATTAGAGGCGATTCGCTTTATAGGATTGTTGGAGAATGAAGAAATTAAAATAAAAGAAGCTACTCCGGCGCAAATTCTGGAACAGTGTTTAGTACAGAAGTTGGCTTTACAACCCACCGATAAAGATTTAATAGTGATGCAGCACGAGTTTGAATATGTGCTGGATAAGCAAAATCGGCGGTTAAAATCAGCCCTGGTACTAAAAGGGCAAGATGCTATTTACACAGCCATGGCCCAAACCGTGGGCATGCCGCTGGCCTTCGCTGCCGAGTTAATATTACAAAATAAGATTACTCACACCGGCGTACACATTCCCGTTTTGCCGGAACTTTACCGGCCGCTGCTGGCCCGTTTAGAAAAAATAGGTATTCTATTTCGCGAGCAAGAAGAAATTTTTTAAAAAATCAAGTAGTAAGGTGCCAATAGTTTCTGAAAGGTGTTGGTATAGCTATTCTCCGGCGTACGGATAGATATAGGCGGCAAGTACTCGGGTAGTTTATTTTGAAAACGGAAGTGTAAAATACACCGGAAAAGTTTGCCGCCGACTTGCGTAAATACCGGCAATTCTTGTTGTGGAAACAAGTGGTAAGAAGCTGCTAAATTTGTAACAACCTGTGCTTCGTAAGGAGGCAGCAAAAAGTACACGGAGCCACCGGGCGTTAAAAACTTCTGGCAAAACTGTAGCAAATCCTGGAAAGGTAAATCTAAGGTGTGCATGGCCCGGTTGCGCGTTTGATCCGGCGATTTTTGGGAAGCCTGGTAAAAAGGCGGATTGCTGATGATGACATCGTAGGTTGCGGTATTTACCCGTTCAAAAGCCTGTAAAGAACCGCAAAACAGTTGCAGTCTGTCGGCCCAAGAGCTTTGAGTAAAATTATGATGGGCTTGGGCTGCTGCCTCCTGATCAATTTCTACGGCCTGGATGCGGGCCGCGGACCGCTGGGCGGCCATGAGCGCTAATAAACCGGTACCCGTACCAATATCCAGGATAGTCTTTGCCTTTTCTACGGGTACCCAGGCGCCAAACAAGCAAGAATCGGTGCATACTTTCATGGCGCAATGGCTTTGTTCTACCCGAAATTGCTTAAATTGAAAATAAGAATTAGCCAATTAATTGCGTTTACTTGAGTAATTTCTCGATTGCTTCGTAGCCATGATCTATCAGCAAATTGGCGCTTAAAGCACTGGCCACCGCTAATTGGTCGCAGCGTTCATTTTCGGGGTGACCAGCGTGGCCTTTTAACCAGACAAAGGAAACTTTAAATTTACGGTACAAGGGTAAAAAGCGAGTCCATAAGTCGGCGTTGGCTTTACCGGCAAAGTTCTTTTTTTGCCAGCCAAATACCCACTTCTTTTCCACGGCATCTACCACGTATTTCGAATCGGAGTAAATAGTAACGGGCATGTTCTCGGTTTTCAGCGCTTCTAAGCCCACAATTACGGCGAGTAATTCCATGCGGTTGTTGGTGGTCCGGCGAAAACCCGCCGTTAGTTCTTTTTCAAACTGCTTAAACCGTAAAATGGTACCGTATCCGCCCGGCCCCGGGTTCCCGCGCGAAGAACCATCCGTAAATATTTGAATCAATTAATTAGAAGGTTACAAGTTGCAGGTTGCAAGTTACAGGTTGAAAAATTAAGAATTTAGAAAATTGATTTAGATTTTGTTCTTTTTCGTAAAATCGGCTAATGTATACTTTTAACCTAAAAACATTAAGTGCTACAACCTGCAACTTGCAACTTGTAACTTGTAACCTCATAAATGAATGTTGGTTTTAAAAAGTTTAATGGCAATGGCCAGCAAAATAACCCCGAACACTTTCCGCAGAATATCCGAACCCGTGTCGCCTAGTTTTTGCTCAATCCAGCTCGATGATTTTAAGATGGTGTACACAAAAATCAAATTCAGGACAATGCCTACCAGTATATTGGGTAAGGAGTAAGCGGCTCTTAAGGACAACAACGTGGTAAGCGTTCCGGCTCCCACAATTAACGGAAAAGCCAACGGAACAATGGAACCACTCTTGGAGTTGGGGTTGGATTGGAATAAATGAATTCCCAATACCATTTCCATCCCGATTAAAAAAAGGATTATAGCCCCGGCTAAGGCAAAAGATTCAAAATCTAAACCAAACAGTTTTAATATTTCCTGGCCCAGGAACAAAAACAGGATCATTAGAACCCCGGCCACTAAAGTAGCTTTTTCCGATTGAATAACTCCTTCGCGTTTCCGCAGTTCAATGATAATGGGAATCGAACCAATAATATCAATGATGGCGAAAAGGATTAAAGTAACCGATAGTATTTCTTTAAAATTAAGCATGAAAAACTGACTAGGAGGCAAGAAAAAATTGAAGGCCGCAAAGTTACGCGTAAAATTTTAAAAAAAAGTCTCTTAACACGTCGTACTCTTCATCCACAATTGCCGGGAAATTCGCGATCCGGAACGTGTTTTTGGCCCAGGCTCCGTACCCATTTCCCAAGGTAATTCCCTGACGCGCCGCATTTTTCTTAACTTCTTCTAACATTTTGGGGTCTCCTTTAATTGATAGCACGGTGTAAGAACGCACATCCGGGTTTTCTACTAACAAAGATAGATTGGCAGTTATTTGTTCCTGGAAAAAGTCGTATAATTGCTGGGCGCGCTGCGTTAAGTCTTTGTCAATCTGTTTGATGAGGGGGCGTTGTTCCAGTACTTTGTTAAGTAAAAAAATGTTTAAAACATTGGGTGTGTGCGTGGTTTGGAAGTTGAGCATTTTCTCGTACATCAGCACTAAACTGTTGTAGTACCGTCGCTCGTTTATTTGTTTGGCCCGGAATATGGTGCGTGGGGAGCACACTAAAACAGCCAGACCAGCCGGTAGGCCAAAACACTTCTGCACCGAAGCGTACCAAATATCGGCTTTAATGTATTTTAAATTTATGCCGGCCATAGAAGAAGTAGCATCTACGGCAATCAGGGGATCGGGAAAGCGGTTAAACAAGTTCAGAATGGTATTCTCTTTTATTTGGGTACCATTAGATGTTTCGTTTTGCGTGATACAAATCAGGTCGGTACCACTAGCCACTTGTAAATCGGCTACGTTTATTTCGGCTTGCAGGTCAAAAGCCACGCCCGAAGACTCCGGCCGAATTTTACGAGCGTATTCCAGCCATTTCTGGCCGAAAGTACCGTTGTAAATGTGAAAACTCTTCTGTTTCACTAAGCTTTGGGTAAGAATTTCCCAGCATTCGGTGGCGGAAGAGGTAAAGAAAACATAGTAATCCTGCGGAATATTCAGTTTCTTTTTTAATAAGGCCACCGTGTTTTTAGAAATTTCCACAAACTTGTCGCTGCGGTGTTGGATGCCCAAAATGCCTTCGTCGTAGGCTAAGGCTAAATAATCCTTCACTTGGTCATAAACCTTGGAAGGACCAGGATAAAAATTTAAAGTAAGTTCGGGCATAAAATTTTAAAAATTTATTAAAGTAATAGGTAAGGCAATAGATTGTTAAATGCTGAACGTTAAGCGTTTTTAAATTCGAAGCCTAGTTTCTTAGGTTTAAAGTTAGTTAAATACACCAGTCCTAAGCGGTAGCCTTCCAGGCCAAAACCAACAATGCAGCCTTTACAGTTTTTACTCAGGTAGCTATGATGCCGGAATTCTTCGCGGGCGTACACATTTGAAATATGCACTTCAATAACGGGCGTTTCGATGGCGGCAATCGCATCGGCTAAAGCAATGGAGGTATGGGTATATGCACCAGCATTGAGCAAAATGCCTTTGTACGTAAAGCCTACTTCGTGCAGCTTGTTAATTAACTCGCCTTCTATATTACTCTGGTAGTATTCCAGTTCTAAATCCGGAAAACTGGTTTTAAGTTCTTCAAAATACTGTTCAAAAGAACGGGAACCGTACACCGATTTTTCCCGAACCCCGAGTAAATTTAAATTGGGCCCGTTTATTATTAAAATTTTCATGATTTTCTAGGCGAGTGCTTTTGCTGCAAAGGTATTGAAAATATCAACCGGTTTAATGAAAGCCAGTCGTTCTGATTTTAAAGAAAATTTAAAATTTTGGAATGCCCTAGAGCTTGGTTCTTCCGGGTAATAAATTCATATTTGTTTTTTTATGTAAAATAAATATGAACTGGAACACGGGTTTACAACAATTTAAAGCCTACCTGCAGTTAGAAAAGTCATTGTCGGGAAACTCCGTGGAAGCTTATTTGCGCGATATTAGCAAACTAGAGCAATTTCTGGCAGCCAGTGGGGAGAAGGTAGGGCCTTTGGAAGTAAAATCAGCGCACATACAAGGTTTATTGGGTTGGATAAACGAGTTAGGCATGACCCCACATTCGCAAGCACGTACACTTTCGGGAATTAGGGCTTTTTATAAATTTTTGATTATGGAAGATGTGCTGCATGCTGATCCCACCGAAACCATTGAAGCTCCCAAACTAAACCGCAAATTACCCGACACGTTGAGTTACGAAGAAATTACTCAATTATTCGCCGCCATAGATGTGTCTACCCCCGAAGGAGCCCGCAACAAAGCCCTGCTCGAAACCCTGTATAGTTCTGGTTTACGGGTATCGGAATTAGTAGAACTTAAAATTAGTAATGTTTACCCCGATATGGGTTTTTTACGAGTTACGGGTAAAGGCAACAAAGAGCGCTTAGTGCCCATTGGCCGCGATGCTTTAAAATTTTTAAAAATTTACCTGGAAGAAGTCCGGATTCACATACCCATTAAAAAAGGCCAGGAAGATTTTGTATTTTTAAACCGCCGCGGAGCAGCCCTTACCCGCGTCATGGTTTTTACCATTATTAAGAACCTGGCGCAGAAAATTGGCTTAGATAAAATTATTAGCCCCCACACTTTCCGGCATTCTTTTGCTACGCATTTAATCGAAGGCGGCGCCGACTTACGCGCGGTGCAGGAAATGTTGGGCCATGAGTCTATTACTACCACCGAAATTTACACCCACCTCGATCGCGACTATTTAAAACAAATAATACAGGATTTTCACCCCCGGAGTTAGTTTTCTCGGATAAGAGCGTAATTTTTAAGAGACTGGCTTAAAATCTAGTAAAAAATTGCTATTATGGCATTAAATAAACTTGACTAAACCGGAAAGTAAAAACCGCAACTTTTTCGTTAATGAAATTGGCCCGAATCCTGTGTTTTTTTAATTTTTTACTATTATTCTCGCTTAAACTTCAGGCCCAGCAAGCAGCTCCCAGTAGTACCATAGCAGATACTACTACTTATGTTTCGGTAAACGCTACCAATATACCATTAGCCCAGGTTTTAACGCTCATCCAAAATCAATATCATGTAAAATTCTTTTATCGTCCGGAATGGTTGGAAAACAAGGCGGTAACTCTTCAGGTTAACCAGGTCTCTTTGCGGCAAGCTCTCCGGCAACTGGTGGCGGGTCAATCTTTAAATTTTATTATTTATCATCCGCATGCTGTAGTGATTTTACCCAATGAAACAGTTCTGGCTAATGCTGCTTCCCAAATAAAGGAAGATAAAGCTTTAGTGGAAAGCGATAAAATAATTATAGGAGATAGGCGGTTAGCCCGGGCAAATAAAAAACTCACCTTAAAAGGGTATGTAAAAGATCAGGCCACTGGCGAACCCATTATTGGCGCTAATGTCGTGGAGAAAAGTCAGGGGATTGGCGCGGCGACCGATAAAAATGGCTTTTATTCATTGGTTTTAACCACGGGCCATCACCAGCTTACTTTCAGCTCCATTGGTTACGAGAGCGGCGACCAGGTAATTGCGCTGTACAGCAACGGTTCTTATGATCAAACCTTAATTAAATCGGCGGTACAGTTATCCGAAGTTGAAATTAAAAGCCAGCAAAACAAACTCGATAACCTGGCGGCAATTCAATCCGGGGTAAGTAAACTGGATTTAAGCCAGGTAAAAAAGCTTCCCGCCTTTATGGGAGAGATTGATGTGGTAAAAACCTTAAAACTAATGCCAGGCGTAAGTTCTATTGGCGAAGCAGCGAGTGGTTTTAACGTCCGGGGTGGTAACGTCGATCAAAATTTAATCTTAATGGATGAAGCCCCCATCTTTAACTCCTCGCATTTATTTGGGTTTTTCTCCGTTTTTAATCCTGATGCCTTACAAGATATTACCTTGTACCGGGGTGGCATTCCGGCGCAGTACGGCGGCCGGATTTCTTCGGTGCTGGAAGTGAAGCAAAAAGAAGGCAACTTTGAAAAGTGGCAAGGCAACGGGGGTATCGGTCCCGTAACCGGTCGGCTAGCCTTACAAGGTCCCATCATTAAAAATAAAACTTCTATTCTGGTAGCGGGCCGTAGTTCTTACTCCGATTGGTTGTTGCACCGCATGCGTGATCCGGAGTTGAAACAAAGCAGCGCTTCTTTTTATGATTTATCAGCCAAGATCAGTCACAAATTATCCAGCAAAGATAAAATATCTTTATCGGGTTATGCCAGCCAGGATAAGTTTGGCTTTGCCCTGGATACGCTTTATAGTTGGCGCAACCAGGCGGCTAGTTTGTTGTACAGCCACACCTTTACCGATAAATTCTTTCTGGATGTAGCGGCCGTGTATTCTAATTATGATTTTGGAATTAATATAGATGAACCCAACAACGCGTCTGATTATAAAAACGGCATCCGGCAACAAAGTTTAAAAGCAAACTTCACGTACGTTACCGGTTCCCACGAAATGCAATTTGGCGCCACCTTGGTTGATTATTTATTTTCGCCGGGCAGCATTAAGCCAAATTCCGAATACTCCCAAATAATTCCCATTAGCCTAGCTAAGAAAAATGGCCGGGAAGGGGGCATTTTTGTGAATGATGAATTTAATGTTACCCCGAGATTGTCGGTGATGGCGGGTCTGCGGTTTTCGTTCTACCAACATCTGGGACCAGGCCAGATTTATAGCTACGCCGAAAACCAGGCTCCTTCCGAAGAAACTATAAACGATACCTTGCAATATAGCTCCGGCGAAGTAATGAAAACTTATGGTGGCATCGAGCCCCGGCTTTCTGTGCGCTACCGGTTAAATGAAAATGCTTCGGTAAAAGCTGGCTACAACCGCATTCGGCAGTACATTCACTTAGTTTCGAATACGGCGGCGGCCTCTCCGGTAGATACCTGGACGACCAGCAGTGCCGCTATTAAACCCCAGATTGGTGACCAGGTAAGTTTAGGTTACTTCCAGAATCTGGCGCAGAACACTTTTGAAACCTCCGTGGAAATTTATTATAAAGACATTCAGAACATCCTGGATTATAAGAACGGAGCCATTCTTTACCTGAACCAAAATCTGGAAGCCGATTTATTGCAAGGAAAAGGGCGCGCGTATGGAGCAGAATTTACTTTAAATAAAAAATCAGGTCGCTTATCGGGTTGGGCGAATTATACGTATAGCCGCATCCAGTTGAAAATGCAAGGGCAAACCCCCGAAACTACCGTTAATTTAGGCGATTACTACCCGGCCAATTACGAGAAACCGCATACGTTAAATATTGTGAGTAATTACCAATTCAATAAACGGGTAAATTTTGGGGCAAACTTTACTTACAGTACCGGGCGCCCCATCTCGGCGCCTATTTCCTTTTTTCAATACGATGTGTTTTCGGTACCGAATTACGCCCTTCGCAATCAATACCGGATCCCAGATTACCACCGGTTAGATTTATCTATTGCCGTGCAGACCGGTTACAAAAAGAACAAGAAGTGGGAGGGCTCCTGGAACTTTAGTATTTACAATGTGTACGCCCGGAAAAATGCTTATTCGGTATTTTTTAAAAAAGTGTACGGATCGCCGGCACAACCCTATCGATTGGCCGTGGTGGGCACCATGCTGCCGTCGGTTACTTACGATTTTAAATTTTAAATAAATGATTTTTCATAAATCCCGGTTATACCTTATTTTCTTACTGACACTCTCGGGTTGCATTGATCCGGTAGAATTGCGCTTAGAACAACAGCCTGACCAGTTGGTAGTGGAGGGAATGCTTACCAACGAAGCTACCCAAGCACCCATTAAACTATCGTATACCCTGCCTTATACCAAAGAGATAGGTAATGTTGCCCGAAAAGCCACTGATGCCACGGTTTATGTAACCGATCAGAATAATGCCCGCTTTAATTATTTCGAGAATGAACCGGGTAATTACATACCGGAGTCGTTTTCCGGAGTAGTGGGTAATTCTTATACCTTGCACATAATAACTCAAGATGGCAAGGAGTACCAATCCGCTCCCGAGAAAATGCTGCCTACTACCCAAGTAGATGGTTTAACCGCCGAAATCCGGAGTCGGCAAGTAATAGATAAAGCTGGGTTTGAAGTAACGGAGTACGCGTTTCAAACTTTTGTAAATACCAGTGATCCGGCTGATGAAAAGAACTTTTACATGTGGCGTTGGTTAGGTACGTACGAAGTGCATACGCAGCCGCAGGATCATACCAAAGACGTCCGCGGTACCCCCGTTCCGGATCCCTTGCCTTGTTGTGCCATTTGTTGGGTAACCGAAGGACATCAGAATATAGCTGTCCGGAACGATGCCTTAGTTAATGGGAATAAGATTATTAAACAGCCCATTGCCTATTTACCCATTCTTCCCGAAAATTTTAATTTTAAATACCATTTAGAAGTTAAGCAGTATTCTTTAACCGAAAAAGCTTATAATTTCTGGCGCATTCTTACTTCTCAGGTTACCGGAGTAGGTTCGGTACAAGATCCGCCCCCCGCCACTATTCCGGGTAATATGCGGAACATCAATGATGCGAAAGAAACGGTAATGGGCTATTTTGGGGTATCGGCAGTTTCTTCTCAGACAATGTTTATAAAAAGAGAAGAAATTCCGTTTGCGATATCGCGCTACATTTACGCTGATGATTGTCGAACTTTAAA
>QQTW01003437.1_pt1 | contig 11686 bp, 11 predicted proteins | sample 1904831 | NCBI WGS metagenome assembly QQTW01 (sample SAMN09435610, study PRJNA476489) | Subsurface metagenome, whole genome shotgun sequencing project. | reverse complement strand
AATGAGGTGCGCCCCTATCCGAATGCCGAGATGAACAGCTGGCAGGAAGGGGAAGATGGAAAAAATAAATGGGTATGCGTACAAGCCGTTTACATCGACGATGAAAATACTTTATGGGTGGTAGACCCGGCCTGCCCGAATATGGAGCAGGTATACCAGCAAAGTTATAAGCTGGTAAAAATCAATCTGGCTACCGATACCATTGAGCGGGTATATTCTTTTGAAGGAGTACTCAGTGATAAAAGTTATATCAACGATGTGCGGGTAGATACCCAAAGACAGGTTGCTTACTTAACTAACTCCAACGAAGGCGGTATTGTGGTGGTAAACCTCCAAACCGGCAAAGCCCGGCAGTTATTGCAAAATCATTATTCGGTAAAGCACGATCCTACCTTTACTTTAATAGTAGATGGCAAAGAATTTAAAAAGAACGGACAACCCGTACACTTGCAGTCGGATGGTATCGCCCTTACCCCGGATAGAGAATGGTTGTATTACAAGCCTTTAACGGATAATAAGCTTTACCGCATCCAAATCCAATTTTTGCTTGATGAAGAGCTAACAGAGCAGGAATTAAAGTCCAAAGTACAGGACTTGGGACGTTTTACGGTCACCGACGGGATGATATTTGACTTAGACGGCAATCTTTATCTGGGAGATTACCAAAATTATGGTATCGTTCAGATTAATCCGGATTTAGAAATGACTACGATTACCAGGCACGACCAGCTAATCTGGCCAGATAGTTATTCCATATCAACGGATGGTCATCTGTATATCAGTTGCTCCCAGATTAACAAACAACCGGATTACAACGAAGGCGAAAACAAAAGAAATTCCCCTTATACTATTTACCGAATGAGTTTACCCTAAAATCTAAATCAATTTTACATAACAAAAAGTAAGTAGTAGATTTTAAGTTATCTATCAGGCTTAAGCTACGTTCGGTTTTTCAAATTAAAAGGCGCGACTTAAAACTTCTAATTTTTAAAGAAATAAATCAGACAGTACATGGATTTAAACCAGCTCTTTCCGTAATCAGAGCGCCTAAATCCTCACTAGCTGAACCAACTGAGCCTTGTACGCTTTGTCATGTAAACTTTAGAACCATTCCAGTGTAAACTGGAACCCAGCAACTTGTTAATGAGTTCGCCATTATTGGCTACGTTGTTGCGGGAAAGAATCATGTAAGCTTCACTCTTATCTCATTCGACCAGGTGTTCTCCTGTGGTACCATCTACCATCTTAATCTCGCTAAGTATTCTTTCCTAAAAGTAAGACAACTTATACCAATTAGTAAGAAGAACGTTCCATAGTTGGATTTTGTTGGTGGTTTATGGGGAGAGTAAAAAAGATAGAGATACAGGAGAGTGCGAGGGAGTTGTTGCAGTTGATGCGAGAAGAAAAACGGTCCTTGGTGCAAGCCCGCTTGCAGGCCTTGTATTTGTATAAAAGTGGGCAAGACTATGCCGCTATCAGCCAGCAAGTCGGTTATGAACGGCATACGGTCGGTAAGTGGTTACGCCTCTATAGCCAAAAAGGCTTAGCTGCTTGCCAGCAATTGGAGATGGGCAAAAAAACTGGCTCGCTCATCCACGGTCAAGCCTTGGCAGAACTCCAGCAAAAGCTGAGTCATGCTACGGATTATTTCACTTCTTATAAACAGATTCATCAATGGCTCCAGGAAAAGCATCATATTCAGTTGAGCTATGAGCATGTGCATCGGTTTGTTCGTTATTATCTCGGAGCCAAACTCAAAGTAGTACGGAAGAGCAACTTGAAAAAAGATGTGGTAAAAGAAGAAAAGTATAAAAAAAACTAAAGCTTCTGCTCTGTTTTCTGCTGCAACGCTACTATGCTCCCTTAGTCAGAGCTGGGAAAGTAACCGAGTGGAAAGTATACTTTCAGGACGAGAGTCGGTTTGGCTTAATGACGGTGCTGCGCCGGGCTATTACGGCGAAAGGAGTGAAACCGATAGGGTCTTATCAGCACCGCTTTATTTACCGCTACTGCTATGGGTTGGTAGAACCACTCTCGGGAGATAAGTTCTTTGTAACGGCTCCTCAGGTGAACACGCTTTTCTTCGAGTTTATGCTCCAAGAGTTTGCCCGGCATGAGCCCTTGGTATACAAAATCATCTTTTTAGATAAAGCTGGCTATCATCGGGCGAAAAACTTACAAGTACCCGACAACATCCGCTTAGGGTACCTGCCTTCTTCTAATCCGGAACTTAACCCCATCGAAAGGTTCTGGCGCGAGATGAAAGATAAGGTAGCTTTTCACAACTTTAAAGATGAACAAGAACTTGAAGAATGGATAACCAACACCATCAACAATTACTCAAACGAGCAAATTGCTTCTCTGACCGGATATGATTACATCATTACCGCAGTCAAGAACGCCTACTCCGCTATGGCATAACATTAATACTATTTGGTATTACATTTTATGTTAAGGATTATAAGGCTTGCCTACCACCAACTTATCACCCGATACATCTGCTTCAAACAAATGAGGGATGCGGCGATAGCGCCCGTTTATGCTTTTATGACTATGAATGGACATTACCAGCTTCCCATCCAAGGTGCGAAACAACATACCGTGACCGTAATTAAGCGGGGTGATAGGATCTTTCTCCTGAATCCAAGGCCCGTCTAAGGTGCCGCTTTCTGAATAAGCCACTCCTTGGGTGTAAACATCGTAAATCCAACTGGTCCATATCATTCCCAACCGCCCGGTTTTTGTTTGAAACAGATACGGTCCGTCCGTTACTTTATTTGGCCGGTCGTTGCCCTTTTCATCTTTTTCCCGGCTCCAGGGAGCATCACTGGCCCGGAACAACACCTTTCCGGTACCTATCGTACCACTTAAATCCGGTTTCAATTCAATCTTTTCAATGGTCCCGTTTAAGTTCTGGAGCCATTCGTAGCAGTAAACCAGGTAAGGTTTGCCATTTTTATCTACCCAAAGGGTTCCATCCAGAGTAGGCATATTGGCCGGCAAATAGGTAGGATCTTTCATGGGTACATAAGGCCCATCCGGCTGGTCGCTTACCAGTACATGGCAGGCCCGGCGTTCAATTACATTGCCCTTAACGGTATCTATTTTTACGTCCCGGTTGGTAAAGGTCGCAAAGTAATAGTACTTGCCTTTAAATGGTTGAATTTCAGTCGCCCATATCATTGGTTTTGGCCCCATCCACGAATTGGGATCAGTTTTCGTTACCGAGTAAGGTCCATCCCAAAGCTTCAGGTCTTTGCTCTTCCACAACATGTCGCCGGTTCCGGTCATGTAGTAAAGGTTTGTTTTAGAATCTGCCAGTATAAAAGGATCACTTAAAACAATAGAATCCAGGGGAATATTCTTTCTAACTTCCCTTGACCTACTTTCCTGAGCCCTTAATACGAATGAAAAAAACAAGCAAGCTAATAAAGTCAACCCAAGATTTTTCATAATGCTTACCTATATAAAAACTTCAAAAATAAGATATCCTTATTTAAGCTAAACTTCTTTCGAATAGCTGTGTCAATGTAACTGCTGTTAATAGTCTGGTGCAGGAGGTGTACGTGGCTATAGGCCGAAGCATAACTTGTATACCTTGGTAGATAGAGGCATTCTTAACATTTTCTCAGGCTCATTATTTGTTGCATTGCTGCCTATTTTTAAGAAAATAGTCTTGAAACTGTTTCCAATAGATTAAAACTTTTTTTCAGAAACAATTACCGCAAATTCTATTATCAAGACCCTTCAGCGATTTATCAAACGGAATGGCTCTTTTCTGCAAGTAATCTTTTCATTAAGAAATAAATGCTGGCAGAAACAATACCCCATGAAATAATATCTATCAAGAACTTAAAGTTGATTAACCCTTCCCTGAAAGGGTCGTAGTGAAATCCCGCAAATTTATGTATTACTTTCACCACAATATAGGTCGTAAAGAGCCGAACAAAGCCAAGCATTCCATTATTATTTTTCATAAAACGTATTATCTTTATTAATAGGGATGGTTGTTACCTAATGCTGCTAAATATGGTGATTCTTATGCAATTTTTATTATAATCTTCTCTCTGCTGTATACATAGAGGTTGTTTGCTATTCTTCTTCATTCTTTTTTCTCATGCAAAAAGTAAGTTTATTGTATTGTTTAAGTCTATTTAGTTAAATGTATAAATAATAGAGGCGATTTCTTCCGGATGCAGTTATAAATCAAGGAATAAATCCTAATAAATGCTGAAATAGTATCGTGCTTTATACCAGAAAAAAATACTTTTGCGGTAGCATTATATCTGGTTCATGATAGTAGAAGAATCCGGCGGTAAAAACATTTCTATTTATACTTCCCTTTCGCCCGAGGAGAAGGTAGAATGGCTGTTCCGGAAATATTACGCGGGTTTGTGCCAAAGCCTTTACCGTACTTTACGCGACGCCAACTTTGCCGAAGATATTGTACAGGAAGTATTTCTGAAAGTTTGGGAAATGCGCGATAGCCTAAAAATGGACGAAGCTATTCAGGCGTATTTGTACCGTTCCTGCTATAACACCGCCCTCAACTTTCTGAAAACCCAAAAAGCCAAAACCAATATTGACACTATCGGGGAAATAATAGCGGGGAGCGAAACAGCCGAGAAGCACATTACTTTATTTGAAACCGAAGAACAAATTTTACAAGCCATTGAGGCGTTGCCGCCTAAGACCAAGCTGGTATTTTCGATGAGCCGCTTCGAGGAACTGAGTTATAAAGAAATTGCCGAACGCCTGGATATTTCCCTCAAATCCGTGGAAAAACACATGGGCATTGCCTTGCAGCGCCTGCGGGAAAACCTGAAAGAGTACCTCGTGGGCTTACTTTTATTCTTGATCTCAGAATTATTTTAATTTTTTTTCTACAACAAGGTAGGGTAAGGGTTTATAAAATTGTTTTATAGAAGAAGACACCAGGCGCCTTTCTTCCTTTAAACAATTTTTACTTAAACAATCCTTAAACGTAACTCCGATGAAATCTTATTTTGTTAGAAATTTTAATAAAGCTTGTCTTGGATTAGCTACTCTTTTTTTGTTGACCTCTTGCGAGGATGAATTTTTGCGCGGACGCGGTGATATTGTTTCCCGTACCCGCCCGGTAGGCACTTTTGATGCGGTGAGTGCCGGCGGTGAATTTGAAATATTTTTAACTCAAGGCCCCGCGGAAGATTTATTACTGGAAGGTCAGGATAATGTCTTGTCGGAACTATCAACCCAGGTCCGGAATAATAAGCTAATCATTAAATACGATAAGAACCGGGTAAAAATTAGCAAACCAGTCCGGATTTATATTACTACACCGCAGTTAACAGCCCTATCCATATCGGGTTCTAACACCGTAAGAAGCCTTACCGACTGGCAGGTAAACGATTTTGATTTAGAATCTTCCGGTAATACCAATATTCATTTAACCTTAAAAGGAGCCCAAAGTATTGACACCCGAGTTTCGGGTTCAGCTGATATAGAACTGAACGGTGAGGCCGTTAACCACGACATTGATATTTCTGGTTCTGGTAATATTAAAGCTTTTGACTTAACTACCAAAGAAGCGGATATTTCTGTGAGCGGCTCAGGTAAATGCGAGGTAACCGTAATCGACCGTTTAAAAGCTACCTTAAGCGGTTCCGGTCGGGTTCGTTATAAAGGCAGCCCAACCGTAAGTACCAAAATTTCCGGCAGTGGCAGTGTCACCCAGGCAGATTAATTTCTTTTCGTAACTTTAAAATAAAATTTACCTTTAGGGTAGGGTGAAGATTGTTTTAATGGTTATATAGTTAAATGGATGACAACCGGCCTACATTCTGGGAAAATTTAGCCAGGGAAGTTAGTGGAAATGCTTCGGAAGAATCGCAAGCCTGGGCGCAACAGCAACCGGACCAAGAATTAAACGAAGCACGGACGCAGGCGGAACGGGTATGGAAAAGTACGGCCTTACCATCCGGCACGTACGAACCGGACGTAGAGCGGGGTTGGCTGCGGTTTCAATTGCGGGTGCAGGCCAGAGAAACCCAACTGGCACCCGTACTGAAAAAAACAATCAGGCATTAGGATATGGGCCATAGCCGCTACTATCTCCTTACTACTGGTAGCCGGGGCTTACTTTCTTTCGCGCCCCAATCAACTTGCCTGGACGGAAATAACTACTGCCGCCAACGAAACCAAAACTATCCGGTTAGCCGACGGCAGTACCGTAGCCTTAAATCAGAAAAGCACTTTTGCCTACCCTACTAATTTTCTGAAAGATAACCGGATCGTTCGTTTAACCGGTGAAGCCTTTTTTGAAGTGGCAAAAGCGGAAGGCAAACGATTCACAATTTACGCCGAAGGTACTAAAACCGAAGTAATTGGCACGTCCTTTAACTTACGGGCTTATGCCCGGGAACCCGTAAAGGTGCAGGTAGTAACCGGTAAAGTAGCTTTTGCCCGCACCGAAACCGACGATGCCATATTTCTGGTCCCCGGCCAGGAAGGCGTAATAGGTAATAAAAGTTCAGTTGCCCGAAAGCAACCGATTGTAAATGAAAATTTCCGCAGTTGGAAAACCAAAAACTTAATTTTTACCAATACCCAGTTAGACCAGCTAGCAGCCGAATTGGAAAGCTACTTTAATATAAAAATTACTATTCAAAACAGCGCCTTGCGCCATTGCCGGTTTACCACCTCTTTCCGGAATCCGGACCTGAAAGAAGTGCTGGATATTCTGGCAGTAACGGGCAACCTAACGATTACCCAAAAAGAGACCGAATATTTTATTTCGGGTTCGGGATGTAAGTAAAAAATCTACAAAAATTTAAATAATTTTAAGAATGAAAACACCTTGTTTTTTCATAATGGCTTTGCTTTGCCTGGTATTTTCCACCTGCCCGGCCCAGACACAGCCTTTAAAAACTAAAATTTCTTTAAAAGTAAATAATGCCACCTTACCGCAGGTACTGCAAAAAATTCAACAGCAATACGCTATCCGGTTTTCTTACCTGAACAATGATCTACCGGTTAAAAACCGGATTTCGGCCGAAGTAAAAGAGAAATCCTTAGCCGAAGTACTGGATGTACTGCTCGCTAATACCAACGTGGGATATTTAGAGAAAAACGGACAAGTAATCATTAAAAAAGGCTTGCCGAAAAGTCTGCCCAAAGCATCCACCTTAAACAAACTACCCCCGCCTGTTTCCGGAAGCCAAACGAAGCCAATTCCTAAAACTACTCCCGCCACTGTAGAAAATAAACCGGAGGCTAGCCAGGAGAAGGCCCCGGAAAAAGTAGAACCAACTACAAGTACGAACATTACCGAAGAACCGTCTACTTCCGTAGCAGATACCAGTTCTGTCCGAAATTTAGCTGACTCCAATATGGTACCTGTTTCCCGCAACAGAGTTAAGCCGGCTGTTTTCGACGAGGATTCTCTGGAGATAAAACCCTATCATTTTGGTATAATCTATCCTTTAAGTACGAACGGAACGCGAGCCAATGAATACGTGAACCAGATTTCAGCGCATCTACTGGTAGGTACGGCGGCGGGTTTACAGGGAGTAGAATTTGCCGGCGTAGGCAATATCGAGAAAAAATACGTGCGTGGTTTTCAGTTCAGCGGGTATTTTAATATTATCGGTAACCGCGCTAAATTAACTCCTCCCACAGATAGCGTGGTTAATCGCTATAGCTTACAGGGTGGTCAGTTTGCGGGATTTCTGAACATTGCTAGCGGCAACAGTAAGGGTGCGCAATTCGCCGGTTTTTTAAATGTTACCCGTAACCTAACGGGTGCCCAGGGAGCTGGATTTATGAATATTGCCCGAGATGTAAAGGGCATCCAAATGGCGGGTTTTATGAATAAAGCCCGGTACGTGAAAGGCACCCAGCTGGGATTTATTAATATTTCGGACAGTATCAATGGCGTACCAGTGGGATTTTTAAACTTTGTAAAACACGGCGGCTACCGTCACGCCGAATTTTATGCGGCCGATGATTTTAACGCTAATTTTACTTATAAAATCGGGGTTCCTAAATTATATACCTTGTTTGCGCTGGGTGCTGAACTCGACGATAAAAAACGCTGGGGTTATGGCGCGGGTTTTGGCTCCGAATGGACGCTCTATAAACGGTTGCATCTAAACACCGATTTAATGTCGTATTACGTGATCGAAAAGAGTTACGAAAATTTTCCGGACGGATTGTTTGAAGATTACGAATTAAATCTGTTAAATAAATTCCGTTTACTGGGTACGCTGCAGCTTGCCAAGCATTTAGCCCTTTTTGGCGGGCCTACCTTTAATGTAATGGTGTCGCAATACCAGGAAACCGGCGAAGCAGAAGTAGGCTCAACGCTGCCCCAGCACACTTTTTATAACCAAACTAGCTTCGACGGCACCAATGTAAAAATGTGGATTGGCTTTAACGCCGGTATCCGGTTTTAGGTTAATCCGCCGCTCCTACTCTTCTATTCTATTTTACTCCTAATTGTTTAAAACCGCTTTTCAGCAGTTATCAGATTTCTATTGTCAAAAAATAAGCTATGAATCAGTCAGGAATAGTAACTCCAGTAATAATCGCCCAGAACTATGAGCAAGGCTGGGAAAAAGCCCAAGCCGAATACGATCGACAGCTCGCTTGGCTACAGCAACCAGTTAAAAGCCGGCGTAACCAGAAAAATGCTATTAAAATAATACTGGTACTTTTCTTTTTAACGGGCCAGCTTCCTTCTTTCGGTCAAAACTTAACCCAAACCATCCGCGGCAAAATAATCGACCGGGAATCGCAATCGCCCTTAGTGGGAGCTTCCGTGGCCATTATATCGTTAAATCCGGTAAAAGGCAGTACAACGGATGCTGAAGGTAATTTTAAAATCGAGAAAGTGCCAGTGGGCCGCCACACCCTTAAAGTAAATTATATTGGCTACCAGGAGCAGGTAATTCCGGAATTATTGCTGGGCTCGGGTAAAGAAATTATTCTCACCATTGGCCTCACCGAATCTATCCGGCAAATGGATGAAGTAGTTATTAAAGCGCAGCCCGAAAAAGGCCTACCCCTCAATGACATGGCCACCCTCAGCGCCCGTTCTATCTCCGTGGAAGAAACTAAGCGGTACGCGGCCAGCGTGAACGACCCCGCCCGGGCGGCCTTATCTTACGCCGGGGTGGCCACTACCGACGATGGCGGCAACCAGATTGTGGTGCGCGGCAATTCGCCGAAAGGTATTCTCTGGCGCCTGGAAGGCATAGAAATACCCAACCCGAATCATTTTGGTGAAGAAGGTGCTTCCGGTGGGGGCATTAGTATATTAAGTGTGAATATGCTGGATAACTCTGATTTTTATACCGGCGCTTTTCCGGCCGAATACGGCAATGCCTTGTCCGGGATTTTTGACATGAGATTGCGACAAGGGAATAACGAAAAACGGGAATATGCTTTTCAGGCCGGAGTTTTAGGGCTTGATTTTGCTGCGGAAGGTCCTTTTAAGAAAAATCACAAAGGCTCCTATTTAGCTAATTACCGGTATTCTACCTTAGCCATTTTAAATAAAATAGGCGTAAATATATCCGGCGATGCCGTGCCGGAATTCCAGGATGTTTCCTTTAAAGTGCATTTACATACTTTTAAAGCCGGTATTTTTACTTTTTGGGGAGTTGGCGGATATAGTACCCAAATACAGGAAGCAGCCCGCGATGCCTCCCAGTGGAAAGAGAAAGCTGATAGGTTTGATGATATTTTTAAATCCGGGATGGGAGCTACTGGTTTATCGCACGTTTATTTCTTAAAACCGAAGGCTTACTTGGAGACCGTACTATCTTTATCCGGCAATTTTACCCAGTACCGTTACGATTCGTTAGGTACCGATTATAAACCAATTACATTTTACCGCGAATCTTTTAAAAATTATGCCGGCCGCGCCTCGATCCTATACAATCATAAATTAAATAACCAACATACCATTCGGCTAGGAGCCATTTACAGTAATTTAAACTTTGATATGTTCAGTGAAGGCCGTAACGAAGATCGCAATAACCAAATAGACCGCTTGGTAGATAACGCGGGCGGCACCGGCTTTATGCAGGCGTATGGCCAATGGAAATACCGGATTGCGGAAACTTTAACCCTGAATACAGGACTACATTACATGCGGTTGGGTTTAAACGGTAATAGCGCGTTAGAACCCCGGATGGGTATTCGCTGGAATTTCTCGGGTACCCAATCTATGGGAGTTGGTTTTGGTACCCATAGCCGCAACGAATCTATGGCCGTTTATTTTGCGCAGCAGCCAATTGGCAATGGCCAGTATTCGCAAGCCAATAAAAATTTAAAACTCTCAAAGGCCCGGCATTACGTGCTTTCTTATGACCAGCTATTGCGGGAAGATATGCGCTTTAAAATAGAAACGTATTATCAGCAATTATATAACCTGGCCATTGGCACCGATCCTAAAAGTACTGTGGCGGCCTTAAATTCCGAAACCGGCCTGATTGCGGATAGCTTGGTAAGTAACGGTATCGGTAAAAATTACGGCGTAGAACTAAGCTTAGAAAAATTCTTCACCAATAATTATTATTTCTTAGTTACCAATTCGCTTTACAATTCTAAATATTCGGCTGCTGATGGAGTAGAACGCAACACCCGCTATAATGGTAATTATATTTTAAATGTATTGGGAGGCAAAGAATTTAAAGTGGGCAAAGAAAAAACCAATTTAATTGGCGCCAATTTCCGGGTGCTTTGGGCCGGCGGAAACCGCTATACTCCGCTAAACCTAGAACAATCGCGGTTAGAAGGCAAAGCTGTTTACTACGAAGATCGCCGTTTCGAAGCGCAAGCTGCAAATTATTTCCGGGCGGATATTCGGGTGAGCTACCGCAAAAACCGTCCGAAGGCTTCGTATATTTTATCTTTAGACATTCAGAATGCGACGAACCGCTTGAATTTGTATAACCAGTATTACGACGAAGATACGCAAAGCTTAAAAACCAGTACCCAAACCGGCCTTATTCCGGTACTGAATTACCGCATCGAATTTTAAGTAATACCTAGTTGGTTTACGGCTGTAATCTGGCTAGGTACATCTTGGTTGCTTTTAATTCATTATTTTTTAATTACTTCCTACTATACCCTACTCTTCTTCTAAGAAACAAACTTGTTACCTTTTATCCATTAAGTAAAATCCAATTACTGTTAAGAATAAAAATCATGAGTAGCAATTAAAGCGGTCCAACCGGTTTGGTGCGCCGCGCCCAGGCCTTTACCGGTATCCCCATCAAAATACTCATAGAACAAGATGTAATCTTTAAAATAATTGTCTTTCTGCAGCAAATCACTACTACCAAATACCGGGCGAATTCCTGTGGTATTGCGCTTGAAAATATGGTAGATGCGGCGGCTTAATTCATTTGCTACTTCTTTTAAATTATAATAGTTACCTGACCCGGTGGGGCATTCTACTTTAAAATCATCGCCGTAATAATGATAAAAGCGCTTTAGACCTTCTATAATCAGGCAATTCATGGGTATCCAAATGGGACCGCGCCAATTACTGTTGCCCCCGAACATTTGGTTGTCGCTTTCGCTGGGCGTGTAGCTTTTTTTTCTTGTTCTATAGTCATGGAGAATAGTGATGTATATATCCGCGGGTAATTATTTTCGGGCAAGTTTTACCGGTAAAGGCCTGGGCGCGGCGCAC
>QQTW01003436.1_pt1 | contig 11686 bp, 9 predicted proteins | sample 1904831 | NCBI WGS metagenome assembly QQTW01 (sample SAMN09435610, study PRJNA476489) | Subsurface metagenome, whole genome shotgun sequencing project. | reverse complement strand
CCACCACAAACCTGCATCTGCTGGCGCAACTCGACCAATCGCATGATCGCCAAAGTCAGCTTTATTCGAGATTTTGTTTCCTCCGCCCTTGTGTTTCTAATTAAAGGTAAAGCAGATATTGTGCGGTTCTTTTTGGAAGAAACGCTAAAATTACAGCCAAAAACAACGCAGTTAGATTGTTTAAAACCTAGTCGTGGCTTGATGCCTGCTAGTTTTAAAATTGGGTTTGCGAACGGACAAGAGTATTTAAAAGCTGACTTTGGCGATCATGCGATTGGTCGAGTTGCGCCAGCAGATGCAGGTTTGTGGTGGATTATTTTGTTGCGGGCTTATACTATCTCTACCGAAAGTAAAGAGTTTGCCTCTCGCAGTGATTTTCAAGAAGGGATTAGATTAATCCTAGAACTATGCTTAGTTACTCGCTTTGATATGTACCCAATGGTATTAGTTCCCGATGGTGCGAGTATGATTGACCGTCGTTTGGGACTGTACGGACACCCGATAGATATTCAATCGTTATTTTATGCCGCTTTAAAAGCCAGTCTAGAATTGCTGACTCCGTGTAAAGAAAATCAAGCAATTATTCAAGCCGTGCGTAACCGTTTAGATCCCTTACTCAAGCAACTACGGGAAAATTACTGGTTAGATTCGGAGCGATTGAATGTAATTTATCGCTTTCAAGTAGAGGAGTATGGAGAAGAAGCCCTCAATCAGTTCAATATTTATTCAGACTCTATCCCTTTTTATCGGTTGGCGAAATGGTTACCCGAAGCTGGCGGTTACTTAGCAGGTAATTTAGGTCCAAGTCAGCTAGACTGTCGGTTTTTTTCTTTGGGTAATTTGATGGCAATTGTATCTTCTTTAACGGACGAACAACAATCCCACAGAATTTTAAACTTAATTGAATTGCGCTGGGGCGATTTAATTGGGGCAATGCCAATGAAACTTTGCTATCCAGCCTTAGAAGATGTGGAGTGGCGAATTGTTACCGGGGCAGATCCAAAAAATCGTCCTTGGTCTTATCACAATGGCGGGAGTTGGCCTGTTTTATTATGGATGTTGACGGCGGCGGCGAAAAAAATGGATAGGGGCGAATTAGCCCATCATGCGATCGCTATTGCGGAAAGAAGATTAATCGAAGACCATTGGCCTGAATACTACGATGGCCCCGATGGTCGCTTAATTGGTAAAGAAGCACGAAAGTACCAAACTTGGACTATTGCAGGGTATCTATTAGCCAAGGAATTGATTGCTAATCCCAGTCACCTAAAACTAATTGCTTTTGATGCTTGATATTAAACTTATGCGCGTAAATCATCCCCCTCACCCATAAGGCTCTCTCCAAACAAAGAGAAGTGGCGGGGGATGAGGGCTGACGAGTATATTTGAGCAAGAAATCTGCTGATGGCGCTGACAAAAATGACTTAAGAGATTTTTATTATCTCCTAAGTCAAAAAATTCCTTGTCTTTGATACTTTTATTTTTCTTGCTGGGTATTACATGATGCCCCAGAAGTGAAGAAAACCTTGTCCAGAGAACAGTTCAATTGCGGCGGCGGCTAAAAAACCAATCATTGCCAGGCGACCGTTCCAGATTTCTGCTTGAGGAGTGAAACCGTAGCGCCAGGCATTGCGGTCTTCCATTACTGGAGGGGTAACTACTTTAGTTGTGTTTTGCATGGTTTGCGTTCCTATTAGTTTGTTAATTTATGTTTCCTTCTATGTAAATTAATGTAACACTCTTATTTACAATTTGTCTATGTCTTAGGGAGGGAATTGAGCGTTAGAAATTCTTACCTATTAGCCATTTTTCTAGTCATACCAAATAGCTTTACCCGTATCAGGATCGAAGAAATGCAGCTTGTCTGGAGTAAAGGATAGCCATAATCGATCGTGAAACGATACTTGGCGATCGGGGGGAATTCTTACTTGCATAAATGCCGCGTTAGTGGAATTAGAGAGACTAACCGCAAGATAGGTTTCGTTACCTAGTGCTTCTACAAGGTCTACTTGGACGGGGAGATTTGTCGGTGCAGCCTTGTCAAGACTAAAATGCTCTGGTCGGATACCGAGAGTTAATGGCTGGCGATCGTACTTGCTTAAAGCTTTTTGCCAAACTTCGGGAAGTGTAAATCGAAATAACGGGTGAGAAATTACTAAGGGCGATTGAAATTCCACCTCTAAAAAATTCATCGGTGGCGAACCAATAAACTCCGCGACAAACCTAGTAGCGGGACGATTGTAGAGTTCTAAAGGACGAGCTACTTGTTGTAATAAACCTTGGTTCATTACCGCAATGCGATCGCCCATAGTCATTGCTTCGGTTTGATCGTGAGTAACGTAAATAGTTGTCGTCCCTAATTGACGCTGCAATTTAACTATTTGGGCGCGAGTTTCGGCGCGAAGTTTGGCATCTAAGTTAGAAAGCGGTTCGTCCATTAAAAAAACTTGCGGATTGCGCGAAATTGCTCGACCCAAAGCCACGCGCTGTTTTTGTCCGCCAGAAAGTTGTTTGGGTAGTCGATTTAACAACGCCTCAATTTGTAGTAAAGAAGCAACGTTTTTTACTTGCTTATCTACCTCCTTTTCGCGATCGCTCTTGTAATGCAAAGGTGCAGGCAGAAGCCGTGTCATACCCACAACCGCATTTTTTGCCCAACTTGATAAATCTGTAGCTTGTCCTCCTCTTGCCCCGCGACGCAGCCCAAAGGCAATATTGTCATAAACTGTCATGTGGGGATAAAGTGCATAGTTTTGAAACACCATTGCAATATCCCGCGCTTTGGGAGGCAAATTGTTAACCAAAGCATTCCCTACCCAGATGTTGCCTCCAGTCATTTCTTCAAGACCCGCAATCAGTCGCAACAACGTACTTTTACCGCACCCAGAAGGGCCTACCAGTACCATAAATTCGCCATCTGCTACGGTGAGATCGATCCGGCGTAAGACGTGAACGTTATTTACATCTTGCTTGGTGTCATCTATCGAGGCAATTAATGGTTGGGTGACGGTGGGAACAATAGCTTTTTCTGCCTTAGCGGCGTTGGGAAAGCTTTTATAAATATTTTCTAAAACTACCTGTGCCACGAGCTTTTTTATTACTGAAACTGTTTACAATTACTTTCAGGCAATGGAGCTAAAGTTTAATTCCTCCCACTGGCAATAATATCGACGCTGACAATCTTCTCATCGCTCTTAAGTTCGGTGAGGCGAATTCCTGTACCATCTTTACCCGTAACACTAATAGCACTTGCAGGCAACTGTAACAAGCGTTGATTTGTTGTTACCGCTAGTATTGCCGAAGTTGAGGCCAAAATTAAACTTACTACCGTATCAAACTTACTTGTAAAAGATATTGCTTGAGTACCAATATCGCCACGATTACCGCGCCGCAAAGAACGCATGGGCATTTGTTTGGCGTAGCCTAGCTGAGAAAACAGTAATAAGTTTTCCTCTACATCGACCCCTGTAACGCAACCCACTAATTGTTCGTTTTTTCTCAATCGCAAAGCTTGCAAGCCCACCGCCGTCCGTCCCAAAATCGGCAATTGTTCGTCATCTACCCTAAATCTGAGCAATCGTCCGCCCGCCGTAGCCAAGATTGCATCTTCTCCCGCTCCGGTAATTCGACAAGCTAACAGGCGATCGTCATCTTTAAACTTGATCGCCGTCAAACCGCGACTGCTTAAATTAGTCAACTCCTCCAAAGCCAAGCGTTTGATTCGCCCTAGTCTTGTCAAAAGTACCATCTGCGCCGCCGCCGGATTGTCTGGTAGCACAAATTGGGCGATCGCGCTTTCAGTGGTACTAGGTAGCAAGCTAATTAACGGCGTACCTCGTCCCGATAAACTGCGATTCGACAGCAAAGGCACATCTCCCACCTTAACTGGGTAGACTTTCCCGCTACTGGTTAGTACTACCAAGTCTTGTTTTGTATTAGCCCTTATTAGTTGTACTACACAATCATTCTCTACCGTGCCATTAGGTTTTTTCCCAGCTTTTTGATTATTTACTAGCCTGCGGACATAGCCGCGCAAAGTAAATTCTATAACCGCTTCTTCGCCCTTTTCTTCTCTCTGGGCGTTCTGTACGTCTAAGAGATGGTTTTTTGCTTTTTCCTCCCGTAACCTCTGTTCGTTCACGAACCGAGTCCGCCGTGCATCTCCATATTTGCGTTTGAGGCTGCGTAAATCCTTTTTCAACGACTTCAATAACTCGCGGCGATCGCTTAACAAGCGTTGTAAACCTTCAATTTCTGCGCTTAAGCGCTCAAATTCCGATTGTAAATTCTGCTTCTCTAAACCCGTCAATCGGCGTAAAGGCATAGCCAGGACGGAGTCAGCTTGAATTTCACTTAGCTCGATTTGACTTTGCAGCGCGATTTTTGCCGTACTTCCATCCGCCGCTTGACGCAAAATATTAATAACGTCATCTAATCTTGCCAAGGCTTTATTTAACCCTTCAACAACATGAATCCGCCCTTGGGCTTCCGCTAATTGGTGGGAGTAACGACGAAGTAGAGTTTGTTCGCGGAACTTTAAAAACTCCTGCAATAATTGCCTTAAACTTAACTGTCGCGGTTGTCCATCCACGATCGCCAGCATAATCGTCCCAAAATTTATTTGCAAAGCCGTTTGCTGGTAGAGGCTTTGCAGTACGGCGTGGGAGTTGGCATCGCGCCGCAGTTCAATAACTACTCTCATCCCTTCGCGATCGCTTTCATCGCGGATATCCGAAATTCCTTCTAACTTGCCTTGGTTTACAAGTTCTGCCATTTTCTCAATCCAAGCCGCCTTATTTACCTGGTAAGGTAACTCTGTGACTATAATTGCCGTCCGCCGCTTGGTATTTTTTGTCGCCGGGATTTCTTCAATTGCTGCCACTCCCCGCAGTACAATACTTCCTCGCCCAGTAGTATAAGCTTCTTTAATTCCGCCAATACCTACAATTTCGCCACCCGTGGGAAAATCGGGACCTGGAATTAACTCTAATAGCTTTTCTTCTGCTAGGTCCGGCTGATCGATTAACGCAATTAAACCATCTACTATTTCGCCCAAATTGTGGGGGGGAATATTTGTTGCCATCCCCACGGCAATTCCCGCACAGCCATTTAACAGCAATAAAGGCAGTTGGGCTGGTAGTACCGTAGGTTCTTGCTGAGAATTGTCAAAATTGCTCACAAATTCAACAGTTTCCTCACCAATATCGACTAGCATTGCCTCATGACTTATGGGCGATAGCCGAGTCTCGGTATAGCGCATCGCCGCCGGAGGATCGTTATCTACTGAGCCAAAATTGCCATGTCCTGCTAAAAGTGGATAGCGGCTAGAAAAGTCCTGTACCAGTCTGACTAAAGCCTCGTAGACCGATTGATCGCCGTGGGGGTGATATTTGCCCAGGACATCCCCTACCACCCGCGCACACTTACGATAGGGGCGATCGGGAGTCAAACCCAGTTCGTGCATGGCGTACAATATCCGACGGTGGACGGGCTTCAAGCCATCGCGGACATCGGGCAGCGCTCGCCCGACAATTACACTCATGGCATATTCAAGATAAGACCGTTGCATTTCTGTGTGCAGGGCGGTGGCGATCACCTGTCCCGTAGAGAGAAGGTTTAACTGTTTTGCCATGAGATTTTCCTGTCTAAAGTTGAAATTAAGAAGTTATTGGATTATTTTTGACAATCTATCCGTGCAAGCTGGAGGTTAATCTGTGAGAAAAACTTGCCGGATGTAAAAACAAGTAAATTCATTTACTTATATTTTGACAATGCGTTAATTTTAGTCATAGCTTCAATATTTTTAACTATTAATCTTTAATAGCTTGCTGCTGATAAATATGAAAACTGTGTTGATTGTGGAAGACGATCCGATTAATGCCCGTGTTTTTGCCAAAATTTTGACCAAACGTGCAGGCTTAGAAGTAAAGCATACGGAAAATGTGGAAGAAGTAATGCAAATTGCTTTGAATAGATTAGCAGACATTATTTTGATGGATGTTTCTCTTTCTCGCAGTGTTTATCAGGGTAAATCTGTAGATGGCATCAAAATTACCCAGATGTTAAAAGCTAACCCAAAAACTGCTTCTCTACCAGTTATTTTGGTTACTGCCCATGCTATGGAAGGCGATCGCCATAGTTTCCTCACTCTTAGCGGTGCTGATGGCTATATTTCTAAGCCTGTAGTCGATCATCAAGAGTTTGTCGAGCAAATTATGGCTCTATTGCCCTCGGATTAACACTGCCTTATTGTAGTGCAATTGTACTATTAAAAAGTATTTCTCGAAATAGGCGATCGCCATTGTGAGCAAAAAGAGAACGAAATAAAGCCCCCCAACCCTCCAAGGGTTGGGGATTATAGCAATAGACTCAAGTTACCTCCGAACTTCTACAGGCTAGAGAGGACTGCTCGTGCGGCGGCTAAAGTTTGGTCGATATCCGACTCAGTGTGCGCTACCGAACTAAACCCAGCTTCAAACTGGGAAGGTGCTAAATAAACACCGCGCTCTAACATCCCGCGATGGAAACGGCTAAACTTACTTAAGTCCGATTTTTTTGCATCCTCATAGTTGCGAACGGGCCCAGGGGTAAAAAATAAACCAAACATCCCACTAATTTGACCGACACAAGCATCTTGTCCTGTTTCTTGGGCAATTTGCAGTAATCCGTCGGCTAATTTTTTAGTAATTCGGTCTAGATACTCGTAAGTTCCGGGCTTTTGCAGTAATTCTAAAGTTTTAATCCCCGCCGTCATCGCCAAAGGATTCCCAGAAAGTGTCCCTGCTTGATACATCGGACCGGAAGGCGCAACCATAGACATAATATCTCGACGACCACCATAAGCGCCTACAGGCAACCCACCGCCGATCACTTTACCTAAAGTAGTCAAGTCTGGCGTAACCCCAAACTTTTCTTGAGCGCCACCATAAGCAATCCGAAAACCCGTCATTACTTCATCAAATACTAGCAATGCTCCGTTTTCTTGGGTTAGTAAACGCAAACCCTCCAAAAATCCAGCATCTGGGGCAATAAAACCCGCATTTCCTACTACTGGCTCTAAAATTACGCCAGCAATTAAGTCTGGATGTTCGGCAAATAGAGCTTTAACCGCTTCAAGATCGTTGTAAGGTGCAGTTAAAGTATCGGCGGTTGTTGATTTGGGTACTCCAGGAGAATCTGGTAAACCTAAAGTTGCTACCCCCGATCCGGCTTTAACTAAAAACATATCCGCATGACCGTGGTAGCAGCCCTCAAACTTGATAATTTTATCGCGTCCTGTGAAGGCTCGCATCAAGCGCAGGACTGCCATACAAGCCTCGGTTCCTGAATTGACAAAACGTACCATTTCAATACTGGGGACGGCATCAATTACCATTTCTGCTAAAACGTTTTCGAGGATGCAGGGCGCACCAAAGCTAGTACCTTTTTCTAAGGCGGCTTGCAAGGCACTAATTACCTCTGGGTGGGCGTGACCGCAAATCGCTGGACCCCAACTACCTACGTAGTCAATATATTGATTGCCATCTACATCCCAAACGTTTGCACCCTTTACGCGGTCAAAGACAATCGGCTGTCCGCCTACGGATTTGAATGCTCTAACGGGAGAATTTACTCCTCCTGGCATTAAAGATTGGGCGGCGGCGAAGATTTCCTCGGATTTGGTAGTTTTGATGGTGGTATTAACCAAAGTTTTCTCCTAAAAATGTATCTCGTAAGTTGCGTGCCTGGTTTAGAATTCTTATGTTAATCAATTATGAAAGCACAAAAATAAAGTTATGTTATTTCTAACCGAGATTTACTAGGTATAAATTTAACATTTTTGCTTCTGAAGAATCTATTAGACCTATGGGCATGAAGGCTGGCCATCATCCTAAATTTATCTTTTAAGTTGATGAAAAATTAACTGCAAGGCTTTAACTGTTGACCGCGATCGCGCTGATGGTATCGTAAACAAATAAGTTATTGCCTGGAATGCCAGCAAATATGTCTTCTCAAACTATTTTGTCTCAACTTCGTTATGACGATCGCGGCTTAATTCCAGCAATCGTCCAAGACTATTTAGATGGCACGGTGCTAATGCTGGCATGGATGAATCAAAACTCCGTGCAAAAAACTCTCGATACAGGGGAAACATGGTTTTGGAGTCGTTCGCGCGAGGAACTATGGCATAAAGGCGCAACGAGCGGGCATATCCAAAAAGTAAAAAGTTTTCGTTACGATTGCGATCGCGATGCTTTACTTGTGGGGGTAGAACAAGTTGGTAATATTGCTTGTCATACCGGAGAACGCAGTTGTTTTTTTCAGGATGCCGATGGAGAAGTTACAGCGCCACCAGGGGATACATTATCGGAATTATTTAAAGTAATATGCGATCGCCAAAATAGCCCTACAGATAATTCTTACACTTGTCAGCTATTTGCTGCCGGGGATAACAAAATTCTTAAAAAGCTCGGAGAGGAAACCGTTGAATTAGTGATGGCGTGTAAAGATGATGATGTGGAGGCGATCGCCTCAGAGGCGGCAGACTTGCTGTATCATACCCTCGTTGCCCTAGCTCACCATAAAGTAGATATTAAAGACGTTTACCGCAAATTGCAAGCCCGTCGGCGTTAATCCTCTGACAAGGGCGTACCTCGCTACAAGTACGCCCCTATTACTTAAAAAGTAAAAGTAGTACGGAGTAAACCTACTACTCTTTTCGCTATATCGCTAGTGGCGGTGGCGATTAATTCGTTAACCTTGTCTAAACAGGCATTTAAACCCGCCGCAAATTCATAACGAGTTAGCGCTCGATTACCCCGGTAAGTGCCGTCTGGATAGCCAGCTATACAGCCGTAACGCTCCACCAAAGATTGGAGTGCTTGAAATGCCCAATCGGTCGGCTGTACATTTGATGATTGCGATACCGATGTTACTTGCTCCATTGATTGAGATAGTAAGATTGGTTTGTTTTTATCCTTAGCAAGTTCGTTGTCTATATTTGCAGTGCTAGTTTGAGAGCGATCGCTTTGAATATTTGCTTGTTTTGACAGTATCGTTAAATTATTAGCCTTAGCAGGGGTGATTGCGAATGATACTAATCCACCAAATATTAGGCACAATAAAGCTAATTTGCTCGAATAAATCTGCAAATTACTATTCATAAATTCTTCCTCACACACATACTATTTTGACTACTAGGTAAAACCCTAGCAGCCTTCATTTATCTTGGTTTCTAAACGCATTACTTTTGTAAAATACGCTGGAAAAAAGTGACAAAGTTCTACTTTAAATATTGAAGCTTTATTACTGGTAAAATCAATTTTAATAATCGAAAAATTATTAAAATTGATTATTGTTTAGCATACTATTCAAATAATAAATACCTAAGTAATACATTGTATGCTATAGGATTGAAAAATAAAGTTTAAAGAGTTTTATTAGTCTTGCTAATGCTTGCGAACTAAAATCCGATCTAAATAATACAAAATTAAAACCAATATACTTACACTCAAAGCTAGTCCTAACCAAAAATTATCGGCAAATATGGGAGTTTGGTCTAATGCCCAGCCACCCAAGGGCGGCCCAATAAAATAGCCTGCTGCCCAGCATAAAGAACTAATTGAAAAATATACCCCTAACTGGGATTTGGGTGCTAATTCGGTAATTAAAGCAGAGGCAGAGGGAGTATAAGAAACGATCGCGATCGCAAATACACTGAGTGCTGAAATTGCCCACCATAATTGATGATTAGTAGCAACCCCTGTCACCCACATTAAACAAAATCCCATCGCCCACATTAAAGCAGAAAAACTGAGGGATTGGGGATGAGTAAAGCGTTTCAAGCCGCGAACTACAGGCAATTGAGCAAATATAGCGACCGCCAAATGCCAGCCAAAAATTACACTAATAGTCCCTTCGGTAAATTTTGCTCCTGATGCGCCCACTGCAACAAAGTTTTTTAAATACAGTGGTAAAGTGCTTTGCAATTGAGAAATATAAGTCGTAAAAATAATATTGACTAAAACGTAAACTAATAATCGGCGATCGCTTAGGGCTATTAGCCAGCTAGATTTTACTGAAGTTGAGCGATTTTCTAAAGGTTTGTAAGTTTCTTTAATGGCAAAATACACTACGCCAAAAAATACTACAAAAGAAATAGCATCAACTATAAATAGCGTTCTATAAGCCCCCGTCGCGCTAATTAATGCCCCACCTAATACAACACCCATGCCTAAGCCTAGATTATCCGCAAGCCTAGTAATGGCATAAGCTTCATGACGTTGTTCGGGGGCGGTCAAATCGGCTACTACCGACTCGTTGGCAGGCCAATATAACCCTTGTCCTAAACCAACAAGCAAGTTACCAATGACTAGAATAGAAAAATTATTAGCACTAGCTAGGACTAAAGATGCGATCGCGCTAATAGCCGCCGAAAGTAGCAAAGTCTTACGCCGTCCCCAAAACTGCGAATCGGAAAACGAACCGCCCAAAATTCGCCCTACTACCCCAGATATGGACGCACTACCCAAGGCAAACCCTACTGCCGTTGCCGATAGTCCTACATGGTTAACAAAAAATATTGGTGCGTAGAATAATGTAAAACCCGTCCCGACTTCAGATAGCAAACGCCCGAAGGCCAAAATCCAAACTTGAGGCTTTAGTTGCGGCATCCAGGAAGGCAAAGCATTTTTTGGGGAAAAATTCATTCAATCTTTAGCTGTTTACGGAATTTACTGAGTAATTTAGATAAATAATTAGGGAATTTTAAATACAGAAATAGTTAACCAATTTACTTATCTGTATTACCTAATGACTGTTTTAATCGTAAAGTTATTTATTTCAATTGCCATACTGTACGGGTTATATCTTTTTTATGGGCGTAAAGCTCAAACTAAGCCTAGGCGGCAAGTTGCAGATCGAGTTAGTCAACCACAGCCTTCTAGAAATCTGCAATTAAAGCTTTTACGGCTATTAAACGGCGATCGCCACACGGCAAATCGACTCATCGCCTTAGCAAAGACTAGAAACCCCGATAAATCTGTAGATTGGTGGGTAGAGAAAGTAATTTTTGATTTGCAACGCGATCGCGGCAGGTATTAATGTTCGCTTTGCAGCCAAGTAGTTACATCGGTAATCGCTGAAAAATCTAGTAAAGCTACAGCTAATTGTTCTAGGCGATCGCTCGTTAAACTACGAATTTGCTCTTGAATTGTAGTGTCAATGCTGCCAAAGCGGCGTTCCAGTTGACGGATAACTAAAGTTGATTCTCCTTCCTGTCTTCCTAACTGTTGTCCTTGTCTTACTCCTTCTTGGAGGATTTGTTGATAAATCACTGATTCCTTCATGATGTCTTCTCTAAATAATTGATTGATTAAGTTTTGCTCGAATCTCAAACCAGCTAATATTTCTATGCTTGCAGCCAAATTTTGTCTTTGCGGTGTTGATTCAATCCTAGCGACTTGCGCGGCTACTTGCTCTAATAAAATTCTAGGTGAATCTGTCCTAGCAAGGGCTGCTAATGGTAGCAGAGCATTATCGGCGAGTAGTGGGGCTGGATCTTGCTCCCACAGTCGAATAACTCGGTAGCGATGCCAAGTATTGGCGGCGGTAAATTCGTTGATAAATACGGCTTCGGACGTTGTGGATTTGAGAAAAATAATAACTTGCTCTATTGGACATCGATATTGCCGATATAGTCGCAACC
>QQTW01003435.1_pt1 | contig 11688 bp, 11 predicted proteins | sample 1904831 | NCBI WGS metagenome assembly QQTW01 (sample SAMN09435610, study PRJNA476489) | Subsurface metagenome, whole genome shotgun sequencing project. | reverse complement strand
GCTGAACTACTCGAAGGCGGCATGTTCCAAGATGTCGCGCAAGCGAGGAGCGAAACCTTCAGCTACATCGAAGGCTACTACAACCGGGTACGACGCCACTCGGCGTTGAACTACCAATCACCCGATGAGTTCGCGCGCGAACTCGACATCAACAAGAAAGGACAGGGTAGCGAGAGGGTCGTGTCCTGCGAAACTTGACCATCTCACTTCATCGGGTTGGCGGAGGAGGTCAACTCGCGGATGCCGGAGCACGTCGTGGCGCTGGTCGCAGACGGCTTGAACGACGACCGCAAGAGCCTGAACGGGGCGCGGGTGCTGATCCTGGGCGTGGCGTACAAGAAGGATGTCAACGACGTGCGGGAATCGCCTGCGCTGTCGATCATCGACCGACTTCGCGCGAAAGGCGCGGACGTGTGCTACCACGATCCGTTTGTTGCGCATTTAAGTTCTGCCGACACACCCGCAGAGGATTGCACAGACGCTCCGCGCCCGGTCAACCTCACGGACGAAGAGCTGACGGCGGCGGACTGCGTCATCGTGGTGACGGATCACACGAATGTCGATTACACGCGCGTAGCGCGGCTCGCCCGCATCGTCGTGGACACGAGAGATGTCATGCGTCCGCACCGTGCGAAATCTCGTGCGCGCATCCTCACGTTATAACTTTCGTGAAAACGCGCGCTCCCTCACCGCTTGATCTGATCTTTTTCAGAGAGGTTTCGCGCGTTGTAGTTGTTAAGGGCTTTTTCCCATCCGCCCTTACACCAGAGCGAAAGGAAGCGGGAAGCGGTGCGCAACTCATGACGAAAATTTGTGGAACTTTTTCATCCGCTGCGGGTAAGTATTAGTGAACGACGAAGCACATCTCATAAACAACTTAAGATTGTGCTTTCCGTCGGCACGCACCCCGAACAAACTAAACCTCGCTTCATCAATCCGTAAAGCCGCGCTGTGCTACAAGCCGTGCGGCTCCGAAAGATTCGCGGTACCTAGAAGCCGCCGGAGTCAGTGATGCCGACCCCTACCGATTACAGATCGCTCGCAGAAAATCATTGCTGGTCGTGCGCCGCGGAGTTGCCGGAGGGCGTGCGTTATTGCCGCGAGTGCGGGCGGCGAGTTCACAGCATGACACACACGGATTCGGAAGCCACGACGCGCAGGCTCGTCGTGCCCTACGATGCCCGCGCGAGCCGCACGCAGCCGCTCCGCGCGGCGCGCCGTTGTTTCAAGATCAAGCACACCCCGCTCGCCGCTTCGATCGTGGCAAACTTATTGCTGCTCGCGCTGCTCGCGTCGCCGTCGTCGTCGCCGGACACGATGATCTCCGACGTGACCGCGCCCATCATCGCCGGCGTGACCGCGCCCGATGCACGCGCGTTCCTGCCCGATGCAGATGTACTGCACGATCACGTGCTGCCGGATATCGAGGTGGACAGCTCCTTGTGCGCGCTTCCCGCGCCGACGATATATCAGCCGACGACTGAATCACAGAGGTCGCCATCGCCGCCCCTCGCCCGAGAGCGCAGATTGCGACTCGCCGCCCACGCGGTCGAGCGCGCACGACCCGCCGACTTCCGCACGCGACACGCTGCGTTTAATCTCGAACCGGATGAGCGGAAAATAGATTTGCGCCTGCTCGATAGCGAGTTGCGCTCTCTGCGCCGGGAGTTGTCCCGCGTGCCTACCGAAGCCCAACCGCAGATCGACGCGGCGATAGCCGATGCCTACAGCGCAATCAATCGACAGCGTGTGCGGCTATCCCACGTTCAGGAGAACTACCATTCGCGCGTGACGCTGCCCGTAGCTTCTGCAAAACTACGGTTACGTTTATCCGCGCCCGCGGAAACTGCTCCCCGAGCGCAAAAGCAACCTCTACGGTGCGCTACGGGGGAGGCTGTTTATACTAGCTTCCGTGCAGAGACGAAGAGCGTGTCGCAGCCCGACGTTCTTCCTACACGAGACAGGCAGAGAGACACGCCCGCCCTGACGCCGCAGTGGACGCTCGACCAACCTGCACCGCGCCGGGATGTGCTCGACATCGCTTTGTAGCTTATGCCGCAATCCTATTCACCTTCTCGATTCGTCGCCGCGACGGGTAGTTTGATTTCTACTACGAGACCTCCGTCGCCCGCGTTAGACGCCCGCACCGTCCCGCCGTGCAAGCGCACGGCGCGTTCGGCGATGGCGAGTCCTAAACCCGTGCCGCCGGTCTGCCGATCGCGCGCTTCCGTCGAGCGGTAGAAAGGGCGGAATATCTCCGTCAAGGCTTCTTCCGGCACACCCTTGCCGTGATCTCGCACGCCGATATGAATGCCCGGATCGTCGCCGGATGAACACCGGAGGGAGACTGCGACGCTCGTACTCTCGGCGGTGTACCGCACGGCGTTACGCACGACGTTCTCGATCGCGCTCCGCAGCAACTCGGCGTTACCTGTGACGTGGCACGCAACGTCCGCGAGCAGGCGCACGTTGCGATTGCGATTGCGCGCCTCGAAGTCGGCATCCTCGACGATCCGGTTGACGAGTTGTCGCAAGTCGATGCGTGAGGTCTCCAACCTCTCCGCGTCCGTCTCCAACCGAGTCAAGGTCAACAACTGCCCGATGAGTTCGTTGATCCGTTCGATCTCGCGCTCGATCCGGTCGTGCGCGCTCGTCACGCCGGGAGCGCCGTCGCCCGTGTTCTGTCTCGCCAGCCCGAGCGCGACGCTCAAGCGCGCAAGCGGCGAACGCAGTTCGTGAGAGATGTCGCCGAGCAGACGATGCTGCGACATGACGAGCGATTCGATACGCTCCGCCATGCGGTCGAAGTCGCAACTCAAATCCGCGATCTCATCCTGCCGCGCGCCCATCCGCGCACCGACGCGCGCCGACAAGTCACCGCTCGCCAGCCTCCGCACGCCCGCCCTCAAAGTCTCGATCGGAGCCGCGAGATAACGCGCCAGTCCGTAGCAGACCAGCCCCGCCGTCAACAGCACCGCTCCGAGCCGCAGCAGCCACGCGCCCGGTTCGGCGTACAAGAGCGCGGGACGCTTTCGCGGCACTTCGCTGACGAGCACATAGCGTTCGCCGCCGCGCCCATACACCGGTTGCGCGACGAGCGCGATCTCCCTGACCCGGCTCGAATAATCGAAGACCGGCTCCGCGTCACCCTTCTTGATCCGCGCGATCTCGGCGAGCCGCTTGGCTTCGCTCGTCGCGTCACGCCCGGAAACCTCCCGCCCGCGTTCGTCGAAAATCCGCGTCTTCATGCGCGCCGTCTGCTCGACACGTTGCAGATAAATGACGAGCGCATCTGCTCCTGCGTTCTCATAGGTGTCTGCCGCCGTCTGCGCATAGACGCGCACCGCCGTGCCCGCCACGTCGCGCCAGCGCGCTTCGTCCGTCTCCGCTTGCGTCGCGGCGACGGCGAACGCGAGCGTCGCGCCGACGAGCGCCAGCGCAAGCCAAAACCACAGGAAGATTTTAGAGAAGAGTCTCATAGCAAAAGGGGTGACAGGTGACAGGTTAAAGCAGTTGTCTTGCTTGTCACCCGTTACCTGGCACCTGTCACCGCATAAACGTAGCCTGCGCCGCGCACCGTCTTGATGCGTTCGATGCCATCGACTTCGGAGCCGAGTTTGCGGCGTAGGGAACTGATGTGCATATCGACGCTGCGATCGAGCGGCGCGAGCGGGCGACCGAGTGCGGTTCGGGCTAACTCTTCGCGCGAGACGACGCGCCCGGCTTTCGTGATGAGCAACGCGAGCATGTCGAACTCGGCGGCGGTCATCTCGACGAGTTCGCCGCCGCGTGTGACCGTGCGCGCTCCGGTATTTAAGCGCACATCGCCGACGGCGAGCGTTGCAGATGCGCCTGTCGGAACGCCCGGGTCAAGTCGTGACTGTGTACGTCGCAAGATGGCTTGGATACGTGCGACGAGTTCGCGCGGGTTGAAAGGCTTCGGTAGGTAATCGTCCGCGCCGAGTTCTAAGCCGACGATGCGATCAACGTCCGCGCCGCGCGCCGTCAACATCAAGACGGGCGTGCGCGCTTTCGCTCGTATGCGTCTGAGGACTTCAAAGCCGTTGATCCCCGGCAGCATCACGTCGAGCACGATGATCGCGTAGTCGCCCGCGAGCGCGCGCTCGACGCCTTCCAGCCCGTCGTTCGCGACCTCGACGGCGAAGCCTTCGGGCGCGAGATACTCCGCGACGAGTTCGCTCAGCTCTACGTCGTCATCGATCACCAGCACGCGCTCCATAAACCCACTCCTCACGATCGCCGCGAACGCGACCATCGACGACAGATTAGCTGTAGATCAAGATGCAGTCTTGTGCTCCGACCGCTCGCCTCTCGGTGTGTAAAGAAACGTCAAGACGCCCGTCATTCATCCTGACAAATCTTTAACACGCGCTGACCATCTCTTACGATCCGCCGCGGGCGATGCGCCATCTTAATATCGGCGCGAGAGAAGCGCCGCGAGCTAACAAGAAGGGTGGAAGTCGCCGCCTCAGAAAATCTATCGCAGATAGAGACCAGAGAGGATAATCAGAGATGAGTTTATCGACAAAGAGAGTGAGCGGATCTGTGGCTTTAGGCTTGACCGCGATGCTGAGCGTCGGCGTCATGTTCGCCGACCAGCTACCGACAAAAGTTTTCGGAGCCGAAGAAGCGGCGATCAACAGCATCACCGGAGCAGCATCGACCGTCGCGCCGAACAATCTCATCGCCGCAGGTTCTTACGCGGGCGTGGTCGAGCGCGTCGCCCCGGCGGTCGTCACGATCCGTTCGGAAGGACGCGCACGCGCGGCGCAAACGCAGAATCCGCTCATGGATGATCCACGCTTGCGCGAGTTCTTCGGCGGGCACGGCTTGCCGCAGCAGTACAGCCAACCGCGACGCCAGCAACCGGGACGCGAACGGCGCGGAGGCGGGTTAGGCTCCGGCGTGATCGTCAGCCGTGACGGCTACATCCTGACGAACCATCACGTCGTCGATGGAGCACAGACGATCAAGGTGCAACTCACAGACAACCGCACCTTCGACGCGAAGCTCGTCGGCAGCGACGCCGCGAGCGACCTCGCGGTCTTGAAGATCGAAGCGACGAACATGCCCGTGCTCGCGTTGGGCGACTCCGACGCCGTCCGCGTCGGCGATGTCGCGCTCGCGGTCGGTAACCCCTTAGGCATCGGGCAGACGGTGACCTCCGGCATCATCTCCGCGAAAGGTCGAGCCACGGGCTTGAGCGATGGCAGCTACGAAGATTTCTTGCAGACCGACGCGCCGATCAACCAAGGCAACTCCGGCGGCGCGCTCGTCAACACTTCGGGCGAGCTGATCGGCATCAACTCGCAGATACTCTCACCGACCGGCGGCAACATCGGCATCGGCTTCGCGATCCCGTCGAACATGGCGAAGAACGTCATGGAGCAGTTGGTTAATACCGGCAAGGTCAACCGCGGCGTGCTCGGCGTCACCGTGCAGCCGCTCTCGTCCGACATCGCGGCGAGCCTTGATATGAAGAATACCAACGGCGTCATCGTCAGCAGTGTCGCACAAGGCAGTGCCGCAGCACGCGCCGGATTAAAGCAAGGGGATGTCATCACCAAGTTTAACGGCGCACAGGTCACGGACGGCAACGCCTTCCGCAACCGCGTCGCGGGCGCGCAACCTAACACGAGCATCACGCTGACGATCGTGCGCGACGGCGGCAGCGAACAAGAGCTAACCGCAACGCTCGGCGAACGCGCGTCGAACGATGCAGGCGAGAGAAGCGAGAGAAGCGAGCGGAGCGGCGGTGCGACGGGCGGTAAGCTCGGCGTGGGCGTCGCGCCCGTCACGCCGGAACTCGCCGCACGACTTAATCTAGCGGCGAACACCAAAGGCTTGGTCGTGAGCGAGATCGACCCCGACGGCGCGGCGGCGGAAGCCGGAGTCGAGCAAGGCGACGTGATCTTAGAACTCAACCGCCAGCCCGTGACTTCGGTCGAAGAGTTACGCGCGAATCTCAACGCCGCGAACGGGCGTCCCGCGTTGCTGCTCGTCAATCGCAACGGTAACAACCTCTTCATCACCTTGCGTATCAAGTAAGATAGAGTCAAACAGGCATGATGATCGACGAGGGCAGCCCGCACGATTCGAGCGGCTGCCCTCGTTTTTTCGCGTGAGCGGATGGAGAAATCAGATGGACGCCGTGCAAGCTCGCCCGGAGCCTACGGAGTCTGCTACGTCTTATACAGCAAGCTCTTTATGCGCGACTCCCGAGCGCGCCGCTCGGCACAGCATCGGGCGTTGTGCGCGTGATGAGGCTTGCCGCGATCTCCATCAACCCGACCAACAGGTGTGGCAGGTAAACGTAGTCCGAGAAGCCGAAGAGCCACGGCGAAGCGGCGAGTAATGCGCCGCCGCCCGCGTCGAGCATCAGATGCAGCGGCATCGGGATTAAACGCATCACACCAAGTTCGTAGCGGGTCAGCAGACTATAGACGAGTACGCCCGAGCCGAGCGCGATCGGCACCCACTGCGCCGCCGTGCCATCGGCGAAGCCCAACAGATACGGAGCGGCGATCAACAACACGCCGGTGAGGTAATCGAGCGCGCCGTGTGCGCGTGTGGATACGAAACGCATAATCCATCTCCTATAAACGGGGATCGTCTAGCTACAAACGAATCGCCCGCCTTCTACCAAAATAAGGCTTGATTTAATCGCGAGCTTAGCACCTGATGCGCGATGAATAAGTCCGGTAGCGGACGGACGCCGGGCGCGTATGCGAAGAGCGGATACGAATGCGAAACGGATGCGGGCACGGCATCCGTATCCGGCGACATCGCGCGGGTTACATCACGCTCGACAAATTCTTTCGCCGCCGCGTCGCTCGTCGAGTACGTTGCCGCACCGACTGTAAAGAGGTGTTGTTATAAACTAACAAGAGCAAGTTTAGTGTTCGATCGCAGAGTGCCGGGTTAACCGGCGCGTTTTTATAGATTCGGATCGAGCGGTCTGACGCGATCGCCTTCACCGCTGATGGCAGCGGCGAAGAGGCGCGTGAGCGACCGGAAGATTCGTTTGAGCTTGCCGTTCATCAAAGATGAACAGATTCGGTGAGGTGGTAATGATGTACAGGAACAATTCGCTCGCGCTCGCCGCGGGCATGGCGTTGACGCTCGCGACCGGCGGGCTGGCGGCAGACGCGGCGCAAACGCAGAACGCCGCACGCCGCGATACGGCGGCACAGCGGCAGACGCGAACCGCACCCGACAACTCGAGCATCTCCGTTGTGGAGCAAGACGGGACGCGCACGGAGACCCGCACGTTCAACAACGCATCGAGCAGCGTTAAGCGCATCGTCCGCACGACGACGCCGGACGGCAAGCGTCGTACACGCGTTTACTACGCGGACGGGCGCGTGCGCGAGTTGCGCGAAGGCGACGACGAGAACGTGCTCGAACAATCAGCCGATGCGGTCGCGAGCTTCGCCGCGTCAGCCGTCGATGTCACGGCTGACGTGGCTCGCGAAACCGCGGAAGTCACTAAAGACGCTGCCGGGGCGACGACGGAGACCGTCAAGGATGTCGCATCCGCGACCGCCGAGACGACACGCGATGTTGCGTCTGCGACCGCCGAAACGACGCGCGATGTCGCGTCCGCGACAACTGAAACGGCTTCCGGTGTTGCGTCGGCGACCGCGCAGGGCACGCGGACGGCGATCGAAGCAGGGAAGGAAGCCGCGGATAAGACCGGCGATGCGGTCGGCGCGACGGCTGAAACCGCCCGCGATGTCGGCTCGGCGACGGCGAAAGCGACTTCGACGGTTGTCGATAAAACCGGCGATGCGGTCGGGCAGGCGGCGCAGACGACCGAGCGCGTCGCCGAACGGACGGCTGAACGAACGGCTGAAGCCGCGGGCGATGTGGTCGAAGGAACGGGCGCGGCGGCGAAGAAGACCGGCAACGGCGTATCGCGCGGCTTCCGTGCGGTCGGCAGATTCTTCGGTCGCGTCTTCGGCGGCTGACGCGCGGGAACTGTTCGCCGCCTGAAGTAAGAGAAGGAAAGCAGCCGCATGGCGGACGAGCACGGACCGTGGTCGATCCACGGCAGCGCGGAGCAGTACCGCAACGAGATGATCGCGGTCGTCGAAGACCGGGTCACGAAGCCCGACGGCACGGAAGGCACTTACGCCACGGTGCGCATGAAGTCGGGCGTCGCCGTGCTGCCGATCGAGCGTGACGGGCGCGTGCTGCTCGTAAGCCAATTCCGCTACGCGCTCGGGCGCATGAGCCTGGAGGTCGTCAGCGGCGCGCTCGAAGAAGGCGAAGACGCGCGAGAAGGAGCGCGCCGCGAGCTGCGCGAGGAACTCGGCGTAGAGGCTGACGAACTCGTCGCACTCGGGCACATAGACCTCGATACATCCGTCGTGAGCGCGCGGGTCGATCTGTTCATCGCGCGCGGCTTGCGGCGCGGCGAGAAGGACGAAGACGCCACCGAGCAGATAGAGACGATCGAGATCGAGTACGTGGATGCGCTCGGGCGCGTGATGGAAAGCGAGATCACGCACGCGCCGAGTTGCGTGCTGCTGCTCAAGGCGCGCGATCATCTACAAGCAGTTTTATAAACCTCCCTCTGTGCTCTCGCGGTGAAGAAAGCCGGATCGACCACAGAGGACGTGAGAGGACGCGCGAGGGGAAGAGAAACGATGCCGGACGCGGATATGAATCGTTTGACCGACATCGTGCGCGCATCGGCGCGTCCGCTGAAGGGCGTGCGCGCGGACTACGATCCGCTGCTCGATTTGATCGGCGATCGACCTTTCGTGCTGCTCGGCGAAGCGTCGCACGGCACGGCAGAGTTCTACCGCGAGCGCATAGAGATCACGAAGCGGCTCATCGCCGAACGCGGCTTTGCGGCGGTCGCGCTCGAAGCCGACTTCCCCGACGCCCGCCGCGTAGATGCTTACGTGCGCGGCACGAGCGAAGATTCCGACGCGGACGCGGCGCTCTCAGGGTTCTCGCGCTTCCCCGCTTGGATGTGGCGCAACACACTCGTGCGCGACTTCGTCGAGTGGCTGCGCGCCTATAACGACCTGCTGCCGACGGGCGCGCCGAAGGTCGGCTTTTATGGTTTAGACCTCTACAGTCTGCACAGATCAGCCGAAGCCGTGCTCGCTTACCTCGCGCGCGTTGACCCGGAAGCCGCCGCGTGCGCCCGCCATCGCTATTCGTGCTTCGAGCACTTCGGCGAAGACACGCAAGCCTACGGCTACGCCGCGAGCTTCGGATTGTCAGAGCCGTGCGAGCGCGGCGCGTTGGAGCAACTCGCGGAGTTGCAGAGCCGCAGACCTGATTACGTCAACCGCGATGACGAAATCGCCGCCGATGAGTTCTTCGCCGCCGAACTGAACGCGCGCGTCGTGGCGGATGCTGAAGAGTATTACCGCACGATGTTCCGCGGGCGCGTCGAATCTTGGAACGTGCGCGACCGCCACATGGCGGACACGCTCGATCGCATCGCCACGCATATAAGCGAGCAACAGCGATCGGCGAAGATCGTCGTCTGGGCGCACAACTCGCACCTCGGCGACGCGCGCGCGACCGAGATGGGCAGAGGCGGCGAATGGAACTTGGGACAGCTCGCGCGCGAGCGTTACGGGCGAGAAGCCGTGCTCGTCGGCTTCACGACCTACACGGGCACGGTCATGGCGGCGTCCGATTGGGGCGGCGCGGCGAAGCGCAAGCGCGTGCGTCACGGTCTTGAGAACAGCTACGAAGGCTTATTTCACGAAGTCGGGATGAACAATTTCATGCTCGACCTGACAGCCGATGTTCCCGCGACGGAACTGCTGCGCCGCCCGCGATTGGAGCGCGCGATCGGCGTCATATACCGACCCGAGACCGAGCGGATCAGCCACTATTTCGAGGCGCGGCTCGCCGAACAGTTCGACGCCTGCATCCACATCGACGAGACGAGCGCGCTCGAACCGCTGGAGCCGCCGCACGCCGCACGCCGCGAAACGGAAGTCGAAGTGCCCGAAACATATCCGTCGGGAATGTAGATATTCCAGCAGACGCGCCGATGGTAGTCAGACACGGTCTCACAAACACCGGAGTGAATGGTGAACGGTCGGTGATAGGCACATCTGATTCTCCATCGATTATTCACTCCTGACTCGCTCTAAGACTTGTGAGGCTGATGCTAAAAAGAAGAGCCGCGTCGGGGTGCTCCGACGCGGCTCGGGTGAAACTTCCAAATTGGCGTAAGCCTCTAGCTCTAATTTCCGGTTCCGATTCACGAACCGGAATCAACTGTTGCGACGGTCGCGATCTGTGCGCAAGTTATTCGTCACCTCGAACACGCCCGGCACAGTGCGCGCCGCGATGTTGGCGAGCCGACGATCGCCTTCGTTGGCGACGACGCCTTCGAGCGTCAGCCGACCGCGGGTGACGATGATCCGCACGGACGGGTTCGCGCCGAGCGCGTAACGGTAGAGGCTGCCCGTGTTGAAGATCGTGTAGTAAGCCTGCTCGCGCAAGCGATCGTCATAGGGCGAGAGCGGAAGCACCTCTATGTTGTTGACGACCCGCTCCACGCCTGCGATGCGCTTGACGCGGCTCTCGGCACTCGAACGCGACGTAGGTCGCACGACTTGCCCGTAAAGCGTCACGGTCGAACCTTCGACCTTGTACGCGAGGTTGTCGAAGACGCCGGTAAACGGCAGCGTCACGAGTTCCTTGCGTACCTTGCGTGCGATCCCGTTTTCAGCCAGCGCGTCAACGCTCGTCGCGGCGAACGTCGTGATCGACGCGAACGCGAGCGTCGCGATCAAAACGAGCATGGCGAATATTCTGTTCCGTAACTTCATGTTGTTCATCTTCGCTGTTCCTTTTGTTTGTAGTAAATAGTTTTCAACTCACTTCGGTCGATTTTACATTCGCCTTGAGCGGCGCGGTCTCATGCTGTCTATCAACATCTTCATCGAACGACTCGACCATGCGCTCCAAAGCTCCCAGAACCTCGTGCTGATCCGCTCCGCTCATACGCTCCAGCGCGCGTGTGAAGATCGCGCCGCGACGTTTGCGAAACGAATCCACGAGCCGCTTGCCCTTCGCCGAGAGCGCGATGACGACCGCGCGCCGGTCGCCGTCGATCGCACGGCGTTCGACGAGTTCTTTGCGTGCGAGCCGGTCAACCAACTGCGTGATCGCCGGAGCCGTGACGCGCAACTCCGTAGCCAACCCCCCGGTCGTGCTTGCCCCGCGCCGCAAGATTCGCAACGTCTGCGCTTGCAGAAACGTCAAATCGAGTTCCGCGAGGTGCTGCTGGTGCCCGTCGATCAGCAACCGCGCCATCGCATCGGCGAGACGGTTGACCACCGCTTCGACTCGCACCGGATCGAGTTTCGCCACGCACGTCCTCCGTCGGTTAAGCCAGGTTAACTATTAAGATGTATTAACTGAGTTATAGGTTGGGTCGCGGCTGCGGATCAGCAGCAGGCGTTCATCTCGGGTCTATCGAGGATGGTTCGGAGAAGGTGAGACTCGCCGGAAGGATGCGGCGGTGAGTGGCGGGCAGGCAGGCTCGCGTAATTCGATGTTGGTTACGAATGCTCTCTTCGGGATTTCCGCCGTCGGGCGGGATCACATCACCGGCGGCGTGCGCCAGTTCGTGCAGGATAACTTGTCGCTGGCTCTCGGGCACGGTCATGCCGGCGAGCG
>QQTW01003434.1_pt1 | contig 11689 bp, 12 predicted proteins | sample 1904831 | NCBI WGS metagenome assembly QQTW01 (sample SAMN09435610, study PRJNA476489) | Subsurface metagenome, whole genome shotgun sequencing project. | reverse complement strand
ACAATGGCATTCAACCTGAACGGTTTCAACTTCAACCAATCAGTAATTGACAGCCAAGGTCGCGTTATCAACACATGGGCAGACGTTATCAACCGCGCAAACTTGGGTATGGAAGTAATGCACGAGCGCAACGCTCACAACTTCCCCTTAGATTTAGCAGCTTTAGATGCTGCTCCTGTAGCACTTAGCGCTCCTGCAATCAACGGTTAATTTTAAATATCTAACGCTTAGGGATGCGAGTAACATCGCGTCTCGAAAAATTGAAAAGCGCTTTCCTCTTTGGGGGAGAGCGCCTTTTGTTTATGATGTTTTTAAAATGAATGACCGCGCAAATTTAACAATCTTATACACGTAAACTAGTAAGCTATTGCGCTTTTAATTTACTCATTAGGACGGGCAGGGATGCCCATCCCACAAGATACTTGAATAAATTGTGTTGTGCTTAAAGCGTTTTTAGCTTAAAATTATCCGGTTCACGGCTTGAATTACCTGTTAACCTGGAACTGTAAGCATGTTGCAAATTTTATATTCCATAGGACTTACGCAACAATAACGGAAAATGAACCACATAGACGCGAAGCGGCTTGCCGCAGGCTAGGGCGCAAAGGACACAAAGGGAAGAGGGTTTGGGAGGGTCTTTGCGTAAGTCCTAATTCCAATTCAATAACGCCAAATTATCAACTGTTTATCGCTGCCCATTTTTTCTTTACCTTCTATTTCGGCTCAAAATTATGAAAGTGGATTTACAAGAGCGAAACTGGGAATATCTTTGCACGTATCATTTACAGGATTGGCAGGGTATTTGTACAAAATATTCCCCTCAAGGTGAGATGTTTGAGTATTTTGAAAGCCTCAGAAGTTTCCGTGGGAACCAAGAGCAAACTCAAATCATTCAAAACAATGAGTATAAATACCCCGATGGCAGAATAGATAAAAAAACATGGGAAATTAATAAACAGTCGGACAATTTATCAGATGGTGTCTCTCATTCTGCAAATCCGTCGATGCGAGCTTTATTTTTTGATGGGGGTGCGGCTGGATGGGTAATGAAGCGTCTAGAAACTGGTAAGAATTTGGCAATTGAGTTATTATTTTGGTCTGAAAATTTACGTTACAGTGTAACTACCCACTATGATATTAGTGGCAATTTGACAAGGACTGTGTGTATTCGTGAAGATACTACTGGTTCGGGTAGCAAACATTGGTTAACTGAACTGAATTTATTACCTAAACGCGATTTGAGTGGTAATTGGCAAGGAACATCAATCGCGATCGCACCCGATTTAGAGATTTCTGCCCCTGTCGCAACTCAACTGCAATTTCCTGTTGCAGGTAACACAAGTTTCTTCTTTCCTAGTGGTGTTACGGTCAGTTGTCCCAATCAAGTAAATGTGGGAAGCAGCTTTACTATTGCCGCGAACCGCTTGGTGAGCGCATCTCAATTACAACAACTTACGGTCAATTATGACGATTCTGGTGCTTTTTCGAGCATGACACAGGAATTATTCTGGTTATCAGATGTCAGCTAGAAATAGATGTTCTACGATAACTATGGTTTTTTGTCAAGATTTTTTGGACAAAAGTTACGGAATATGCCAACTTTAATGTGTAGGTGAGTTTATCTTCAATTAATGCCAAGATGCACGCGATCGCCATAGGAAGTATAGTATGATTTCAACTCAAACAAAAATAGGGATTATCGGTAGCGGTACAACAGGTCTTTACTTAGCCGTATTGCTAGCAAATCGTGGTTTTGATGTGCAATTGTTTGAGCGATCGCCTAAACCAAGGGTAGACGGATGCGGTATTCTGATGATTGCCAGTGGGTTGCAAGCGTTATCTGCTTACGATACAAAACTTTGTGAGGAAGTTATTCAAGCAGGGGTGAAAGTTGGTACATACGAGTTTCGCAATCTAAATGGTGAAATCGCATTTTCTAATTCCGCAGCAGAAGCAGAAAGTGAGAATGGTTTTCCCGCAGTTGTAGTCCACCGCGAAGAAATTGCTCAAGCACTCCTGCGACGGGTTCCTCCTCAATGTTTGCATTTCGACCATTATTTAGAATCGATTGAGTCGAGTAGTGGTAAAGTAACAGCACAATTTCACAATGGTAAACATTGGGAAGGTGACCTTTTAATCGGAACTGATGGGATAAATTCTAAAGTACGAAATTTTGTTGAACCTGGTGTTAAACCGTCTTATTTAGGCGATTTAGTATGGCGAGGAATTACACCCGATTGCGAAGTTTTTCCCGAAGGCGATTTTGTCGTATTTATTCGTTCCCGTGGTGTTTATGCCAATGCTTTTAATATTGGTCAAAATCGCTGTCATTGGGGCTTTTTTGTTGAGTGGGAACAGCCAGAAGATGAGAAATATGCATATGTGCCAAAAAATACTCAAATTCCGGCAAACGAATTAGAAAAACTTCCAGAAAGTATCCGCAGCACTATTGAAATGACACCTCAAGAAAATATCGTTTGTCGATATTCTTACGATATTAATCCGCTTTCGAGAATTGTTGCCGACCGGGTGATAATTTTAGGAGATGCAGCACATGCAAAAAGTCCTTCTAGAGCGCAAGGAATGAGCAGTGGACTACAAGATGCTGTACTTTTTGCTAATTATTTAACTTCGTCAACAACAGTTGATGAAGTATTAGCGGGATTTGAAAAAGAACGTCTGCCATTAATACATGAATTACAGCGAACAAGTCGAGAAATTAGTCAGAAAACAGGACGAGTAAATAAAGTAGAAACTGCACAGTAAATCAAGACCAAAAAATGCAACATTAAGCGAGCAATGTTATCCCAAGACCTCAGAAACCCGGTATTGTTGAAGATACCGGGTTTTTATGCCTCTTGCAAGTGATGAACTAACCATGACTTCCGCCATTTCGTTCAAAGTTCAAAATTTTCGCAAATGATGGCATTCTCCAAACAAAGTGAGATGCTAGTTCGGCATTGTCAATCGCAATTTGGGGAATATTCATGATTTCATCGAGTACGTGTTCGGTTGCGATCGCGTTCGGATAATCGTTCGAGTTGTTTGGGACGAGTACGGTTTAAAAGTGCCCAATCGCTCAAATGTTTAAATCCATGTTCCGATAAAAACTCTTTAATTTCGGGATTTTGTTTGGTTTGCAAATATGTCCAATTATCCAAGCTCATCCGCGTTGCAGAATCGCTTTTAAATGTTTGTAATACTTTGACTGTAAAAAGTAAAAAGTTGGTAGGTACAAGGATGCGCTTCACCGTTGCGATTGAGGACAAATTGCGTTTGAATAGCGCTATCCAAAATCACCATACTTTGACCATCATCATTCAAAGCAAATCCCAAAAAATCTGTAAGCCTTAACGTTTCCTCAAAATTGATAAAGTCGAGCTTACATTTTATGAGAAAAGTTCACACAATTTTTACATACATCGTTTCATAAAAGTGCTAAATTGATACATGATTGGAGTTTTATACTTAAGTATAAACTTCATATTTGGCATAATGGCTGTCTAATAGCAGATACATCTCAATTTGTTCTAGTTACCAAGCTGGTAGATACTTATTAGAGCATTATTTACTCTAATGTGGACTGTTCTTTCAAAGAAGGAAATTGTATAGATCAATAAATTGATTACTCGGTTACTGGATAAAGCAAGATGGATTTATTCTAAAAAAAATCCTAGTTCTTCATCTGAACCTTATTTCTTGATTGATGATGATAATTTTATCGGCGATCCAGAGTATGACTATCAAAATGCAGATCAAGCAGGATCGGATTATATCAAAAAAATATTATCCGAAAATAAACCTTGTATGATTTCTCGATTTGGGAGTACTGAAATGGACGCTCTTTTGATTTACTTAAATATCATTGATAATTCAAACGTTTTCTTAAAGTCTATTCGTTATATAAAAGGAAAAAGTGGCCGTTTCTGGTGGGCAGATTCTACTAAATACTGTATGGCTAGTCTTAGTGGTTTTTTCCCTGTCACTGACTCTTATTTAAAACAATTTGGTGAAAGGTATATTAATGATATTAAAAACATTGATGTACTTGGCGCATGGATAGTTGATGAAATTCATTTAAAAAAAACCTACTTCCCAACTGCGGTAAGAATTCCGTTATATGATTTAGAACCTTATTATTATCAAAATCCTTGGTCTGAGGCACTCAAAGGAAAAACAGTATTGGCGATCCACCCTTTTGAAGAAAGTATTAAAAGTCAATATACTAAGCGTAAACTACTCTTTAAAGATGATAGAGTGCTTCCAGATTTTGAACTTAAAACTCTCAAAGCTGTCCAGTCAATTGCAAATAACCAAGTCAACTTCTCGAATTGGTTTGAAGCCTTAGATTACATGTGCGATCGAGTAGCTAATATTGAGTTTGATGTGGCTATCATTGGTGCAGGAGCTTACGGTTTACCACTAGCATCTTTCGTCAAAAAAATTGGTAAAAAGTCGGTTCATTTAGGTGGAAGTACTCAGGTTTTGTTTGGAATAAGAGGTAAGAGATGGGAAGAATATGATTTCTATGCCCAGTTATTTAATGAACACTGGGTTCGTCCTCTACCTTCAGAAATACCACAAAATTCTAAAAAAGTTGAGGATGGAACCTATTGGTAAACTCTCAAAATGAGGGAACGTACATTTTTGCAACATAACCGACAATAAGATACAATAACGCAAGTTACTACTCGCGAGAAATTACTAAAATGAGAAGTGTCATTTGTGCCTGGTGCAACCGAGATTCGCAACAGTTCGAAAAACATGTTCCGTTACAGTTTGTGGGAGATCGAAACAATACTTTAGGGTTTTCTAATGACATAGATATATTATTTTTGGATGGTTTTAATAAACTTGATGAACCTTATAAAGAATCACTGATAGAGTTAGGTTATCGTTTACATGATTGTAGTAGTATCTTCGCAGATTTAGACCAAAAATATTACAAGTTAAGCGGATTTGGCGACTATGAAAAAAAATGCTTCTTAAGATGGTTAGTAATTTTTCAATATTTTTCTGGCGAATCTATAGTACATTATGATGGCGATATTGTCTTCAATGAGAATCCACTAAAATTACAAGATAAAATTAAGAACAGGACTTTTGTATTACAAGGTTGTCCAGCTCTAACCTGCATAAGCGATCAAACGTGGTTTACCCAATACATAGAACAACTGAATGTTCTTGTCAATGACATACAAGGATATGGTGAGAAGGCTTGGATAGAGAGAGAAGGATGGGAATTATCTGAAAGAAGTAAATGGGCTGGTATCCGCCGAAAGGTTGTTACTTCTGACCAAGATCTTGTTTCTCATTTAATTCACACTGGTAGAATAGTTCAAGATGAACCTTCTGAAATAGTAAAAAATCTGCAAGATTATATCTTATTTGAAAATCCGCTTTATATACACGTATATGAACCGTGGAATCAAAACTTACCTTTTAAATATGAGAGGAGAGCCAATATTGATTTTATTAATGGAAAGCAGGTGGCTATTTGGCATATGCAAAGCAACTTTGCTGATTACTTGGCAAAATACATAGATATGAAAAATGTATTACGATTAATGAATATAGATCTGCCTAACGATTTAGAACCCAGTCAAGAAGCATATATCAATCGTTGGATCAGAAAAGTTGGGAAAAAATTTCTCATAAAGAAGCGTTTTCGACTAGATGTATATGATTTTTTCTTTAATCAAACAGACTTTAGTGAGGTTTTTAACAATAAAATTTGGTGGAAAAAAGATGTATTTTAGGACAGCAATTCTCCTGATAAAATGGTTATCAATATGTGAAGGGTAAACATGGTGGTTAGGAGTTAGGGGTCAGCCATTTGTTGTACAAGCGATGGGACAGGGTGCTTCCGGCACGATAAGACACTGGTAAGGATGGTACATTAGCCTTGCCTTTGGCATCATCAATGACAGGTTAAAGTAAAGCCTACTTTGTCAATACGTCCAATAGAAATTATTTTAATTCTAAAATTGTTACTTTTATTTAGCTACGATATATTCAAATCCTCGACTTCATAAAAGAAAGTTGTCGAGGATATTTTTGCCATTTATCAAAAATTAATTAGTTTCTGCATCTCGATAATTAGCATCAAGCCAACAACGGGGTAACTCTTCACCCGATGGAAAAATAAGGTTTGATTTTTTGTAACTAGTTGGATCTTGTTCTTCTTGACCTAATTGGTCTTGTCCTTTAATTACATCAGTAGCTGGGTTAATCAGTTCTTTGACATCAAGAACTTCAACCATGCTGCCAGAATCTTTAGCCTGTAATATCATTGAGTAATGCCTCGGTGATGTTGAATGGAATGGACGAGTTAGAAGTTAATCTCACTAAAATATCCACATTAATAAAAATTCAAGTTGATTAATCTAATTATTAGATGTTAATAGTTAACGATCATCTATCTCTAATTCAGCAAATCATTAACCATCAACAATCAACTTACACTAGTTATCGTTGAAATTAGCTTGTTGAAGTAATTAAATCGACTTTCCGCTAAATTGTCTTGGTCGCAAACAAATTATCGGAGACAACCTACGTAACAGTCAACGGTTTTGCATTACAAAAATTACATCTTATCTTGGAATTTTTCTAGTATATCTACTAGATTCACCTGACATTGCAATGGTAGTAAGTCGATTAATGCAATTTCCCGTCTACCACCCCCGATTTTGACTGAAATCGATTCCAGTACTTTAATAACTGCGTCTTCATTGACCGAATTTGTGGTAAGTAGAGGATACATTTGTTCGGCAACAACGGTATGCAATTTAGCATCAGCGAGATAAAGATGCCATTTTGCAATATCGATGTAGACATTTTCGCCGATTTCAGCGGCTAAGGATTCGAGGATTTCGGTTGTACTGATTTTTGCCATAAAAATAACCCTCTGTAGTGAGCGCAAACTCTAGGCTATTAAGTATTATGGGGCAATTAGCGATTTTGGCTCTACTACCTCAAGTTACAATTACCTGAATATTATCGTTCTCTCTTCAGGTGGATTTTGGAGTATCGGAATAGTTTGCGATCGCACTAATGTAAACTAAATGAGACAGCAATATTCCCAACCAAGATAGAGTTACAAGGGGCAACCATTCCCACGTTGTCTTGAGAAAGTTGTGAAAAAACCACATCCCGGAATTAATTGCAGCGAAAACTCCCACATGCACGGCGAAATTCATCCGGTCATCTAGCTTGCGGAAATCGGGGTCTTGACGGGTAGGTATACGAGGCCAACGTGGAGGCATAGATTATAAATATAAATTGCAAACAAAATCATTTGTAACTTATTTTACGATTTTGCAGGCATAATTCGCTATGAAAAATATTTTTTTTGAGATTAATCTTGTAGGATAGGTGTCTCAGCTTTGTCCCCAACAACGTCGAATTCTAGCAAACTCATCTAAAATTGAAAAGACACCTTTGGCATAATCTTCCCCACTCCACTGAGATGCTCGTAGCAAGCCTCGTTGTACAAGGGTTTGACGCAAGCTATTATCATCCCAAAGTGACTTAATGGCTCCAGCAATATGTTCGGGATCTTTAGGGTCAACTAACAAAGCAGCGTCTCCGAGTTGCTCAGTAGCACCGGATACCTTGGAAGCAATTACAGGACAACCCAAACCAAATGCTTCCAAGGGCGGTAAGTTATCAGGACCGAAAAAGGTTACAAAGGTAAGAGCAAAAGCATTTTGGTAAAGAGCAATTAAGTCTTCTTGAGGTATGAACCCAAGAAAATGTACTTGTTGAGATAAATCTAGTTTTGCTACCATTTCCCTGACGTATTCCTCATTTCCTTTGTTCGATCCACTAAAGACAACTGGAAAATTCAGGTCATACTTTTCTTTTAATAATTTAACAGCCAGTAGCAAATTAACATGGTTTTTGTGAGGCCAAAACTGAGCAGGATAATATAGATATTTATCTGATAGATTATACTTATCCAGTATGTATTTCCCATCACCAGGAGGAGGATTTAAAGCAAATTGAGGTGTAGGAAAGGGTAATACCTTAATACGTTCTGGCGGCACTTCATAGAAGCGTTCAATTTCAGATTTAGTAGTGTATGTACCAGCGATCGCGAACGAAGCTCGTTTCAATGTTTTTGTATAAAACTCTTCTCGCCAATCCCATTCCCCTTTTATACTTACCTCCGGAAAGTATGGCTGCATTCGATGTTGCAAATCCCACACTGTGAAGATATTGGGAATTTCTGTTGTGAGATAATATGGACCAATATTCCAAATAATATCAATTTCGTGTTTTTGCAGAGGATGCAATATTAAAAATTTTTCCTCCCATTTTTCTATTTTAAACTTAGTTTTTGGATGTCGCAATTTCTGAGAAATGGCATTTGAAATTACATTAAATTTATATACCCAATGTTGTTGACGACTCTGGCAAAGAGATATATAGTCAAGGTTTTTTGCGGGTAATAAATTATTTATTTCTTTTCTCCAGCCAAATACTAGGAAAGTATGCGTACTTTCTGATGCTAACTTTATGACTGAGTTAAGGATTTCACTTGTAAATGTATAACTCCCCCCTTTATATGGTGATTCATCACCTAAAAATATAGCTACTTTCATTTAGATTAATCCTATAAAAAACGTATTTTTATTACACCTTTCTTCCTGGTAAGACGGTAACAAAGCCTCAAAAGCTTACGTTTTTCAGCCCATTTACACAAACAAAGTAAACTCCCCAAGTATCAAATCCTGGCTCTCGATTAGTTATCCACTCTCGGTAATCGATTACTTCCATCTGGAATTGATTCAAGATTAATTCGATTTCCGGTTTAAAGAGATAACGCATTTGGTGGCTTTCTCGAATTTCCTCAACAATGCTACTATTTTTGTCCTTAATTAAAACTTGATAGTTAACATCGACCAAATTCTCATTAGGGTGAATAGCAGGTTCAGCAATTCTGGTAATTTCAATCAATTCATCCTCTAACCGTTTAACTCGAACAGTCGGGCGATCGCTCAACACAGTTGGTCCATACCAGCAATCAAAAATAAAAATTCCACCAGGCTTAAGATGAGCTTTAACCGTAGCAAAAGTTGCCTGGAGAGCCTCATTTGTGGTTTGATAGCTAATTACGTGAAAAAGTGAAATTATTGCATCAAATTGCAGGTTTTCACGAAATTCCCGAATATCTCCTTGAGAGAATTCCAGTTTTGAGGCTATGTCGGGGGGAATTTGCTTCCGACGCTCTAGAGATTGCTCTAACATTTCTGCACTTATATCCACACCATGAACTTGATAACCTTCTTGGGCTAACAGTGCAGCATGAATACCTGTACCACATCCCAACTCTAGGATAGAGACTGCGTTGGGTGCATAATTTAGTAATAATTGATGAATAAATTGGGCTTCTTTTGTATAATCTTTGTCGCGGTAGAGCAAATCGTAATAACGGGCATAGTTGCTAAATACATTCATTGGAATAACTCCGAAATGACTTCTGCTACTTGAGAAATTTGCTCATCGGTTAGTGCCATCCCGCTAGGAATATAGAAACCTCGGCGGGCAATTTTTTCTGCAACAGGGCAAGACACCCCATTAAACAAGCCCATCTTTTGGAATACGGGTTGCTCGTGCATAGGGTAGAAAAAGGGACGAGTACCAATTTTATAGTCGGCTAAACGTCGCATTGCTTCTCGAGCATCAAAAGGCACTTCATCTTTTAGAACCAGACCGTATACCCAATAAATGTTATCGGCATAGTCTGTTTGTGCTAATGGCAGTTGTAAACCAGGGATACCTGACAAAGCTTGGGTGTAACGTTGCCCGATATGTCGTTTACGAGCGACAAATTCGTCTAATCGCTCTAATTGAGCAACCCCAAGAGCCGCTTGCAAATTGGTCATCCGCATGTTCCAGCCCAATTCTTCATGTACAAAGCGTTTTTGGGGTTGGAAGCACAAATTGCGTAAGGAACAACAGCGTTCAGCTAGATACTCGTCATCTACGAGCAGCATTCCCCCCTCACCAGTTGTAATGTGTTTGTTTGGGTAGAAGCTGAAAGTACTGATATTACCAAAGCTGCCGCAGGGACGACCTTTGTAGGTTTGACCGTGCATCTCGGCTGCATCTTCAATAATTTGCAGTCCGTATTTGTCAGCTAAGGCTAGCACTGGCTCCATATCTACAGGTAACCCATAGATATGAACCACCATAATTGCTTTTGTTCTGGGTGTAATTTTTTCTTCAATATGGCTAACATCCATATTCCAGGTGTTGCGATCGCAATCAACCACAATTGGCACAGCACCGCTACGGACAATGGCAGATGCACAAGAAATAATCGTGAATGTGGGTAGAATGACTTCATCCCCTGCTCCAATTTTTAATGCTGCGATCGCAGCATCAAGAGCGGCAGAACCGTTGCTGACAGCTATACCATATTTACGTCCGTGACGAGCAGCAAACTGTTCTTCAAATTTTTTGATAAATGGACCTTCAGAAGAAATCCATCCGGTATCTATACACTCAAGTAAGTATTTTTTCTCGTTGCCATTAAGTAGTGGCTGGTTAACTGGAATTGGGTTCATGACTTCTTGATAGGTATCTTGGTTTGTGCTGTAGTAATGCCAGTAAACCGAGTTTTGTCACGATCGCCCACATAGGGGCCTTGCTTGACCTCAATCATTTCGGTTTCTTCTAACATCTCGAAACCATGACCACCGGTAACTAAAAGCACTACATCACCAGACTCTAGGATGCGGCTTTCTAAGTATTGCTGCTGGTTGTTGTAAAAGTCTATACGTAGCTTGCCCTTTTTAATCAAGAGAACTTCTTGAGTGTATTGCACTTCGCGCATTACAGGATTGTGAACATGGGGTGGAATGACTTTACCAACTGGATGGTGCATGTACGCCAACTGCTGGGATAGATTATCTGGTGTGAAAAAGTGAATACCCGGCTTGTTGAAGTCACGAGAGATAATCATAGCTAGGAGTTGATTATGATGGGTTATTTCTTCAATCATTTTAATGCGACCATATTTTAATAATCTTACTGTTTGCATATTGCCTGAAAAACTTACAACTGCCTTTTTTCCCAATTATTAAGTTTTGATTCTGGTTTTGCCTAAACTCAGGTGAGTATACCAGAATTAACTTATTAATGCACTTTCCAAGATTTTGCTATCTTTGACTCAAAATTTTTAGTAACGTTGATTTACCAGCCCCATTTCGACCAATAATGCCAACGCGATCGCCATTCATAATAATCAAGACTCTAATTTAAAATACATACCGTGATAAAACTGTACTGATTTTTCTGGGTAAAAGGGAATAATACAGCTATCTATGCTATCTTTCCAAATATCAATTAATTGATAACCAATATTTTGAAAACTCTGAAAAAATTCTGTTTTATTGAATACGTATTGAGGATAAAAAACCTTACCCCCGTTTTGTAAAGTTACGAATTGTTTACCATCATATAAAGGTAAACGATTAATCAGGATGTGTGTAGGTTTGTTAGGAATTTTTTCGTCGATTTGTTCAGAAAAAGAGTTTATATACTGAACGCAACCAGAAGCTATTAATATATTATTATTACTTGCTTCCTCAAAAGATGTTGTAAATACTAAATCTTGCTCTTGACGTTTTTCAGCTAGTTCTTTGCCAGCTTTAACTATCTCTGGTAGATCGCAAACAGT
>QQTW01003433.1_pt1 | contig 11690 bp, 16 predicted proteins | sample 1904831 | NCBI WGS metagenome assembly QQTW01 (sample SAMN09435610, study PRJNA476489) | Subsurface metagenome, whole genome shotgun sequencing project. | reverse complement strand
ACATCCACCGACTTGTAAACATTGATTCGAAAGAACCAGACTTCCTTTGCAACCTTGCTTATATCTACGACTACTTCTCAGCGAGCTTCTTTCCAATCGTCGCCACTTACCACCAACTACCTACCACTTACCACCACCGTTAACACCATCATCACCACCCGTGCTCAACATGCTCGCCACCGCTACCGTTCTTCCGGCCGTCATTGCCCTCTTGGCGACTTCTCTGCCACACGTCCATGCACTGGGTTGCTACCGTACCGGAATGAGCTTTAGCAATCTACATGGAGGCGATCAACAGATCGACCAAGAAGTCATCGGCGACATCAACGCCACCTGCCAAAAAGCGGCCGGCAAGATCATCAAGAAGCATGAACCTTTCTGGTTGTGCACCAACTGGGCCAAAACCATCGAGGACAAGTTCGACTGCGTCGAGAGTTGCCAGCAAGGGTGTAGCAATGTGGGGCAAGCGGGGCGAGGGGGCTCGGCGGCCATGGGCGCGTGTCTGCTTGGTTGCAGTCGCGATTGCGAATTTCGAGGAGGCGGCGGTACCAACCATATCGACTGGGCCATCGAGATCCGCGGTGACCAGACAGAAAAGGAGATCACGTGGGAAGCGTGCAACGCGGCGTTCCTTTGGGAGTTTGGAGGCTGTAAGAAAGGAAGTGAGCAGAACCATAATGGGTTCTGGTTTCGGATCGATCCCACGAATGGAGCGTGTCCGGGAACATAAATGACGGCGTTGGATCCGGTGGGGATGTGAGCAATAGAGATGGAGCAGATGGGAAAGCGTGTTCGGATACTTGATCCTCGGCGTTGTCGGCTGCTGCATGTATGTGCCTTTCGGTGGTGGATATTATATCACGACATTAGTGTTGCAGCGTACGGTAGCCGGCACCTATAAAATTAATAATATCTCCACGACGCAGCGACAGGAAGGCCCTAGAGGCAATGGGAAGATGAAATGAATGCAGATAAAGAGATCTAGCGGCTTAATATCTTGTGTAGCCTCCTTGCGCGTTCAAAACTGCCTGGACCCGCCGAGGCATGCTCTTGATAAAAGACCAACAAAAAACCCTCGTCCAGTGCTTCCCAGGCCTCGATAACTGCCTCAATAATTGCATCTTGGGTTGCTTCCTCTCCTTCTGTCATGCGTTGGAGTTCTGGGTGATGTTTGTGGATGTACGTCTTGATGCGATACCACACCATTTCGATCGGATTTAGGTCGGGGGAGTATGGCGGCCACGACATCACGGAATACCCTTTCTCATCCAACCAATCCATAATGAGCTTTGTTGTATGGACCCGGGCATTGTTCTGCATGAAGACTTGACCAAGGTCTTCTTCCATAATGTCTGCCAAGCACTCCTTGTACGCATCCAAGATGATTTCCGCTGTAACACCCTTCTTGCCCATACGTCCCTCGTCTGGAACCAACGTAGTCAAGGGCCCTCGAAGTCGTCCAGCAATGAACCCCCAGAACATCACACTCGTGCGTGAGCCCGTAGCTTTTGTTTCAATGCAGTCTTGATCCCACTTCTCTTTGGGCGTGCGGAAGACCCAAGTGTTTGGTTTGGTATCCATCTTGCAAACTGACATCTCATCGCTCCAGAACACCACTTCCCAATCTTCTGCAGTATAGTGCCGATACCGTCTTGCCCATTCAAGGCGTTGTTGTTTGTGTTTTGCTTCCAACAGCGGTCGATCGACTGCATGCCACTTTTTGATGTTCTGTTCCTCCAACTGTCGCTGCATCGTACGTTTTGACACATCTGGTACCACGTCTTGTTGGAGTTGAGCTAGTGGCTGACGCCGCGCATCATAGCTTGCTCTAGCTTCTCGAGCAAAGCGTCAGTCGGTCCTGGCATCTGTTGCTCGAGGGCGCGTACGAGAGCCGGATTTGTATTCATTTTCATCGGTATATTTGGACAAGCGGGAGGCAGTAGAAGTTGCAACACCAAAGTAATTTGCAATATCAAGACAAGTAGCACCTTCTATACGCATACTGTCAGCTTTAGCTCGTTGCAGAGCAGTCATCTCACGACGTTTTGCTGCAGTTTGGGCGCGCCGGGGTGGCATGGTTGTTGTTGTTTTGAGTGGGGCTATTGCGCGCTGCAACACTAATGTCACCTCGTAATAGAATGGGACGATTCGACGGTGGTCTTCGAGTGGCTTTCAACAAGCCTGCCAGTCATACTTGTTCCTGAGTAAATTAGACGGAGTTGATTGTATGGCCATGTATTATATCGTCGTGAAAATTTCAAACCCGGAGATTGATGAATGGTGTTGAACTGTCCACGGCGCCTGCTCTCTCGATGTAACTTGCATGGTTGGGCAGACGAGTTGGATCCGGACGGGAGCTGACGAATAACAAAACCGTGGTCAAAAATTCGTCGAACATCTTGGCCGAGTGGTTTAAGGCGACAGATTTCGGCGGTAGGTCACCTGATACGGTGGGATGCGGTCACATGACTATCATGGCTGCAAAAGCTTTTCGCCCAGGATGATCATAGGCCATCTTATTCGATTGGAATGCGGCGTTATAGACGGCGATATCTGCTTTCCACCCGAAGATGCATGTGCCAGGGCGCCAAACATATCATATCAAGCGTCAATCTCCATCATCATCATCGCATCGTACTCATCCCCATCATACTCGTCCACAAACTCATCCACCACCGCCTCATTACGGGGCCCATTGGTTGCTTGCACCTGCAACTCCATCGTTCGTCGTTCTCGATCCATCTTCTCCCGATGCTCTTCCAAGTCCTTTAGGCTCCACGTGCTGATCCCCTCCTGATCCCTCGCCTTGAACGGTTGAGCCATGGTCCGTAAGAACTTCTTGGCGCTGGCCACAGCCATGTCGGTGCTGAGGTTGGTGTCGCTGTCCAACAGCGCCTGATTGATCCATTTCGGGAGCTGGCTGCGCTTCTTTTGAAACCGTCGGTCCGCCAGCACCATGATCCCGTAGTCGTCTTTGCCGCGAAGCACGCGTCCCAGACACTGCGCCGCGTGACGCATGGCGTCGAAGGAGAGAAAGTCGTTCTCGCGGATGCGGTAATTCTCGCGCAAGAACTCCAGTCGTGCTTTCAGGATTCGAGATTCGGTGTATTGGAAGGGGACGCCGATGCAGAGCACCGTCCGGCCGTAGTGGTGGTCGAAATCGATCCCTTCCGATACTTTGCCTCGGGCCACGCAGAGCATCACCGCCCCGCGACCGTTGCAGCATGCCGTTCGATACGTCTCAAGCGCGAGCGAGGTCTCTTGGCTGTCGGGTGTCTCGACGAGGATCAACTTGTATTTCCAGATCTCATCGAGGATGCCCTGAGAGGAGTTAATCAACGTAGACGATGGATCTGAATGTAAAAGTCCTGACTGACCATCGTCTGCCACATGCTGATGATAGATTCCATATAGAGGTAACTCGGGAAGAAGACCACGATTCCATCGGGGGTGATCTTGGAGAACTCCATTACTAGGTGGCCGTAGTTCCGCACGACGCTGGGCTCGTTTCGAATCTGGAACCCGGAGCTGATGGCCACCTGGTCGCTTCCTCGGGTTACGATCATGGGTAAGAAGGACCGTCGGGCGAGCGTCATGCTGTACGATTCTTGGACCACCGTCGTGAATCCAAGCATCTTGGGGTACATCTCGAGCGGCGAGATGGTCCCGGATGTGATGATGACAGAACTGAAACGATCGAAAACAGGCTTGATGGCAATGGCGGCATCGAGACAGGTGAAGTGCAGCACCGGATTAGGTACGGTGGCCGTATCGGATTCGTACGGCTCGAGGATCAAGAGGAAACCGGTATCGTAGGTAGCTGCGAGAGTTGCAAAGGTTGCCACTTCCTGCAGTGGCTGGTAATCCTCGATGTTGGTGAGCTCCAGCGTCCGTACCAAGGACGTCAACCGTTCGGCACAGAATCTGTTGAGGGTTAATGGCAGCATAGAATATCTTCCAAACAGACTGACCGAAGTGGCTTCCTCTCGATATAAGTGAGATCCTTGAGATGCTGTAGAAAGGATGGCGGAGTTTCGGAGATAACATGGAGTACCTTCATCCGGGTCTAGTAGATGTTAGCTAGATGACAGTGTTCTGTGATATGAAACTCCACCTTCAGGTACTCGATGAAGCGCTTCAGGAAGGTAGTGAAGTGCTCCGCCCGTCGAATATTCCCAGGGACAGCCTCCTTGAGCAGATCATCCGGTAGAGCTTCTAAGGTCTTAGCAGTGCCTTCTCACGATACGTACGCGACTCACCTGGATTCGCCATAAAGGCATCCTCGTCTCGAGATTCACCCGCGCCTCGCAACCCTTCAACGAGTTTCTCATACTCGCTCTGCAATTTCTGAGCGTCCGTTTCTCTTAGCTCGGTGATCTTTCGCTCCAAGTTGTTTGCACCTCGGGTAGCCTTTCGCAGAGAATCCTCGGTGATATCGATGCTGAGCGACTCGATGCACACGTTATCGATGTTGTGGGCCTCGTCAAAGACCACGATGCAATCCTTTGAAAGCTCCTTGGATACTCGCTCGGCGATCTTGGGATCAAGAAGATAGTGGTACGAGTAGATGATGACGTTGCAAAACGGCATCTAATTCCGCGCATGAGCACCGTAACTCCGCTTCAGGCAGCGCATCACCCACCATCCTCCTGGCGGTGAAGTACGGGCATTGTTTTTGTTTCTCGCCGTATCTGAGCATACCGTCAATCGTCCATACGCCGGCAGGGATGAGATTGTGTGGTTCGAGAAGGTCGAGGTTCTGCAGCTGCTTAGTCTTTACTACTAAGAAGACTTCCAGTTGCAGACATACATCGTGGTAGATGCAGAGTTCCACGTCTTCGCCCCTTTCCTTCTTCTCTTTGACAAAACCGGCGGTCAAGCTTCGGCATCGCGCGTCCACCACGTTGCCACTTTTCTCCCTTCTTACTGATGGATGGAGACACAGATTCTTTCGACTGGTTAGACCTAGTCCGCGAAAATCCTCTTCTCTCCCTAGCTGCTCTGAACGATACTTCATCAAGGCTTCCAATTCCGCGAGCGCTTTCTCAATCTCAGACATAGTACCTGAATTGATATCAGCAATTGTAAGGAAGAAACAGCCAAGCTAGTCCTCACGCGAGCAGTAGATTAGTTTTCGGTGCTCTGGGTAGTGTTGTTGGTAGGCTATAATGAGGGATAAGAGAGACACTGTCTTTCCTGTCCCCGATGGCATCTCCAGAACACAGTGACCGCCTGCATCGAGAGTACCTACTAGAATTAGCACACTATGGCCCATATCTACCTCAAAATCCGAGACTTACGCTTGAGGTCACACATGTAGCTTTTTTATACTGACATCAGCAAAGCTTAGTGCTGGGAGGCTACTTAATACTTACGCATATTGCTCTTGTAAGATTGAAAGTCAGCAACAATATAGCTGCGACAACCCCTGGGACGGTGTCCTACCTGGATATATGCGGGGGTAAGGAAAGAGCACCGGGAGATCGCTAAGAACTTCAGCAAGTGAAATCCCCTAGAGTAAGTCGGGAGACTTACTCGATATCGAACTTCATCTTGGCTTGGTGTTCAACAAGGAGAAGTAGACAGAAGTAGGAAAAGGTGCAGCGACGGCGAATTTCTTTTAATGGTGAAGCCAGAAGCTAGGAAAGCTTTTCATGCTGAGTTCACATGAAGCAGAGGACGCAAATGTAGTTGATGACGGAACCAAAGCTCATGGACAATTTGGGGACCACTTGCAGATCTTCACCAAAGGGAACCTATTAAAATGTAGGTATTTGAGGACTTTTTTATACTTTGAAAGCGGCGGGAAGAAACAGTATAACAAGCCAGATTCAGGTTCAGCCTCTACTTGGGGATCTCTTAACTGAACGTACGAATTATCGTCCAGCAAGTTGTCGTTTGAAAGTGGTAAACTACCACCCTAAGAGCGGTGGCGACGTCGTGGTCACGGTTCGCGCAGAATACGCTGACTAACCACTGGTCTGTAGTCCGATGAGGACATCACGACACCCATCCACTTTCTACCTTCTGAAGAAGCTCTATTTCGTTTCTGTCTGGCGCTACATTACTTATCCCATAGCTGCTCAAACAGCACAAAATATCTGGATTGCATTTTCGGTTCGCGTTGTATTCTGCGGAGACTGCAAGTTCTGAATGAGTCATGTCCAACTGCGATCCTGGACCGGACTGGACAACCGCTCAGTATACTGACTCTTCTCTACTCTGGCCAAAGGAAAATCCTGAGAGCTTTCTTCTATTAAAGGAATAGAAGCGCATATATTTTTTACAAATTTTTCTTCAACATTTGGAGCTATCTCCTATGGTCTATGATAAGACTGTTCGAGAGTCCTGCCCGCATCGTTTTGGATATTAGAGCATTTCAACATGAGCAAGCGGGCCTTCAAAGTGCAAGCCAGCAGTGAGCGCGCTGCTAGCGTTGGACAATTCGGCAATGGATTCGGCACTGGCTCGTTGTCTTCCTCCTTTGGAAAGAGCTCCAACTTATCCTACCTGGTGGAACCGCCGGATCTTTCGAAAATATCCGATCCAAATGTCAAGGTCTCGTTGAAGAACATGACCAAGAAAGACTCGACTACCAAAGTCAAGGCGCTCGAGGACTTGCAGGCCCATATTCAATCAACGAAAGCGGAGGGGAGGCGGTTAGAAACGGGAGAACTACTGGAGGTCTGGGTGGGTGATGAACTGTCACTCCCAATGCCTGCCCAATCTTAACGGTTGTCTATTTCCCAGGTTCAGCTTTATCCACGCTTATCCGTGGACACGGAACGTCGAGTCCGTCAGCTTGCACACAATGTTTTGGGACAGATAGTTGCGCTATCCGGCAAACAGCTTGCGCGGCACATGTCCAACATTGTCGGTGCATGGCTGGCAGGAATGTACGATAATGATCGCCAGGTCCGGAAAGCAGCTCAGGAAGCGTTTGAGCACACCTTTCTCTTCGAGGAGAAGCTACGTGAGGCATGGAAGGTGTACCAACGATCGATACTTGACCATGCCAAGAACTGCATCTTGCGGGAAACTGTGAGGACGTTGAGCGATGAACGAAATGTGACTCAAGACGATGCCGACGCAAAATATACCCGAGTAGTGGCAACGGCGATTTTGCTACTCTTGGGTTGGCTAGGTAAGCGCCGAGCGTTCTTCTCAATGGCCTGTTGGTAACAAGACCCGTAGAAAATGTTCCCCCGGATGCAATGAACAAAGGACGAGACACCTTCGACGAGATCATCTACGACAAGAAGCTATGGGAATTTGCTTCTCATCCTGATGCAGCGGTCAGAAGGAGCGTGTTTCGGTTGCTCAACCATATCTTGGAAGAGCGAGAAGGTACGCAAAGACGCTTACAATTTGCACGAACGACAACTAAATTTACAGATGTGGTTCCCTCACTGCTGCCAGTGGCCAGCTCATCTATACTTTATAGGGGTTTGACGAGCAATCAGACTGGGTCGGCATTGGAATACTCAAAGGCAATATCTCTCCTGACCGTGAATTTTCCAGAGGCTTGGGAGACATTCAAGAAGAGGCCAAAGATTTCACACATCATTGAGTATTTGAAGCGAGGATCCCAAGGAGGGCCGCCGGAAGTATGGTCGCATATTGCAACGTTTCTCGTGCATCTTCCGGAGGCTCTTTTCCCACCTGCTCTCGAGGATAGCATCCGTCTTCTTCAAGGCTTGCAGGAGGGCTTCAGACGCAAAGAAGAGCCAAAGACACATCTTCCACTGGCCTGGTCTTGCTACTTCCAAGTCGCTTCTTCGCTGCTAAATCGACTACCCGCCGAACCAGACCAGCGCAAACTCGTCGAAGCTGCTGTTCTCCCAATCTTCGAGCAGTATATCAGGCTACAGGCGTCATCAGAGTGGTCAAGTGGACAGATACAATTATCAACATGCATGTCGGCAATGGAGGTTGTCCAAGCCCTGAGATGGGATATCATTGCCGATTCTTTCGAAACAGAGTGGCTGAGGATTACCCAACTGGTGCTGGACAGGATGGACGTCCCCGGCCCAGGGCAGTCAGAGAAGCCTCACAGCTCACAAGAAGAGTTAACAGCTGAGGGCGGCAGATGGGTGTCTCTCTGCAAGGGGATACGCCAAACGTCAAGAGAATCTGTCCCGATCATGTCTCTCGTAGACAAATCGGTGGTGCTGATGCTCGACAAGATCTTGAGCGTACTGAGGAGAGGTAGTGGTAAGGAAGGAAACGCACTTAGACTGCCAGGGCTAATTTAGACTTAGGCGAACCCTTTGGTGCAGTATCGATTCTAGAATTTCTGCTTCGGGATTTAGCCGACTGTATCATCGCAGATCAGCATAGCACGGAGGTGATTCTAGTGTTGCTACTAGTCGAGAGCAAAGCTGATCGTTCCAGACACTCTCTGCATTCTTCAGAGAAGATCTCTCTTCGCTAGCGTTGGCCCGACATCTCCCCAGCTTACTGATCAGCCTGGATCACTTTGCGAAGCCGTCTGAGACAGATGGCTCTGCAAATCCAGAACGGGAACGACGAGCATCCCTGGCCAAGGCAGCCCGAGAGAGCACCGTCACAGCAGTCCTTGCTCTACCACACGACTCGAAAAAATTGCGAGCCATGCGGGATATCATCTCAGCGTCGAAGGGTGCTAGTAACAATGCAACAGTCGACCTGCGTCTAGAAGCTTTTGTCAGTGAATGTTTCGATCTCGCCATGCAAGGAGACACGACTCAGTGGGACATCGTCAATGAAGCTCTTGCGCATGAGGGTATGTGTTTCAAATATTGAAGAAGCGTTTGATGAGACTAAACTCAGGCAGGAAAAGTCATGTCGGTGGAGCTACGAGATGAGATTCTCAAGAGATTATTTGAAGGTCTCTCCAACGAGGAGCAGAGCAGTTCAGTTAGAGATGGATTCACATTTCTCTTTGATAGAAATCCCGAGATGATGAAGGAAGTGCTGTCTCGTGACGGCAGATACTTTGGCAACATTCTTCGTATGACCCAGTCGACCGACGAGCAGGTAGCTGCAGACGGGGAGGCATTGGAGTCCTTCGTCGAGTCCATCTTGCAAGCAGGAAACGGAGAAGCCTATGACAGAGTTGTCAGAGCGCTGATTCGAGACTGCCTGATGGATGACAACCCCAACTCTGTCTCGTACGTATACCTCATGCAAGCTTGTCACCACACCTATTCTGCAAAGCCTGACAGGTGCAGGGTGGCAAACTTAGTCGAATGTGTTTCAAAGGCACTGTGGGGCTTCGCCCGGGAGAAAAAGGCGCTGGTTGAAGAGGTGCTGCCAAATATCCGTCAATGGGTTTCGTCGCTCGACCCATTCTTGTCTGCCTCTCCGAATCCGTCACTGGCAATTACGGACCAGATGAGCAGCTCTCTTTACCTTGTTTCGAGACAGGTCGGTGCTCAGTCATTCAACAAACCACACTACGACCGGAGTGGACACGCCCTTCCGCTACGAGCTGGCATGTTCTTTGTGCGCCTGTTTACGATTCCCGATTTCGACGAGGCCTTTGAAACGTTCGCTGGCAACGACAGTGCGGAAGACAGGCGTTCTTCTAGAGCCACTCTGGTCGCAGCCTTGTTGTTGACACTGCAGTTGGCGAATGACAGTCTTGGAGTACCAGGTTCAATGCCTCTGTGGGGAGGTTCGTCTCCCGAAACAGAGCAAGCCATCATCAACTACACCGCGGACTGTCAGAGATTATTGAAGAGATGGCTCGAGCAGAAGCCAGCAGACACCGATGCAGCCTCTCGGCCTACATTCCTCGATGACGTGCAGCAGCAGTTCAAGAAAGCGGCGAATGGGACCGCGCCGTCTGCCTTTTACAACGCTCGAGCATTGGCTCAACTGAGGGTCGAGTCACTCGAGCTGCATGGCTCTAAGGCTATTGACTCGCAAGCTGTACATGAAGCCCTTAGGGCACTTCCCAAGGCCTCAGGTAAGGTCTTGAGACAACTTCATAATCTGTCGCGACTGACTGTTCCCTAGCAGGGGAAGTTTTCGGATATTTGGCTACTTTGGCTGGATTTTTCGAGTCTGAGTCGATGATCAAGGATGCTGTTCGAGCGTGCAACGAAATCATTAGCGACCTGACCGGCATGCAGTCGTCTCAAGACCCCCCGAAGACTCTGCGTCTGTTGATCTTGTTGAATGCCACTTTACAGTGGGATGGGGTGGGATCCAAGATCGCCCAGCACCGGTTGGTGTTATTCGTCAAGAACATTTTGAGCTGGTTGGATGACGGGCTTTTGGACTCTCCATTCGAGACGGCCGAGGTTGCCCGAGCGCTGGGTGCTGTCCTTCCACTCATCAGCGGCGTATACGGCTCGCACTGGCAGTCCGCTCTTGATCTCATGCTTCGGGTCTGGGTCGAACAAGCTCGAGATGGAGAGTTGGACACTCAACTCCCAGCGGTTCATGCAACCCTCAAACTGTTCGCAGTCATGAAGAAGTTGCATACGGACAATGATGATATCGATGAAGCATGGGCTGCTTCGATCCCCGACCTGCGTCGAAGTTTGGTTGATCTTTTAGGGCTGGCACCTAGTGAGTAGGGTATGACTCTTTACTTACTGCCCGACTAACAATCACTAGATGTGTATGACGACTCGCACCAGCCTCTCAAGATTGTCAATGACATGCTTGCCCGCTACGTTGCCGAGGTACCGCTGGAGCACGTGGATAATGTGATAGAGGTAAGTTCATTTTCATCGCATCGAGCCCACATCGACTAGCCACGAGGCACAGCACATTCTAATGCAGATTTAACGATCCCAGTTATACTCCCTCTTGTACGCCGAGTCATCATCAATCCAACAAGCAGCCTTTGGTCTCCTCCACCGATTCATCCCCTCGGACCAAGAGCGCGTCTCCATCGAAGCAGCCGTGAGCAAGACCTCGGCACATTTCCCTCAAGAACTGATTTCGCTCGTCCTCGAAACTCCGAAACTCGATGATTTTTGACCACTTCAACGGATCAGTGAGTAACACGATACTTCCCCACCTCATTCCCATCCTACAGTTCCTCATCCACACCCCACTAATTCTTATTCGATAGTCATACAAGGTCAAAACGGACTACATCTCGCAACTCAGCGAAGGCAAACACGTCCCGAGTTTACTCGACCTCATTACGTCTCTTCTACACCACGACCGGGTTGGCAGTGGTAAACCCATCGACGCATCTCGATTCGACATCGTCTCTTTTTCCTTTGAGGTGGAATCAAATCCTAAAGTGGAAGCCCAATGGCTCGCCGTCCACCTCTACTACCTATCTCTGAAGCATCTCCCTGCCCTGACGAAAGCATGGTGGATCGACTCCCCCCGTCGTCAAATGGCGCAAGCCATCGAGTCGTGGACAGAGAAATACATCTCCCCAATCGTCGTCTCCGAAGAACTCGATAAAGTGAGCGAATGGGCCGAGTTGGTTTCCCGCGATTCAGACGAAGAGAACAAAGACCTGAAAATCAAAGTGTCGAAGAAAGCCAAGGAAGTCACGGCCGGATACGAGGTCGATGAACAGACGATGCAGATCGTGGTCAAATTGCCGGGAGCATATCCCCTGCGTCAGGCTGTCGTCGAGGGTCCGAATCGAATCGGAGTAGATGCGAAGAAATGGCGGAGTTGGCTGTTGAGTGCGCAGGGTGTGATTACCTTTTCGGTAAGTCCTGTGATCT
>QQTW01003432.1_pt1 | contig 11692 bp, 11 predicted proteins | sample 1904831 | NCBI WGS metagenome assembly QQTW01 (sample SAMN09435610, study PRJNA476489) | Subsurface metagenome, whole genome shotgun sequencing project. | reverse complement strand
TTTGAGACTAAAATTTTGGATTTGTCCCAGTCGGTTCACTTCCATTTTCAATACTGCCCCGACTGCACTAGATTCTACTTGCTCTTGTACATCAGCAGATTTTTTCATCGATTTGCCGTTAATTTTTTGAATAATATCACCTGCACGTAGACCAGCTAAATAAGAAGGCGATCTATCGATGACGCGCACGATCAAAACACCATTGTCCTGCTTAATCTTGAGGTCGGTTGACTCAATCAGTTCTGCTTTTGTTGCAGGAGTCAAGTCTATCATCTGTATTCCTAAGAAAGGATGCTCAATCCGCCCTTTGCTAAACAGTTGATTGGCAATGCGGGCAGCAGTTTCAATCGGAATAGCAAAACCGAGTCCTTGGGCATCAGTACGAATGGCAGTGTTAATGCCAATCACCTCACCTTCGGCATTGAGAAGCGGGCCACCGGAGTTACCTGGGTTAATTGCAGCATCGGTTTGAATGAAGCTGACACGCTTATCTGGGATGCCTACCTGCGCGCTGGTGCGGTCTGTGGCACTGATAATACCAACCGTGACTGTATTATCTAAGCCAAGAGGATTACCAATTGCGATCGCCCACTGTCCCGGTATCAAGTTTCTGGAATTGCCTATTTTGACTATAGGCAAACGTGAGGCTTGAATTTTCACCACAGCCACATCAGTGACTCCATCTACTCCTACCACCTTGCCTTCAAAACTGCGTCCATCTTTGAGCGTAACTTGAACTGTATTTGCATCTGCTACTACATGAGCATTTGTGAGTAGACGACCATCGGCGCTTAAAATAAATCCAGAACCAGTACCCCGCTCGGTTCGTTCTTCTGGAATTGGCTTTTCTTGCCCACCAAAGAAGCGACGAAACAAGGGATTGTTAAATGCTTCTGGGATTTGATTGTGTACCTTGCGCGTAGCATTAATTCTGACTACAGCGGGCCCTACCTGTTGGGCGGCGTTAGCAATAAAATTGCGATCGCTGCTTGTAGCTATACCAGCCATCCCCCCAGAAGAATTTTGGGAGCTAGGCCCTGGTGGCACTGCTACTGGCATTGTTTTTGGCTGCTCAAACAGACTATTCTCTAATGGTGTGTAACGACTACCCCAAAACCCGGCAGTACCTCCAAACACTAGTAAAGTGACAGAAAAAGCCACCTTTTTTAAAGAAATCATATATGTTTGCGCCTATAAACAAAAATGTAGATGCTAACTTCTAAGTTTAATCAAGCAAAAGCTGAGTGAGTTGAACAATTCACAAATCCCATGAATTCACGCTGCGGGCTAATCTTACTCTCGATATTTCTAGGCTGTGCTGTACCGACAACTACTCAAGCCAATCCCAGCTTTTATCTTGCCCAAAATTCAACGCCTTGCCCTCAACCAGCCTTATCTCGCCTAATTCGCCATAAAGTTGCACCGGGCGAAACCTTGGAGAGTATAGCCCAACAATACAATCTGATTCCCGCTACCCTCATCGGCATGAACCCAGCTTTGCAAAATGGCAACAAGCTAGCTGTGGGAAGTGAAATTTTAGTTCCTCCTTACAATGGTATCCGCCTAGAATTCCCGCCAGGTAAAACTTTGCAGCAAGTAGCGGCGAACTATAATATTCGTCCGGATGTTCTATATGAAGTTAATGGCTGTCAAGCTGCGCCCAAACTGGTATTTGTCCCAGGCGTGAATTGGTCGCCGCCAAAGCCTCCTGTAGGTTCTGTCACTAGTCAGTTAGCAGGATATCCTTTACCAGCACCTGCAACTGTGGCTTTAGGTTATGGCTGGCACTTGAACCCTAATACAAATAAAATGTTCTTCCACAGTGGTTTGGATTTATCAGCAGCAATTAATACACCTGTCAAGGCTGTGGGTGCGGGAACGGTGGCGTTTGCAGGCGTTCAAGGAAGTTATGGCAACTTAGTAGTTGTGAATCACCAGGGGGGAAAACAAAGCCGCTACGCTCAACTAAAAAACATAGCGGTGAAAGTTGGTCAGACAATCAAGCAAGGGGATTTATTGGGAACAGTCGGAACAACTGGAACTCCAAGTTCGACTCAATCGCATCTACATTTTGAAATGCGTTATGCTTCATCCTTGGGTTGGGTGGCAGAAAACCCTAATTCATATCTCAAACGACGATAATCTCGTCTAGCTTTGCAAATACTTAGGCCGCATTGAACTGACGGGAAATATCCTAGGTAATTCAGCCGTTGTCAAGTAGCGGTAGTTGGTAGTTGGGTAAAAATTATGAATTATGAATTATGAATTATGAATTATAAATTGAAATAATTTCAGCATTCAGCATTCAGCATTCATCATTGCTGCATTACCCATTACCTATTGCATTTGCCCTAATACTTCACGAATGATGTCGGATGAGACAGGAACGGTTGGCTCGGTTGGTTTTACTAGCCCAATCTGGCTAGGTAGGACAAACCGTACTTCCCCATCTTTGACTTTCTTATCTGTTTGTAAAGCGTCTATTATCGCCTGATTATCTAAACCAGCAGGTAGTTGTGTAGGAAGCCCAGTTTTTTGAATCAAAGCATCTTGACGTGCAGCATCTTCCTGGTGCCACATTTGTAACTCAACCGCCAATTTACCCGCCGCTACCATTCCAATGGCAACACCTTCACCATGATTAATTAAACGATAACCAGTCAAACTTTCAACCGCATGACCAATTGTGTGACCGTAGTTAAGAATTGCCCGTAGATTTGCTTCTTTTTCATCCTTGCTGACGACATCAGCTTTTGCCTGACAGGAACGGCTAAGAATGGTAGAAAGTAAATCTGGGTTCAGGTAGCGCATCTGATCTAGGCGTTTACTCTCATCCATCTGCTCAAATAACTGAGCATCCCAAATAACACCGTATTTAATTACTTCTGCCATTCCCGCCCGAAACTCTCTAGCTGGTAAGGTGTTAAGTACTTCGGGGTCAATTAAAACCAGTCGTGGCTGATAGAATGCTCCAATTAGGTTTTTACCTTGCGGGTGATTAACGCCAGTTTTACCACCAATAGAAGCATCTACCATTGCTAGCAGTGTAGTTGGCACTTGGACAAAGTTAATGCCTCGCAGCCAAGTAGCAGCAGCAAAGCCAGTCATATCGCCAATTACACCCCCACCTAAAGCTACCAGGGTCGAAGAACGCTCTAAACGGTTTTCAAGGGCTGCGTCATAGATTTTTTGGACTGTAGCGGGAGTTTTGTAGCGTTCGCCTGCTGGTATAGTGCAGCTAGATACATCAAAGCCAGCTGAAGTAAGCGAGGCGATCGCTCGCTCACCATAATGCCGAAAAATCACTGGATTGGAAACTACCATCACTTTTTTGCCCAGCTTCAGGCTAGTTATCCATTCGCCCAGTCGATCTATACCTTGCGTCTCAATCGCAATCTTGTAGGACTGCTGCGACAAATTCACGTCAATTTCAGAAACCATCACCAAACCTCAAGCGATCGCTGCTTGGGCTGTATTCTAACCCAGTAAATGTTTCAATAGTTTTAGTTATTTTTTGGAGATTCGTAAATGTTTGGTGTAATTGCTTACATTGTTATTCTGGCTGGATTTCTTGCCCTAGCTGTAGGACTGCTGTTTGGTCTACGCGCTGCCAAGATAATTTAATTCAAATCCTGCATCCTGGGAGCTTCTACCTCCCAGATCTAGTATCCCAGGCTCAGCCTGGGTACGACTTGGATTGATGGCTACTACTTCACTTGCTAGCAAATCCTATTCATGAGTTGTTAAATAAAAATAAAAAAGTTGAATGCTCGTCTCAAATTGTTAAAAGTACTTTTCCATCTTGTACCTAACTGCTAATATTGACGTTAGCTATATGCTGGAATCTGGTTGACTGATGTGTCAATTTCAAAAGTAGATTGTTGATTTGATTTTGCTTCCAATTGGAAGTATGTAGCTTGAATACTTACAAATTCTGAATATATTGACGAGTTACATAATCTATAGTCTTTCGCTTTTCCCCCGCTCCAATTTCGTCAATACATAAAATTATTTCTCTTTTTTTGAGCAACATTTTTGACAACCGAAGCCTAATTTCTGTGGTATTTCTAATAGCATTCCCAAGTGTAAAAACTTGAATGCTTCAAAATGCCTGACATCCTCAAATCATGAACGATAGTGGTGACAATAGTTTCTATGCAGGCAACTGTGTTTACTGCCTGTCTGCAGAGCGTAACTATATTATTTACTTACTGTTTCCGCTTTTGTCCTGATTATATCCCCCTAGTAACAAAAGAGCGATCGTTCTGAGGTGCTAATTATTACTAGCTGCTTAGCTTGACAGATGTCACATATTAAGCAATTTAAACAATCATTGCTAATTTCAAATTACAGATCCACAATCTCTTGGTTAGAAGTGAATTGAATTAGAATCTGGAGCTAAATGCAAGAGCCTTAACAGCTTTGAGCAGCTGTGACACTACCCAATCGAATCTTTGACAATTTTCCTAATTGAGAATGGATGCTGCCAAAATTTTTGAAGGAATCGCGCTCTTAATTGAGCTAGCACAAAAGGGAGAAATCGATCCTTGGGATGTGCAAGTAATTGAGGTGATAGATCGCTACTTGAGTGAAATCATTTCCGTTGGGGAGATAACGCCGAGTTCCTATGAAGAGAATTTGTCTCAATCCGGGCAGGCTTTTTTGTTGGCTTCGCTGCTAGTACTATTCAAAGCAAATACTCTGACTGAGCTAGCTTCGCCGCCAGACGAACAAGAACGATCGCAAGAAGATTTTCTGCCATTGGATGAAGCAGAGGCAAGAACTAGACGGCTACCCTTAGAAAAACAGTTAAGCCGTCGCCCTTGTGCCTTACCACCACCAAAACGTCAAGTGACGCTCAAGGAGTTGATAGAGCAGTTACAGGTAATCGCAACGCAACTGCAATCGACTGAAAAGCTTGCTTATAAAGCTAAACGAAATCGTCGCTTGGGCCAAACTGATACACAAGCAAGTTCGCGATCGCCTCTTGAACTGGCTCACCAAGAAAATCTCACTGAAGTAGCTGGGGAACTCGAACAGTTTTTAAATCGTTACCCAAACCAAATATTGGAGCAGCCACATGACTGGCTGAACTTGGAAGAAGTGGTAGAAATCTGGACTCAGACAAAGCAATCAGCAAAGATAGTATCTACTGCTGAAAACGGCAAGCAAGTTTTGTCTGAAGCTAATAACCTTCCTTCCAACCAACGGCACGAACGAGTCAGTATTTTTTGGGCTTTACTACTGCTATCGGCTCAATCCAAAGTAGAGTTATCCCAAGAGGAGTTTTATCAGGAAATTAAAATTCGGTCGCTATTTGACGTTAAGCATTTGGCGATCGCGGATACTGACACTATACCAAAGGTATGTTCTGGTTAAGTATTAAACGTTAGTATGTGCAAAAGCCATGTCAGTTGTACTACAAATTATTAATTACTTGCATTCCGTAGTTTCCAAGATGACTCAAGTAGGGGATTGAGCGATGATGAAGTGTTGAATTACTTGAAAAGCAGTTATCTCTTGGTGGAAAGTAGATTTTACATGAAGCGATTAAAGTGTCTCTTGGTGAGGAGTAACTTCTGATGAAAGCCATGATTCTGGCAGCAGGTAAGGGTACTAGAGTCCGTCCCATTACCTACACGATTCCCAAACCGCTGATTCCCATTCTGGAAAAGCCAGTAATGGAGTTTCTTTTGGAACTGTTACGCCAGCACGGTTTTGACCAGATCATGGTCAATGTTAGCCATCTAGCTAATGAAATTGAAAACTATTTCCGCGATGGACAGAAGTTTGGCGTACAGATTGCCTATTCGTTTGAAGGGCGAATTGTTGATGGGGTTTTAGTTGGGGAAGCGATTGGTTCGGCAGGTGGAATGCGCCGTATTCAAGACTTTTCCCCGTTTTTTGACGATACGTTTGTGGTGTTGTGCGGCGATGCTTTGATTGACTTGGATTTATCGGCGGCGGTGAAGTGGCATAAATCCAAGGGGTCGATCGCAACTGTAATTATGAAATCTGTCCCCCGCGAAGAAGTCTCCAGCTACGGAATTGTAGTCACAGATGAATCCGGGCGTGTTAAAGCATTTCAGGAAAAGCCTAAAGTTGACGAAGCTCTTAGCACTAATATCAGCACTGGTATTTATATTTTTGAACCAGAGGTATTGAAGTATATCCCCTCCGGGCAGACTTTTGACATTGGTAGCGAGCTATTTCCAAAGTTGGTACAAAAGGGCGCGCCCTTTTATGGGCTAGTCATGGACTTTGAATGGGTAGATATTGGTAAAGTTCCAGACTACTGGCACGCAATTCGCGCCGTGTTGTCGGGCGAAATCAAAAATGTGAAAGTTCCCGGACACCAAGTCCGCCCAGGCATCTACACTGGGCTGAATGTCGCTGTAAACTGGGACAAAGTAGATATTAAGGGCCCAGTCTACATTGGCGGGATGACGCGAATTGAAGATGGAGCCAAAATTGTCGGCCCGAGCATGATCGGTCACAATTGCTGCATTTGTGGAGGCGCTACTGTCGATAACAGCGTCATCTTTGAATACTCTCGTCTGGGGCCTGGAGTACGTCTGGTAGACAAGCTGGTATACGGACGCTATTGCGTAGACAAGACAGGGGCAATGATCGATGTCCAAGCAGCTGCTTTAGATTGGTTGATCACTGATACCCGCCAAGTCATGCCAACCCAGCCAACGCTCGAACGCCAAGCGATCGCTGAATTGTTAGGATTAGAAGCCAGCTAAAAATGATGAATGATGAATGCTGAATGCTAAATTCATCATTCATCATTACTGCATTTTTAAGAAGACAAATAAGTATACTTAGTCAAACTTTGTTCGTAGGTTTGCAGTAGGCGCTGAGATTCTTGCAGAGTGATTTGATTTTCTAGCAAGGCTTGCTCGGTGCGTTGGCGGATGCTCTCAACTAAATCCTCAGCGTCGTACTGTACGTAACCCAAAACTTCTGTCATGGTGTCACCTTTGACGACGTGTTGAATTTGGTAGCCTTTGGGTGTTAAGTGAATGTGAACTGCGTTGGTGTCGCCAAACAAGTTGTGCAAGTTGCCCATAATCTCTTGGTAAGCTCCGTTGAGGAACATTCCCAGGTAATATGGTTCTCCTGGTTTGTAAGGGTGCAGTTCTAAGACCGATTTCACATCCCGCAGGTCAATAAAGCGATCGATTTTCCCGTCACTATCACAAGTTAAATCTGCTAAAATCCCTCTGCGGGTAGGTTCTTCATCTAGCCGATGAATTGGCATGATCGGGAATAGCTGGTCAATCGCCCAGCAATCTGGCGCAGATTGGAAGACAGAGAGGTTGATATAGTAGATGCTGGCCATGATCTTCTCTAAGTCTTCAAAGTCGTCCGGGACGTACTCCTGCTGGCGCGTAATTGCCATGATTCTCTCACAACAAGCCCAGTAGATGCGCTCGACTCTAGCTCGTTCAGCTAGGCGTAAAATCCCTAGGTTAAATCGGCTAATCGCTTCATCTTTGAACTGAACAGCGTCGTGGTAGGTTTCTTGGTAATTATCCTGGGTAATTGACTGGTAGGTTTCCCAGAGGTGGTGAACGATTGGTGCTTCTCCATCTTTGGGTGGTTCTGGAGAGCCAGATAAGACATCACAGGTGCTAACAACATCGAAGATTAGCACTGATTGGTGCGAAGCGATCGCCCGACCACTTTCACTAATTAAGGTGGGTACTGGTATTTGTCGCTCAGCACAAGCGTATTTCAACTCTGCCACGATGTCGTTGGCATAGTTTTGCATATTGTAATTTTTCGAGGCATAGAAGTTAGTTTGAGAGCCGTCATAGTCAACTCCTAAGCCACCACCCACATCCAAATACTTCATGTTAGCTCCGAGCATGGCTAACTCGACATAGATGCGACTGGCTTCTTGAATAGCGTCTTTAATCACGTTGATGGCAGAAATTTGTGAGCCAATGTGAAAATGCAACAACTGCAATGAATTCAGCAGATTGGCTGCTTTTAACTTTTCTACTGCCTGAATGATTTCTGGAATTGTCAGACCAAATTTAGCGCGATCGCCACTGGAAGTTCCCCAACGTCCCATTCCTTGGGTACTGAGCTTTGCCCGCACTCCCAAAATCGGTTGAATTCCCAACTGACGGCTTGCTTCGATCGCTAAGTCAACTTCTTCAATCTGCTCCAGCACAATGATTGGTGTTTGCCCTAGGCGAGTAGCCAACATGGCAATCTCAATGTATTCCTTGTCTTTGTAGCCGTTACAGATGATTAAGGAGCCAGGTGTATCCAACAGTGCCAGGGCAATCATTAATTCTGGTTTAGAGCCAGCTTCCAAGCCAAACTGATGCGGTTTGCCAAATCTGACTAAATCTTCAATTAAGTGGCGTTGCTGGTTGCATTTGACTGGGAAAACGCCACGATAAACACCGGGGTAATTGTAGCGCGCGATCGCTTTGGCAAAACAAGCATTCAACCGCTCAATTCGGTCTTCCAAAATATCGGAAAAGCGAATTAGTATTGGTAGCCCTAAGTTACGCTGCTTCAGGGCATTGACTAATTCAAATAAATCTAACGAACCACCGCGATCGCCCTTGGGGGAAACGGTAACATGACCTGCTGCATTAATCGAAAAGTAAGGTTCACCCCAACCTTGAATTCGGTAGAGTGCCTCGCTATCCTCAATCTTCCAAGAACGTGATAAATTAGCAGGAACGATCTGCAACGACTTTTTTTTGCCGTCTTTTAGCTCAATTTTGTTTTCATCGCTCGCTGCTGGTTCGACCCGATCTGATGAAGCGGTTAAGTCAACACCCATTTCTTCCTGACCTCTGTGTATCCCCACAAATGGCCAGTCTAACTCATTCATTTTGTCAGCTACTTCTGAGCAGAGAGAGACTTTCTAAGATAATCTAATTTTTGTGTCAATTAATAAAGTTTTGGGAGATAGCTGTGGAACGCACATTCTTAGCAATCAAGCCTGATGGAGTACAGCGCGCGCTAGTAGGTGAAATTATTCGCCGCTTTGAAGACAAAGGTTTTACCCTAGTTGGCTTAAAATTCATGAAAGTTAGCCGCGAACTTGCCGAACAGCATTATGATGTCCACCGGGAGAAACCATTTTTCAGTGGACTAGTTGAATTCATCACCTCTGGGCCTGTTGTCGCAATGGTTTGGGAAGGTGATGGTGTAGTCGCCGCCGCCCGTAAAATGATTGGAGCGACAAATCCCTTAACCGCAGAACCAGGCACAATTCGCGGAGATTTTGGCATCAACATTGGACGCAATATTATTCATGGTTCTGATGCCCCTGAAACTGCTCAACAAGAAGTTAGTCTTTGGTTTAAGGAAGAAGAACTTGCCAGTTGGCAACCCTCTTTAACTTCTTGGATTAAGGAGTAGTTGGGACTAGGGGTGAGAAAATTATGAATGATGAATGCTGAATGAAAAAAATCATACATTTCATTATTCAGCATTCATCATTTATCATTGCTGCATCCCAAGCGTTAGATCCCAGCAGCTAGCAGCTTTGTTTAGGTATCTGACTCGCTATTGGAATCGCTACCGCCCTTCGCAGCCATATCTCTTTCGTACTGCGCGGCGATCGCATTACGAAGCCATTCAGTTCTATTCGGTAGCGATCGCACCCATTCATCTAAATCAATTGGCAATTTGACACTAACAGGTTTATCTGCCAGTGCAATTTCATGTTCTAAAAATTTTTGAGGATTTCCACCTTTTTTCACAACTTTAAATGGTATACCTTATATTCAGGTATGATATGATTATTTATAGCATCAGTTTAAGCCAGAGGATAAGCCTGAGAAACTTCCATCCTCTGACTGGCTCGATCCAAGGTTGACGTTAAAGCAACGCACTGGAGGCTAAATGTATTCTACCTTTGACTCAAAAGCGATCGCAACAAAAACTACTTTTGCAATTTGCGCATTCAAACCTACAGCGCGTTAGATCCCAGCAGCTAGCAGCTTTGTTTAGGTATCTGACTCGCTATCGGAATCGCTACCGCCCGTCGCGGCCATATCTCTTTCGTACTGCGCCGCGATCGCATTACGAAGCCACTCAGTTTTGTTGGGAAGAGAATGCACCCATTCATCTATAACAATAGGCAACCTCAACGCAACAGTCCTTGATGACAAAGGCTGTTCGCCATACTGTGGTTTTAACTTTTGTTTTGGGTTAGGGTTGCCGCCCATAAAGTTGTATGTTTGCAGCCAACTTCTGATACAATTTATATATGTTTAGCCAGAAGAGAGAAGTTGGACGCTTACATCTTCTGACAATTGCCCGAATGTAGTGTTTGTAAACAATCAGGACATTATGTATTGTAGTGCTGTTTCTGTGGCGATCGCCACAACAACTGCTTATTGCAATTTGCGCATTCAAACCGACAGCGCGTTAGATCCCAGCAGCTAGCAGCTTTGTTTAGGTATCTGACTCGCTATCGGAATCGCTACCGTTGAGCTGCTGCATATCTCGTTCGTACTGCGCGGCGATCGCATTACGAAGCCATTCTGATTTGTTCGGCAGCGATCGTACCCAAGCATCTATTTGCTTGTCCTCTAATCTAAATGTTAGTGGTGCAAGCGATGACTTAACAGGATTATTAAAATTTTGTGGATTGCCCCCTGTTTTAGCCATGCGATTGTATACAAACAGATTAACATGATATAATTTAAATACAAACAAGGCCAGAAGCAGAGGCTTCCAACTTCCTTTCTGGCTTTGTTTGTTCCACGAGTCCACTACTTACATGAATTCGAGGTTATATGAATTGTACTGAAAAGTCTAGGGCGATCGCAACAACAATAACTTCTTGCAAGCCTGCAATCCATACACCGCAGCGCAAAGCAAGGGAGCATGACAAGCAAAGAATTCGCCTCAAAGATGTAAAGGCTTGGGCATTGAAACGTTGTGGTTGTAGTTCGTCAGCTGAAGTAAAGAAATATCTTAAGCAACTTAGAATAGTTCTCGATCTTCGGATGACCAGCGCCTGGGTAGCAATCAATTCTGAACTTGCCATCGCAATCAAACAACTTAGAGAAGTAGATACTTGCACTGCAAGAGAACTATTCAAGAGCGGCGATCGCGTTATTTGGGATTATCCTACAGGTTGGGGATATATCGAGAAGTGGTTTCCCTTGGTGGTGACTAAAGTAATTGGGAATGAAGCTTACTTAGATATGCTGGAAAACCCCGTACCAGTTTCACAACTTCAGCTTGTTGCCTAGCAGATCCGATCAAAAATCAATTTTTTCTTTAAATGAAGAAAATATTATAGCTGATATTCTCAAAAATTTAGAGTAAACACCTGATTTTTTGCGATCTGGGGGCTGCTATTGAGGTAAATTGGTCAAATAGTTGTTTATTAACAGTTAATAGCCAGTCGGGACTGTCTTAGAACATGACAGTTTCTATCTGGTGAGTTAGCTTTCCAAAAGGGCTATCTGAAGCGCCCCGATCGCAAATAAAAATTCCCTTCAAACGCCAAGTATAGAAGAAGTCTATACTTGATCGCCTAAAAATAACAAACGATCGCTATTTTGGCACTTCGCTTGTTTCTGGTGTTTCAACTGATAAATTTTCAGTTGCTTCAGTTGCTTCAGTTGCTTCAAGTGTTGAATCTGGGATTCGTTGAGAAAAACCCCAAAGGAACAAAAGAGCGATCGCGCCAATC
>QQTW01003431.1_pt1 | contig 11692 bp, 10 predicted proteins | sample 1904831 | NCBI WGS metagenome assembly QQTW01 (sample SAMN09435610, study PRJNA476489) | Subsurface metagenome, whole genome shotgun sequencing project. | reverse complement strand
GCACAACCAGATCAGGAGGTTCGTGGGACGCAGTACGCTTGCCAAAGCTGCCAATAGGAGGGACTCCCGCAAACTGTTCCAGTGTCAGATAAACATCACCCAACCAGAACGCTGTGTAGCACATACTGCGTAAGGCCTTTGAACGCATCATGCGCTTGGCTCTCTACCATGCCGGACTGCAATGGTGTCTGGTTGCTTGGTCCATCTGGTAGAGCAGCCCTTGACCATCCTAGAAGCCAGCAGTGGAGAGCTATGACCGTCAACGTCGTCTCGAGCGAATTGGACAGGGTGCGCGTCGAGCAAAACCATTGCCAAGGACTACAGACGGTCAACGCAAGCTATATCTCAGATCGTATCACGCATCAGCCCCACGACATGATGATCGAACTTCAATTGATGGTCTATCTAGGATACTACGTACAACCGCCCATGCCTCGTTGCTCCCATTCCCATAGACCCTCTCTGCCAGCTTCCACGTATAATGATCGCCCAAAGCCGCAAAAATTCCTTGCAAGACCTTCGGCGCTGCGATCAGGAGATCGGCGCGATACGCCGACGATAGCTGCAGAAGCCGGGAGAGCCCAGGAGTCATCGAGTAGACGGCAGCGAAGACGAGAGGATGAATCGCAGATCGCAGACGGTGTTTCCACTCCTGGTGAGGCGTCAGTCGGTGCTGTTGAGCAGCGGACTCGTGGAGAATACCCATGTGATCCAAGCTCCGCCGTCGCTCCCGAAGGCTGTCTGCCACGCGGGTTCAAGGGATTGAAAATATTCATCGGGTTGGAAGAAGGTCCGGATGTACAGCGCGTTGAGTACTCGGAAGGCGATCAGGAACAATAGAATGTCTCGAGACGTCGCGGAATGAGCGATGTCCTGGGCGATCTGCTGTCGCTTTGAGCCCTCTTCATTCCGCAATGTCACTGCTTCGTTGTCGGCACAGTTCCTGGGCTCTTCTTCTGGCAATGGCATGATCACGAATTTTGTTTATTCTGAGCAAGACGAAACGCGATAGCTGCATGTAACGACTACTTACTAAGGTACTAGTAACGTTACGAGCCTGGGCGAACTGCTTAGTAATGACCACAACCCCGGCCCACCTTTCCCGGCGCCTTTACATCGTTGAGTTGGAACAGGTTTCGAATGCTGGACATGTCTAAATGTTATCCAGTTCATTCCAACCATAGATTGTTGGGATACTGGAAATGACGATTGCCAGATGCAGAGAGCAAACTCCACGAGAGTTGACATTGAGATCCGTCTTGGGAACAGATGACCTGGAGCCGGATGTTACCCCAACCTCCGCACACTTATTTAGCATTGGTCGCTGTCTGTTCGCAGACGACGGATACAGTTAGCAATGGTGCGCTTTGCCCATGGCCCAAGCCTGATGCACCAGACTACCTGAGGTGACGAATGAGATTCAGCGTCCTTCTTACGCCTCAATAAGCGATTGCAAATAGTTCCAGACTTTGCTACTCTGCCAATATCTCAATCAAGCCACCTCACGAGAACGTCGCAAGGGACTCTGATTTGATCGTCAAGCCCTTCCCCCCAGGGGGTGTTCAAGCTCAGCGGCGTGTGAACTTGCTGTCTTACATCAGGTAACGAGGTAGATCTTCCTACTAACACATGTCTCAAAACAGACGCTCTGTTCAGATACCAGCAGAGGTCTGCTCAATCTCAGGGCTGTTCTCTCTATGGACAACACCGTTACCGGGACTTCAAAGTTTCACGTGACCGCAAAAGCTACCGCATGGTCGTGTCTGACCTCGGGGAATTCTGTCAGTCCAGGCAGTCGGAGCAATGTCCGGTGCCGTATTTCGGGAGTTCGACGCTGAATCTGACACTGGAGCTTTCGTTCTTCACGCCACATAACGTCATAAGTTCGAACATGAGTAAGGCTGGGTTCTCAGCCCCGACGATTCTATTTTGTTAGTGGCATTCAGCCTTTCAATCATGCCCCTTTAGGGGTGTTGGCTCGCTTGTCTCAGCCTTTACGCCTTGGCAGTTGGAGATATCACCTTAGGGTGTCAGCTGTACACGGCTCTGATACGATAACGTTGACTATTCTGGCAACTTCCGCTGGAGTCATTTCATTTTGCTCTCAATGTGCCAATAGTGCGGTCTGAGATGGTGCGAGGGCTGAGAAGACCAGGCAACAATTAGGGAGTCTTTGGCGTGAACATGGCACACACACCCCCGAATTGCACTGTTATTGTTTATGTTCTCTTTGTGGATTCAAGCACAGATGTCGTTCTCAGGATGGCTGGACGCCTCTGCTGAACGCCTTTGCTAACCGTGCTTAGACCAGTGCCTCTCAATGGAACGAATCACAGCTCTGGACGGAACTTCGGGTTGGCATAGGCCTGTATCGAGGCTGACTTATCAAGCTATTGATCGTAATCTCAAGACCTGAAGGGAAGTCTGCCACCTTTCAGCAAATACGAATGCTCATCCAGCCGCAGTCGACCGCTCACATGGCCCAACCTTTTGGACGACGGAGCTACTATCCGTCGAGAAGGGAGAAAGAGCTCAAAGGAACCCTGCTGATTCTCGTAATGTGCAGTGCAGGGTTATCTGAAAGTGTTCCAGGAAGCCAGCGTCAGCTGAAGAGAGTTGAACTGTAGAACAAGAGTGACGATCGGAGATGCCTTTCTCTATATACGCCTCTGTTGCTTCCTCTGGTGCGAAAAAGGTATCCCTTACTTCAAATTCCAGTTGTAGCTGGCAGTGTATTTTCCAGACATAAGCAAGCCGGAAATCAAGCATGTTCAAGGTCCAAGAGGGACAAATGGAGAGTAGTGAGTCTTCCCGCTCAAGCAGCGGCAAGCCGGGCTCATTGCCAGACATGACACCTATTCCTGAGGTCGATGACAGCCTCTGGCAAACCGTTCACTACGACGTCGTTGCATTTCCAATTACGATCTACTACAACCGCGAAGGAGATCATGACCATAACGGCATGATGTTCGCACTGTACGACAACCTCCCAATACTGAGATACATACGGGCACTGGCGCAAGGGGGACTCAATGATTCCTCGGGCGATCGGTTCGAGGATCTGTCAGCAAAGGCGTACGAACGCGCTGCAAAGATCGGAGTCCGACTACCCCTGACGCCTCAACAAGCCAAGCAACCGCATCCGCTGGTGCGGCCCCTGGTGCTGAGGGCGCGTCGAGGCGAGCAGATAACGGTCAAGCTGCACAACTTGATTTCGGGGCGAGCGGTTGGCCTACATCTCGTGGCCGGTGGGCACGACGTGGTCACTGCAGATGCCTCCGATGTCGCTTCGAATCCCTCAAGCTTGGCCCCACCGGGCGGCACATGGGATTACATCTGGTCCTGTGATCATGAAGGTGTTTTTCCATTCCACGACGGCGGCAACTATTCGGGCGACGAGAACGGGACAAACGTGCATGGCCTGTTCGGTGCACTTGTTGTGGAGCCTCCGGGTACGACGTGGCGGGATCCGATCACCGGTATCGCCTCCCATGGGCCAGATGGAAGCGGAACGTTTGAGCAACTGGATGGACTTGATGTCGATGTGCTCCCTGCTGGACAGAGCCCGGGTGATATACCTGAATCGCACACGTCGCTGGCCGACCATGAATGGCCTAGGCCACAGGAGTATGTCTGCTTTGAGGAGGAGGCCCACCGCGAGTTTGTAGTGTTCTTCCACGATGAACCCGAGTTTGTACCCGGGCACGGGACGCCAGAGCCGAATCCATGCGATGCGCACAGCCACGATCACGGGGACACCGGCCACGGTGGAGGTCATGGGCACGATATCCCGCCGATCATGCCCATCTCGTACCGCGCCGAACCAATGATCAATCGTGAGCGGACACTGTGGAGGCTGCTCAGGACAGGACATGTCCTTGAGCGTCCAGTGCTAAATGAGGAGCAACACCACAGTTCGTGGATGTTCGGCGACCCTGTTACTCCCATTCTTCGGGCATATATTGGTGATCCGGTACGCATTCGCCTGGTTCACGCCGCAGTAAAGGAAACGCATGTCTTTCATCTGCACCTCTACGAATGGCATGCGGTGCCGCAGGATTCTCAATCACCGCGCATTGATGCTATTTCTATAAGCCCGCAGACGGGGCACACAATTGAACCGATCTGGGGTGCCGGAAACCGTCATCAGGTCGCCGGTGACGTGATCTGGCACTGCCATTTGTACCCCCACTTTCATGAGGGTATGTGGGGTATGTTCCGCACGTTCGAGACTCGGCAGTACGGCCAGGACGGTGAGCACCTGCAGAGCGACGACGCCGTATATGCTGGGCGTCGGATCGGGCGCTACCCAGACAATACCCGCATTGACGCACTTCTTCCCCTTCCAGGACGCAAGCCTCCACCTATACCTACCCCTGATCAGCCTGGCTATCCTCTGTACATTCCTGGGACAGTGCGACAGAAGTCGCCGCGGCCACCCTGGCCTGACCGAGAATTTAACTATGATGAGATCCTAAGTAACAATAACCACGGCCAGCAGTCTGGCCTGCCATGCGGTATTACCTCTCTTCTAGGAGCCGACATGCCGCCGGACTTTGACTACCGCCCGTTTCCAACAACGCTTGAGAGGAGGGCATTCAATGAATTTCCGGTCCCTGGTGAACTATTTACTCGGAATCGCTTGGCTAAGCAGCAACAGCAGGAGTGGGTCGACGATGTTCAATTCAGTAGGAACGACTCCACACAGGTCTGTCACGACGTCATTGTGTCACAGCGGCGTATCGATTACAACAGCCATGGATGGCACGACAAGCACGGCCACCTCTACCATCTGGCCGCAGAAGATGACCCGGCCGACAGACCTGGCCCCATTGAGCCACTCTTTTTCCGTGCACAGCACGGCCAGATTGTTAACCTCACGTTGCTCAACGATACGCCGGAGAGGATTGAGGAGACAGAATTCGATCACGCATTCCCACCCTGTCATGCTCTACCTTGGGAGGGCGAGTGCTCTCTCCATGTCCACATGGTCAAATTCGATCCTATCTGTGCTGATGGCGCGAGTGTGGGCTGGAACTACATGAGCGGAGCAAGGCATGGACGCAAGATGGTGTATCGTTGGTGGGCGGACCAGGAGTTCGGCACAATCTTCTTTCACGATCATTTGTTCGCGAATTATCGCCAGAAACACGGCCTATTTGGTGCGCTACTCGTCGAACCCGCCGGTTCGAGCTTCCTACATCATATTGAGCCGGGCCGCGAGATCATGACTGGGGTCCAGGCCATCATCAAGCGTCACCCCGACGACTGCCGTCAGTCGTCATGGTTCCGCGAATTCTGCATTGGAATCGCGGACTTTATCCCGATGTGGAATCGGCGTGGCCGTGCACTCAACCCTCCCGCACAGCCTGGTGGGCACGGCGACCAAGGTGTGATGGGCCTGAACTACCGCAATGCGCCTATACGCGAACGCCCCGGCGACCCAGCTAACTGGTTCAACTCCCGTGTTCACGGCGATCCAGATACCACCATCTTCAAGACCTACGCCGACGACCCAGTCTGGATCCGGCTCTTGCAAGGGTCACACGAGGAATCACATAGCTTCCAGATCCACGCTCTACGTTGGGTGCGTTTCCGTGATCAGGTTGACTCCATCATCCGTAACCAACAGACCTTTGGGATCGCCGAAGCATTTACGTTCATCAATCAAGCGCCTCTCCGCCCTGGCGATTATATGTACAAGCTGTCTGGGGCTGATGACATGTGGCTTGGATGCTGGGGACTGATCCGCGCATTTGACCGGCCCCCGGCCGGCTCTCACCCAGATCTAGTCACGCTCGCGCCGGCCTTGACAGATGAACAAGACCAGGAGCATACTGAAAAGCATACGATCTCCTCTTGGCCGCTGGGACCGGCGTCGAAAGAACGCCGGTTCCGGATCCAAGCCCGACCGGCGAACCTGCTGTACCGAGACGATATTATTGACCCGCACGCGCTTGTCTATGAAGTGGTCGACAACTTCACCCCGCATTGTCCCCGCGTCAATCTCTCCACACCAGACCACCTTGAACCCCTCGTGCTCTGGTGCCGAGAAGGCGATGAGGTGGTTGTTGAGCTTAAGAACTGCCTGCCCGACAATCTTCGTGTTGAGCCCTTCGCGCCGGAGGTGCCCCTTGAACGACCTGGCCGACCTGTTTCCCGGCAGGTGTCATTGCACGCCGACCTCGTCACATACGACGTCCGCATGCACGACGGAGCCAACGTCGGGCTGAACCCACCTCAGACCGTGCCACCTGGTCAAGTACGGGAATATCGCTGGAACACCAGCCGCCCCACCAACAGTCCCGAACCGCTCGGACCTGTGCTGCTTCAGGACATGGCCGACTTCCGCAACCACCGGCATCACGGCCTCGTCGGTGCACTCGTGGTGTTACCCGCTGACGCTACACCACACCCTGTCGCAGCAGGTGAGGTAACAGCAGATCTGAATGTTGAGCGGTGGCACGGACCACGCATGACTGTCACACGAAGTGGCGACGACCTCGACGAGAAAGACTCTGTAACCGAGGAGATGGTGCTGCTGATGCAAGATGGCCTCCGACTGTTCCTCAACGCCAACGGCAAGCGAGGCTTCCCCCTTCCCGACCCCCCTGAAGAAGAAGCCGGCGATGCGGAAAAAGAAGACCAAGGCCAGAAGGGCTTCAACTACCGTACCGAACCCATCGGCCCGATCTTCGACCCGCGCGGCAGCGATTACACCCTCGACCGCCAGCCGGCCACACCGATCTGGCATGTGCCCGCCGGACGCAAGGTTCGCTTCCACCTCGTCGGAGCGGTGGACAAACCGCGAGCCCACAGCTTCACCGTGCACGGGGTCGCGTGGCCGGAGCACCGCTTCCGATCCAATGCTGGGATGCAAACGGCACCGATGGTCTCCTCCGAGTCCGCCATCACTGCTGGGAGTGTCAGAACGTTCGAATTCACTCCCACACATCGTGGCGACCATGCTTACCGCAATGGCTCGTTGAAATGGGCAGTTCCTCAAGGGATGTGGGGGGTCCTTCGTGTGGAACAGACGGTGGGCGATTCGGACCGCGAGCCGCCGTACTGCGACGATGGCGAGCGGCTGGAAACGTCGTTGTGATCGTGCGGTGGTATTTTGGAGACATGTACCTGAGAGGGGAGACGCAGAGCCAGTGGGGGGTCTCAATCGAGGAACGGGCTGGCTTGCGCCTCGATCGGAGGGTATAGGCAGGTTGCGTACATGAATATTCCTCAAAACCTGTCTTATGATGATGACCTGAAGCAACATATGGACTATCTCAGCTTGGTCAATTGGATGGAGAGTGCTTGTCGATTGACATCTCAATTTTCTTCGAAATAGCTCATCCTGGGTTTGGGGAATCGTTGTGTCTTCTCTCTTTAAGCACAATCTTACCGAAGCCCGTCAGCCAGCCTGAGGTACACTTGTGAAAATCAATGAATTGGACAACTACTTTCAGACCAGTGACTAAAATCGTGACGTTTCTGTTCAGAACAATCGTGCAATGTAACCGTTAGTGAGAGGGCTGATTAGACGCCTCGTATCTCAGAGGTATCCTCTTCCTCAACACCATGGAGCAACGAACATGCACGACGTCAATTCTTGAGCATTGGCCGTTCGCACTCGGCATTGCTTGCAGACATCCATCCCGCCAGCGCCATCTTTTCAGCCCGCTCTTGATGAGTTGTTTCGTTGGCAGGACGCTGAATGTGCACTCATGCTGGATCCGAGGCCCGCGCAAAAGCGCTGGGTAGGGCAACCAGGCAGACCGTAGAGAGTATGGACATCTGAGTCGCCGGTAGGATTCTGAGTAACGGAACTGGCCTGTTACTTTACGGGTGAGTTACGGCTTAGGTTCACTGTCCAGGATCTCCTGGACTCCTGGTGATCAAATCGTTATCTTCAGAAAGGGACAAGTCAGATCGATAGTTTTGATTAGCTGCAGCCTGATATGGGTTATGATATCTCATTCGGCTGTGTTCTGCGCTACGTGATCCTACGTAAAGGATAAGTAACACAGCGGAGCTCTGGGACCGCAGCCGCAGGGTCGACGCGCGAGATGTCCTGGATCTGCAAGCATCTCCCTCCCACCATGATCTCCATCAGTACTCTTCCTGGGCCAGCGACGCTCTTTCCTTGTGGGCTCGCCAGACAAGAATACCCGCCAGCAGACCCAAGACACTGAGCCCACCGAAACCGACACCCAATATCACCTCAACCGGGAACTGCGACCTGGACTCACTGCCCACAGGAGCAGGGGACGGAAAGTACGTAACCACCTGCGTAGAAGTCGCGGAAGCAGTTGTGCGAGTGACCGAAGCCGTACTCGTACTCGAAGCCAGATAGCCGACCAGACTCGACAAAGGCACCTCCTCCAGAAAGGACGAGCACGCACTAAGAGTCTGACAATTCCCCCATTCAGCATGCATACTTTTCCAACAAACGATCTCGGGAGAAGAAAAGGGACGATTCATACCGCGCGCCCCTCGCAATAGTCGACCAAGGCCAACTGGCCCATGGCACCGAGACGACTCTGCATGCGGACCAAGGCGGAGCTCTGGGCGCTGGCGGCGCTCAAGGCGCTGGTGGCGATGACGTTGGCCGTCATAATCTGACCCATGAGCGAGCTTTGCACCTCGTTGTTCTCGCGGTTGCCGTCCGCCGTCGCCCGGTAGGACAGAGGCGCCCAGATCCCGAACACGATGGTCGCGGCCACGGTGAGGACGATGCATATCCAGTTGCAGGCGAAAGAGATGGCATTGTGGTCTTTGGTCGCGTTTCCGAGACCGAATAGTGTTGCCTTGTTGCTGTTGGTGGTGTTGTTGTTGTTGTTGGTGCTGTGGAGCGCAGCGTTGCCGGTGGAATCGGTGCCGACTTTCTCGCTTGGCTTGGGTGGCAGGGCAGGGGGGGTGGAGGGATTTGTGGGGGATCTGTTTATGACGGTGGTCATTGCTGGGTAGCCAGTGGCCGAAAGACTTCTTTTCGCTTTGAGTTCAGGAGGTCCTTGACCGTTGTGTAACTTTTTCTAGAAAGCCGGAGCAGGAGGACAACTTATGTTTTTGCCATCTTGCTGGGCTGTGAGCAAGTCTACCACTTGGCTTTCTCAGCTTTGTCTTGGTGGAGACACTGATCGCAGTCAGCCCGTACTAAATAAAGTCGCAGCGGACTTTCATGGTGGTTGTGACGGTGGCGCTGACGGTGCTAATGCATGGAGCGTTCTTTGCATCGAGTGTCTGAGTAAGTATATGCGCGGCTTGCGCCTGATCCCATTGGGTCAATGAAAGGGCAATTATCCTTAGGCCCTTGTCATGTTGATATGCCATCTTCACCCCTCTCCTCTCCGAGTGTAATACACAAGTGGATTGAAGCTCCTCTCGGAGAAGCTCGAGTATTTGCCAATGAGTAGGTCTGTAATCACCATTATCAATTCAATCTGACACCCCACTTGAAATCCAGGGGACCGGAAAACAGAGCTCCAACTCAACCCAACCATGACCTGACTGGCCGGTGGCCCTCAGGCACCGGCTTCAACTGTGAGTAATTGTGTTACCTACCCAGGTTCGTGGGGTTGTGATGAGTGACCGAGTTTATGACTCTAACGGCAGGTCGAAACGCTTTTCAAAAGCTTGTGATACATACGAGTATCGCGGGGAGGGGACCGAGAGGATGGACTTGCACTTAGGGGTTTAGTGACGGACAACTCGAGCATTTTCTTCACCCACCTCCACAACCTACTTAACAATCGCTTCCTCCCCTCGAACTTTCTCTCAACCTCGAAGAAATCACTCTATATACCGAACATACAAGAACACGCACGAACCGAACTGAAAGAACGACAGAGGGAGAAAAGCACCATGGCTCCAATAGCAACCCCCACCTCCATCTCTACCAACCCTCCCACCAGTAACACCAACGGCACCAATGGCAGCACCACCACCCTCAAAGCCACCGCACCCTCCTTCCACCCCACCGGCACGCCCGATCCGTCCCGCTACCACTCGAGCTCGACGGCCGAAGCCATCCAGAACGAACGCACCTACGCCGCGCACAACTACCACCCGCTGCCCATCGTGTTCGCGCGGGCGTCGGGCAGCTCGGTGTGGGACTGCGAGGGCAAGCACTACCTCGACTTCCTGTCGGCCTACAGCGCCGTCAACCAGGGCCACTGCCACCCGGAGCTGGTCAAGGCCCTGACCGAACAGGCCGGCCGGCTGACGCTGTCGTCGCGCGCCTTCTACAACGACGTCTTCCCCCGCTTCGCCGAGTTCGTCACCAAGTTCTTCGGCTTTGATATGGTCTTGCCTATGAATACCGGCGCTGAGGCGGTCGAGACGGCGGTTAAGATTGCGAGGAAGTGGGGGTATAAGGTTAAAGGTATCCCGCAGGACGAGGCTATCGTGCTGAGTGTCTCGGAGAACTTTCATGGCAGGACGGTATACACCCCGCTCCTCCCCTCCCCCCACCTTCCCACCCTCTCTCTCTCTCACTCTCTCTCTCTCGTCCTGTTTACCCCACATTCTAACCTCGGCCGTCATCCACACCCAGTTCGCGGCAATATCCATGTCGACCGACCCAGAATCCCGACAGAACTACGGACCCTACCTGCCCAACATCGGCAGCACCTGCCCGTCGACAGGCCAAACCCTCCCCTACAACTCGATCCCCGCCCTCGCCGCCGCGCTCGAAGCGCACGGCCCGCGAACAGCCGCCTTCCTCGTGGAGCCGATCCAAGGCGAAGCCGGCATCGTGGTCCCCTCCGACACATACCTGCGCGAGGCGCGCGCGCTGTGCACCAAACACAACGTGCTCCTCATCTGCGACGAGATCCAAACGGGCATCGCGCGCACGGGCAAGCTGCTCTGCCACGAGTGGAGCGGCATCCGGCCCGACCTGGTGCTGCTGGGCAAGGCCATCTCCGGCGGCATGTACCCGGTCAGCTGCGTGCTGGGCGCGCGCGAGGTGATGCTGACGGTCGAGCCCGGCACGCACGGCTCCACCTACGGCGGCAACCCGCTCGGCTGCGCCGTCGCCATCCGCGCGCTCGAGATCGTCCGCGAGGAGGGCCTTGTCGATCGCGCTGAGCGGTTGGGGCACGTCTTTCGCGACGGCCTGCGTAAGCTGGATAGCCCGATTGTCGCGACGGTTCGGGGGAAGGGGTTGCTTAACGCTATTGTTATCGACGAGTCGAAAACCGCGGGACATAGCGCTTGGGATCTGTGCATGTTGATGAAGGATAAGGGGCTATTGGTTGGTCGCGCCTTGAAGATCGCTCATCTGCGCACTTTGGCCGTCCCGTCGTCGTCCGTCGACCAGGTCTCGGCCCGTGATGGCGTTGACGACGGGACCGGTGATGTCGAGTCTTCTTCGAACCCTGCTGACGACTCCCCTGTGCTCAAGGCCAAACCGACCCATCAGAACATCATCCGGCTCGCGCCCCCGCTCGTCATCACCGAGGAGGAGATTCAGACGGCGTTGCGCATCATCGGGGACGCGTTGCGGGAGTTGCCGACGCTGACGGGCGAGAAGGAGGAGAGTGTCCTGCCGGAGGGCGAGAGGGGTGTGAGGATTGGGGTGGAGAATTAGAAATCAGATGTGGGGATGGGGAATCGGATCGGGATTCAGGTGGAGGGAGGTTTGCAGGCGGGAAGATTGGACAAGGCAGGCGGGTTGCTCCATGGTGTTGAGGAA
>QQTW01003430.1_pt1 | contig 11694 bp, 14 predicted proteins | sample 1904831 | NCBI WGS metagenome assembly QQTW01 (sample SAMN09435610, study PRJNA476489) | Subsurface metagenome, whole genome shotgun sequencing project. | reverse complement strand
CAACCCAATCCCCGCCTGCGTCTCCAACGTCCCCTCCTCCATACACTTCTCCACCACCACCCACAACGCGCACGTCGATCTCAATTACACACTCTACTGCCCGCTCGACGAGAAATACACCAGTTTGTATCCGAAAAAAGAGGATGACGAAGACGAGCAGAGCGTGACGGCCAGACACGCAGGCGCGAAACCGTGGCTGCCGTTGTGGGGGGTGGTGGAGAAGTGCATGGAGGAGGGGACGTTGGAGGATTTGAGGAATGGGAGGGGACGGTTTGGAGGGGATGTGGGGTCTGGGAATGACAGGGGGAAGAGGATGGCAGGTTTACCGATTCGGCCGAAGAAAAGTCGGCACGGCGGACAAACCGCGCAGCGTCCTGGTCAGGAAGAAGATGCGGCTGAGCAGAGTGATGGTGGATTCTTCGAGGAGTGAGTGGAGGACCTTGCCGAATCAGCATGGGCGGGGGTTTTTACCTGACACTCTACACCGGGCGTGGCGCGCCAGGCGAGCCCCCGCTCAGCTGACGGTGCATACTCAACTCGGCAACTTCAATGCCGCCATACCTTATCAGCAGTATGCCTTATGAAAGCCGAAACGGATCCTTCTTCGCAAACCACGCATGAGAGTGTCTCAAGAGCTTCTATGTTTCCGCACCCGACATCCGGCCCGGCGAGGGGGGGAAAGGAGTCACAGCTTATCTCACGAAGAACTGACTAAATCTTTCAATTCGTTGCCCGAATATAGCTGGCTGACCAAGTAAACCAACTGACACGAAGGCACCATCCTCTCGACCAAGTTCGTCCTCGAATCACTGTCACAGTTGTAGATATGACGCGTCCCTGGCATCGCCACTCGCAAAACGTACGAATTGGTCCAGGGCGACGAGCGACGTGGAGAAGGGTCGATGACGTACGCTCATTCTATCCAGCTCACCGCTCACCGCTCACCGCCCTCCGCCCTGTCGCCGTTAACGAGTCCAGCCTTGAACGCTTAGTCAGCTGGCGCTCGACGCTAAGGTATAGGGCCAAGCACGGGCATGTATCCTCGGATGCGCATCGATCTTGATGCAGCAATGTCTTGGTGACAGAGCCGCCAACGACCATATTGAAAACTGGCCCGTCGAGATAGGAGCGTATGAGCAATGTTGACCATGATGCCATTTCGACCCACATGCTCTCAAATAGGTATCGTTATCGAATCAGAAAAACATCCAATCCATCATCGTCCATCCGGCAAGCCCAGACCAGACCAAAACAAACCAAAAGCCATCCACCGGCCACGGGGCAAATTAGATACAACACCACAACCACACCCTCCAACCCAAGCCAAGCCGAAGCCGCAAGAAACACCACCACTCTCGTCCAGAAAAAAAACAACCCCCCAGATTGATCAAACTCCACCGCCCTTCCCCTCAACAACAACAACCTCCTCACTAGACCTACCACTCCCCTCCCTCCCCCCCTTCCAAACCCAAGGCTCCGCATCCCCCCACCTCTCCACGACCAAACCCGCACTCCCCGGAACCTTGTACCCACGCTCCCTCTGCCTCAGCGCACTAACCACCCTCAACCTCTCACTTTCCCTCGGCGTAAGCTTCAAATAAATCTCCACCCCAACCAGATGCAGGAACAAAGCCAACCAAATGGCCATACCGAAATTGAGATCGAGCGCGGCGCCGATCTGCTCGGGTCTACCGCCGAAATCGGCGAGGACGGCGACGTGGCGGGCGGGGACGAAGGTGGTGTTGAGGGTGGCGTTGGAGAGCGGGTGCGGGACGAAGGGGGTTGTGGGCGTGACGGGGCCGGAGCAGGAGGGGTATAAGCGTAGTAGTAGCGGGGTGGGCAGGCCGTAGGTGGTGAAGAACCAGGCTAGGTGCGCGCATGAGAAGGTGTAGTGGTAGTTGCCCAGGCGGGAGATGATTAGGGTGCCGAGGATCATGATTAGGCGCAGGGTGATGATGGAGGACATTGCGAACATTCTGGGTGGGGGTTGGAGTTAGTGGGGAGTTGAGGTGAGGTGGGAGGATGGACGGGACGGTGCGGATCCGCGGGGAGAGAGGAAAAACGAAAGGGAAAAAGGGGGGGAAACACATACGTCCTCAACATCCAAGCCCGATGCTGATCAATCTGCAAACACCTAATATTCCACCACGCCATGCCCAACCCGCCCGTAGTAATAATAGCCAACAACCCAATCCCCGCCTGCGTCTCCAACGTCCCCCCAAAAGCGCGACGGGCAATCATCAAAGCGCCAGCCACACTAGTCAGGAGCAAAAGAATAATAACATAACCATTGACGCGGTGCAGACGAATCCACCGGTGCCGGACGGCGGGCACGAACTGCAATATTACGAGTAAAGAGGCCGGCAGGATGGTGATCAGGTGCAGGAACAGGCCGACGCGGTAGTGGCCGCCGGAGGTGTAGTAGGCTTCGCCGGGGGCGGCGTCGCGCAGGTAGACGTTGGCGTAGTTGAGGTATTGGAGGCGGGCGAGGACGAAGCCGAAGAGGGCGCCGGCGAAGATGAAGAATAGGGTGAAGTTGTAGCCTTTTTTGAAGCCGAGCGGGTGGTAGATTTTGCGGGCGAGGTGGGTGAATTTGTTGGGGGGTTTGGTGGAGGAGGTGGTGGTGGTGGTGGGTGGTGTTGCTGGGGAGGTGGTAGGTGGGGGAGTGAGGTCGTTGGTTGGTTGAGGGTGGGGTGGGTCGATGTTTTGGTAGGAGGAGGTGAGGGTGGGAGTGGAGGAGTGGGTGAGGGTGGAGTGCATGGTGAGTTTTGGCCTTTGGCTTCGGGCTGTTGGATCACAGCGGGAGCTAATGGTGGAAGTGGGTGCTTAGCCGAAATATTAAAGTGATGATCTTACACATGCTGATGCTGATGCCGATGCCAGAGCCTTTAAGTACTCGACGAGGAAGAGGGCGAGGACGAGGACGACACAATAGATAGCCTCCAAGACCTGACCTACCTTGCCGTCGTAATCTTCAATCCTCAGATCCTTCAAGAAAGTCTCCTTTGACGACGGAGTCGGTCGAATTTCGTCCGCATTGGCAACGACGGTGAAGATGCAACTCTAACTGCAATTCCCCTTCGACCTCGTAAGCTTTTCGCTATCAAACCATGGTGGGAAAAGGTGGAGTAACGGTAAGGTCACCTTACGGCGTAGATGCGCGGTGTGTGGACGTGGAGTCAAGGCACTGCATGTCGGCTATGCGCAGGGAGATCCCTTATGATAAGGTAAAGGTAAGGTATAAATGGTTAAAGGTATTGGTGTTAATTGCGCCGGCGGCAATGCGACCCGTCGAGTCTGCAACTCCACACATTCGACTGGGTGTCACCGTGGCTTTTGCTTTCGTACGGCGGCCATTGATGCCGGTGACGATGATGTGGTCACCGCTACCTCCTCTTAGCCCAAACCCGTGGGAAGATCTGTGTTGATCCGATGCAGTCCATCGTCCAATCATGTCATTCATGCCAAGAATCTTGAATGTGAGACGTCTGATTGGTTTCGTTAGTAACGCAACCAACACCGATTGGGATTAATAACGTGTGTCCAGCATTTGGTTTGACTGAGCCCCGCCAACCTGAAGTTCAATGGCGTAAAGCTTGTGTTAAACGCGTACTCGCTATGTCATCACTCGGACTGACCGTCGACCCGACCCTGCTGGCAAATTCTGAATAGTAAGTAACGTAGGTAGTAAGGTAGTAACTTAGTCAGTAATCTCGAGTGAAACAACGTCAATGGCAAAAACTGGTCACCATCGCTGCGCCGAGAGGAATTACGCGCCTGCAGCGTCAGCGACAAAACCCATTTGTTTGTTTGCGAATTGGATAGAGAAGTGCGTGCGTGCATGCGGAGATAAGAGAGAGATACACGCGCTGCTATCCGATTGACTCTCCAGTAAGGTAATCGACGACGACACAAAAAAAGCTAATAATGCAACGGAATTTCCATTTCATGCTACTCAAGGGTATCGTAATCGTATCGTATTTGACAGATTGGTGAAGAAAAAACCCGGGCTCCCCGTCCGCTTTTGAATGTGGTCGCCCTTGACCCCCAACCCCTACCCGTCCGGCGCCTTTGGTCGGAGAGAAGAGAACAGCTCGACGGGGGAAATGAGAAGGATACGGACGTTGTCGGTTTTCGTGTCGGCTAAGCTAAATCCTCCGACTGGCACCATGGGTGCTCCATCACCTGCGTGATGCTCAACCGCTGATCCACGTCCCGTTCCAGCATCGACTTGATGAGATCGATGTTCGGCTCGCTCATGATCCAAGGGATGCGCAGCTCCCGGTCCATGATCTCGTCGATGCTGTAGAAGGGGTTCTCCTTGTAGACGATCGTGTACAGGAGGATGCCGAGTGCCCAGACATCCTGCTCTTTCCCTCGGTAGGACCTCCCTCGTAGGACTTCGGGTGCAGCGTAATCTGTAACCTGCCGTCAGCAAAATGCACGCCTGCCAATCTCCATTGCATCTGTCATGCCGTACCGATGGTCCCCACAAATACCTCAAAGGGTCCATTCTTGATGTAGGCAGCGCTGCCGAAGTCGATGAGTTTGATCGCTCCTTCGCCGTCGAGGATGACGTTCTCGTCCTTGATGTCTCGATGCACCACCAGCGCTTTGGTGTGGAGGTGGTGCACGGCAGCGACCACTTGTCGGAAGATGTTCCGACATTCCGCCTCGTCCATGTTGGAGCGCATCTCGATGTAATCGAAGAGGTCCATGCCTGGCAACCCGTGAGGGATCATCTCGATGTAATAGTTGATGTCGTCCTCGAAGAAATCCGCCATCTCGACGATGTTCCGATGCTTGAGTCCATCCTTGCGTAGGTAGTCAAGGACGTGAATCTCTAACGGTACCGTCCCGAGCCGACGATCTCGGGTCCAGGTGTCGACAAGGATCCGCCTCTTCGTCACGTACTTCAACACCATCTTGGTGTTGTGGTCCTTGCGGGAGCGTGCAAGTTTGACCTGGCCATACGCGCCTTGGCCCATCTCTTCCAGGATGACAAAGTCCGAGATGGTCTTCTTAAGCGGCGGCACCTGGATAACCTTGGTGGGGGGCGTCGGAAGGGCTTTCGGAGCATTCGTCACAATAACATCGGCAGAGATCGGTTGTGACGCTGCTTCCTTGATCTGTTGCTTGAGCAACGAGGAAGTCGACTCCTCCGAGTTGGAATCATCCGAGTCTGTGACCGCCAACGGGACGGAACTTACGGTCTGGCCGGGCGAGTGTCGATAGGAGGACGATCTCGAAAAGGATGAGGGCGCGCCGACCGTGTGACTGCTTGCTGCGTGTATATGCCGCGAGTAGGTGATCCAGAGAGCATACACCACCTCCGACGTGGAGACACCACTCCTCTCGCTTCTCAGATCATCCTCATCTTCGCTCGCTTCCTCGATCACGTTCTCGTCAGGAATGAAGCTCTCACTTTTCACTACTCTCATCTGGACGTCCACCTTGATTTCAGCGCCGTCGGCGTGCCTCGCAGGGAGCCCCGACGGGTGAAGGAAGATGGTTGCGGCGTCCGTGTGCCCCTCACGGAGTGCCAGCAGTGCCCGCGCACGACGAAAGCTATGCTCCGGGATGACGATACCGTCTACCAATTGAACCTTGTCCTCTTCGGTTAGGATGCGCAGAATACGGTCGAAGTCGGGGATAAAAGTAACGATAGGTAAGCCATCTGGCTTGGCATGACCGAACAAAGCAGCAGAAAAGACTGCGTTGGAACTTATGATTTCCAGGCTAGAGGCCGAGAGTACCATCATGCCCGCAATGTGCGGGAAGCTAGAGACTCGTAAACAACGTTCGCCATCCGCGAGGGCGACGGTCGCAGGTATGTTGGTGCTGTCGTTGCTCCGCGCGGTGAATTGTGTACTCTTCTTTAGCTGAGCCCAGTCAATCTTGCCATCTGCATTCCCAGATCCGGGGAGATGTGGTATGAGGTCCCTGGCGCCTACTCTCCGCTTGCTTTGGATGTTTCCCCAAATGTGCTCAACTCCTCCGGTGGCTTGAATCACCTTGTCGTCTTCGTCTAGCTTCAGAAACGCAACATCCTCGGAGATCTCTTCAAGGACCCAAATCAAACCACCTTGTTTCTCTTTGACCCAAAGACTCGCCGACCCTGTTGCCCCATTGCGTTTCTGTATAGGCACGACGTCACCGCATAGTAGAACACCACGTGACTTAGTAGGTGTATGGTTCGAGCCTCCTTTGACGCTTCTTTTCTTTGCATAGCTGGATCCAGTTCCATCGTCCGTTTGCGCTCTGCGGCTCGAAGTCTGACGTGATGATGGCTTGCTGAGAAGTTGAGCTGTGATACCCTTGCCGGTTGCCGTTGTTGGGCTCGGGCTTCGCGTAGATCGCCGTGTTTTGCTATAGAGATTCTTGCTCTTGGACGAACTATCCGAGCCCGGAGCTTCTAACCGTTCCTCGAGCCAAGCTCTCCGGTCCTCTCTGACAACCTCGAGTATGCCAAGCTTCCGTACTTCCGCTTTGGTGACGCCAAAAACTAGACATGCAAGATCATTAGCCGCTAGTATTGTCCACGGAGCGTGGGCTTGCGTTGTAAAGATCGCCTGCGCTGTGGGTACCCAGCGATGGCCGTGACTCGCAGTTCCACGAGCAGTTTTCACTCTCGGAAGGAATTGCCCGGAGGTTAGATGGCTGATCGGTGATTCGGGGTGCTCTCCGTGGACGGCTTCACCGGCAACAAAAGGCCTCGCGAGTGTCTCCAAGAGCTTGTTTTCAAGCGAGATAGGTAAGGTGTCAGTGTAGGTACGTTTGAGGCTAGCGGGCACTGGTGGTAAAGGTGAAACTCGTGCTCTTGAATCGGTTGGAGTTGCCTCGTCTTGCAAAGCAGTCTCCGCTGTAAGAGGAGGCTCCGCTTCGTTGGGAGGGAGCCCATTTGGGACAGTGACACCTTGGTCATTGCTCAACAACCGCCTATCTGCAGCACGTTGAGCGATTGTCTCGCTTGGTCTATCATGTGTTGCGTTCACCAGCGGGTCGACTTGGTCGGGACTTTCCGAACGTGGTAGGAAACTTTTCTCGAATATATTGTATCCATCGACGTCGGCGGGCCCCGTCAATGGCCCGTTGACCGCTCCAGGACCATGCGCTCCTCCGCTACCATGTCCCAATAGATCCGCTCGCCCTAGAAGCTCCATCATACTCTGTAGTTCCTCATCCCCGCTCACCTTGGCTTGCGCACTGGCTATTCCCGGATTTCTAGCAGCCCATCCCAGTCTATCCCGCAAAAAGTCTATCGATTTCTTCAAAACCTTTTGACGATCATGCAACAAGTCTTCTGTTTGATGTGCAAAAGAAAATGAGTGGAGTGACTCGGATGGAAAACGAGAAAGATCTTCGCTGTAGTTGAGGGTAGGTGATGCCGGACCGGTCGATGCGATGCTAGGTGGGCCATGTGGTGGTGGTAAGGCTAGTGTCATGGATGAGGATCGAGGGGTCGTCTGGACCGAAAAGCCATCTGAAGAAAGAGTACCGGTTGGACCTCGAGAGAGAGGCTGTTGTCTGATTCGTCGTAACCCAGAAGACCCGAGCCCATGTTCATGCTCAGGCATGAGTGATGTTCTGATTGTTGGGTCAAAATCCTTCCTTGAGCCGGCATCAAATGAGAACCGTATCCTCGACGACTCCATCGCCTTGGTGGCCTGCCCCAACAAATTGCCCGTACTTCTATTCTTCGGCAATGACACATTGTCAGCTGGCGTCCTCGACACACGCTTGTCCGATGCGGTCTGGTGGGTGCTGGAGCCAGCTGCTGTCGAGCATGAGTCAGTCTTGGAGCACAATACATGATGTTCAGGTGAAACATATTGAGCTCACCGTGATCGAGGACGCCTGGCTCAGTCATGCCAGGCTCCACAATGTTTCGACCGTTCTAAGTCTGCGAGGAATCGCGGCGGTAGCGAAAACCGCCGGTGACAAGAAAGCTATGGCAACGGATTATATATGCTCATGTGTACGTGTATGAAGTCTGGTAGCAACAAAGCGCGCAGCAAGTAGTCGACGGGGATATGTTCGTGAGTAAAGAAACATGCATGTGACGAATTGCAGAAGACACACCTCACGGCTTCAGATGATCTTCGCAGCGATCCTCAGTAGAGCCCAGCCGGCTACCTTCGAAGGCAGGATGGACGTCTCAAAAGATCGTGCTGTATGTTTTGGCTGAATTGTCCGAGTGAAGCGGATATTCTGCGGACCCTTGAACGATATGTACGTATCAGAGGGATGGCTAACGCTGTATGTTACCTTACTTTACTTTAAATTTGGATTTATGGTGGGGCACTCATTGGCGGGTTGACTACCTTACAGTATTTGCCGGAGATTCAGTGGAATTGCGAAACTCCGCCCAACATCTTTCACTCATGCCACATTTCAATCTAATGCCTCATGTTTGCACTGGGATAATAAAATATATATATAAAATATCGAGTTCACCGAACCGGCACGTCATCTTGAGATTTTGGAGATATTCTGATTACTTCATCGAGCCTGGTGGTGGACCCTGCAGATCAGATTTCCTTAACGCCGACCGAGCCAGTTCCGAATTTCGCCAATCACAACGTGTTCGGCGCAAACTCCTCGAAGAAAATCGAATGCAACTAGCCCTGAAGAGGTACGACTCCCAGTAAAGACTATTTAGTGATCATTTGAAAAAGCCCTGTGAATCTCAGGTGATCGGCTGTATTATGAACGAGGCAGGTAGGTTGTCGCACGCTTCGTCTTCGATCACTGTAGAAAGGCAATCTCATAAACACCGCACTATAAAATACTAGCTTCCGGGTTTACCGCCCCTCAACGTTCCCAGCGTGAAACCTTCAACATCCACACCCTCGCCTTTCCTCCCATCAGTGCCGTCCGCATGCTGAGCCTTGTCGTCCCCGAACAAGAACGCCGCTTTTCCCTGTGCCCGATTGCCCCTTTTGGCCTCGGGCGGGAAAGGTGACGCTGCGACAAAGCTCGACCGGCGCTGGTCTTCGCCAAGCATCCAGGAGAATGATGACTGTGCCAGCGAGGGCCGAGGATGATGAAAGGGAGATGGTTGGGTCGTTGTCGTTGAGGTAGCTTGTGGCCCAGCCGTGGGTTTGACGGCGAGACGACTCGTATCCCCGGGAGTAACGTTGGAGATTGCCACTTTCGGTTCCTCTGGGACAATGATTGCTACACTTGAGGCGATGTCCTTGCCAGCATGCTCAATACTATTTGACTCCGAAGCTCCTTCCGTGCCGTCGGAACTTTGTGAAGGCTGCGAAGGCTCTCCAGACAACGGTATCGGCACTGCAGAGTCTTCCAGGAAAACCTGTACGAACTGTACTTGAGCAATCGCATGACTCAAAGCGTCCACATCCACATTTGTCTTGTCATCGGTGATCGCTTTCTGGTGGTCCCACAGGCCTTTGAGGCTATCTTCCAGCATCTTTGCCAGAGTCTTGTTGCGTGCTTCAAGGAAATCGATTCGTGAGGTTAGTTCAGCCGGATCTGGGGACCCGACTTTAATGTCCGGTATGGAAGGCTGAGGGACGCTCATGTTCTGACGCGGTGGGCTTCCGGCTTGCATAGACTGGACATTCTTCTTCAATTCGTCTATTGCACCCTTTGCCCCCCTGATTATGCCCTCAACTCCACCCTGTTCTTGGAGAAACCTCGCCGGAGACGGCACTGCCACCCTGTTAAAGTTTCTCACTTTGGTATTGGCCTTTGGCCGGGATCTTCGCGTTTTGGATTGAGTGTTACTAGCGAGACCAACCCTTTGGACCATCTGCTTTTTAGAGTACTTGAAGACGATATGATTCGCACCCTCAAACGTTAGGTTTCCCTGCAAGTAAAGAGCGTCTCTAACGAAATCTGACGGAGGTGCTGATGGATGCGGGTACCGCAAAAGCAACGTTAGAGCAGTCGAGTAATCTGCTTCAAGGACTAGAAGACCAGTCAGACTATTGCCATTCGCTCTCTGAAAGTCTCAGGATATGCTTACGTTGCCAACGGATGCGCAGTAACATTGCCACGCATACCAAATCTACGATTTCCAGCGATGGATCTTCCGCAAACAAAGAATCCCATAGCAGAAGCACATCGTCGAAAGGAAATTCGCGTCCAAAGAGCAGACGTATCCATCTTCTATAGAGAGCTTAGTATGACCCCAAAAACATTCTATAAGTGGAGCCGGAACTTACATCAGAAACACTTGAGGAAGAACCTCGATTTCCTTCAGCCAGTCCGCAAGCTGCGGGTCTACCGTACCCAGTAAATCCTCATGGACACGTTGACTTCTGATTACGATAGCAGATTTGTTTTGCGGTGCTGCGCTTCCCCCTCCTGACTGCGTGGCTGGCCCAGCCAGACCCTGCCCATCGATTTCGTAGAACGACTTTGCGCTCCGCATGATGATGCTGAAAATAGTGAAGGTGTCGTGCTCAATGTAGGAAGAGTCAAGTGTAGTCTCCAAAATGCCCTCCCTCTCCAGCCCATGATCAACCTCTTCCGCTGCCTTCCCATCCACCGCATCCCCCTCTATCACCCAGAGCAGCGGGGCAAGGAGCTCATGCATCCCCTGTCGATACCCAACATCCGGGTTGAGCTTGCAGAAGATGAACAGGATGTCACGAAGCATCGTCTGCGTGGTCGGTTCACGGAAGTAGAAATTGTCCGGCATGCAGCGCTCCACGTCTTGGAAGATCTCGTCCTGGAGAATCTCATCTTGACGGAGAACATTCCAGGGAGACTTTCAAGACTTAGTCAGAGGTCAGACCACCTTTCTTTTGATGCTCACTTGGAGATGTTTGTTGTCTCTCGGGCACTGTCTGTCGAGGGCCAAAAGAGAGTGTCTCAGCTCACCTCGTCATCGATCGTCAGCGGGTCCCCAAGGGACTCCAAATCGTTCAGGTTTTCGACGTTGTGAAGGAAGCGGGTGCGAAGCGCGAAGTATGCGCTTCTTGACTCGGAGAGCTGCTTGGGCCATGTTGGGAGGTTGATGTTCTGAAATAGTAGGAACACCTGGTGTCGAAAGGAATTAGTTGCTGTTCCCCGAGTCGTACAGTCAAAGAAAGGCAACCCTCACCTTCCAACAAAGTGATCTAAGGCCGATTGTACATGGGCTATTTCTTTCAGCATCTTCCACCACAGCCCTCAGCTCAGACAGGCTCGAGTTGCCAGCGAGTGTGAGATCCCATCGACGCCTGCTGCATTGATTAGCATCTGCTTGTTACAAACGGAGGACTGCATCAGACCTTGCGTCTGCGAGTGTCCTCATTGCAGGACGGACAATCTTGCATGTAGAATGCACAGTCAAGTGCCAAGCGGCCATGCGATGTTACACGGCTGTAATTTAAGTCTGACCCGTACGGTAATCAAATCAATGCAATCATGGGAACTGTTTAAACATGCAGTGATTCAAAATCGTGAATAGACAGATCTATAGAGCAATTAAGTAGCTAGATGCATAAGGTAGCTCGACGTGGAAATACAACGATCTGCGCAAGTAAACATAGTGAACCGCTCGACATAACCCAAAGCTCATAAAAAACCACCCTCTAGAATCTTACTCCTCCATCAATCTCCAGCCATATGCCCCCGATGCCTCTCCAACAACCCCTCCACCCTCTCAACCTCACTCTCCACCACCCTCTGCACCTCAACTCCAACCTCCCCTTCGCTCCCTTCAACCCCCTCCTCAAC
>QQTW01003429.1_pt1 | contig 11694 bp, 14 predicted proteins | sample 1904831 | NCBI WGS metagenome assembly QQTW01 (sample SAMN09435610, study PRJNA476489) | Subsurface metagenome, whole genome shotgun sequencing project. | reverse complement strand
CCCCCTGGGGACGAAATCCACCCCTGAGGGCCGAACAGGGGAGTTTGAGGAACCATCCTTCCTTGCTGAGAATAATAGTGGGGGCTTATTCGTCTCATCCCACCGCACTCTTTGCTTTTCTTTTCTTTTTTCTTTGCTTGGCGAGCAATGCATCGCATCCCCACAGAATACTCTACGACATAACGAGATAACAGAACGTAGTAATCAATAGTATTACCATTTTCTCTACACACCTGTATATGAGGCGAGTGACAATTTCTATTAAATTAAGGTAGGCTGGTAGCTGTTTGGATCAAGGGGGAGACTGTATGTGCGGGCTGTGTTGAGTTGTGGTTTTTGAATCGTAGGGAGAGATGTTAAGGGCAGGTTTGCGGTTGTTGTGGATGTTGTACACACTCGATAGCTGGAATATACACCACCGATGCCGCGGCTTTTGTAGAAGGAGCTTTTTGGGGTTTGGTGGCGGGGAACGAGGGCATATTTCTTTGGTTCTGGGAATTTTTTTTTGAGGGGTTTGGGGATATGGGAAGTTTTGTTGTTTTTGTGGGTAGGTAGGGTAGAGCGCGTGGAAAGCAAGGGTTTGAGTTGGAGTTTATGTTTTTTTTGGGGGGGGAGGATTGGATAGAGAGACGAATGCGGTTGGTTGGTTGTAGGAAATGCGGGTTTGGCGTTTAATTGGAGCGTTCGCGGTTTTTGTTGTGAGAGCGATCGGATGGGGTAGTAGAAAAGCAGGTTTTTGCATACAGTAGGTTCTCGGAGATGAGCAATCAGATATCCTAATACGCTTGGTGGACATCGCAAAAGCTTGTCGTAGCTATACAAAAACTTACTTATACACTCTTCCTCCCCATATCCTTCCATTCTCCTTTCGTGCCTTCTCATTCTTTTCGCAGGAAAAGTGGGTGGATGAGAGAGCTCTCGTGTCGAATTGCAGCCAGTAGCGAATATTTGCCTAAGAGCAGCTTTCTCGTCTGAACAGGGTACATAAGGGCAGAGGGTTAATGCTGGGAGCTTCCGGCCAAAGCCGCAAGAGAGAGGGATGGTCCGTCCAACTTGAAAGTAAAGGAGGTTGTGATGCCTTGGCTGGGTAAGACTGTTAAAAAGAAGAGAAAAAAAGTCTGGTTTCGCAACGCTTTCCTTCCTGCTCTTGTAGTCCGTCAACTGAATCTGTACGTAGAACTCCCTGACCATCACAGACACCCCTCCTCTCACAACTCTATCCCCCCTCACCCACCCCCTTCCCCCTACAATTCCCCTCAACATCCCTCAACTCCCCTCACCCTCACCCGTCCCCGCATCTTCCCAATCATCACCCGCGTTCCGGCTGCTGCTGGGGGGACCGTATTTCCATCGCTGTGGAGTAAGTCTCACGGGCGCCGATGAGTTTGATGTAGGCGTTGAGATAGGGGTTGTAGATGTGGGGTTAGCTGTTGGGGGGGACTTTGGGGGGGGAGGAGACGTACGAATGTTGCGTCGAAGAGGGAGGATGGGAATGTGATGGCTGTGATGGCGGCGGTGGTGGTGGTGATGGTATTTGCCATTATTGAGGCTTATTGATTGGTTTGTTGTTTGCTGTTTGAGGTTTGCTGTTTGAAAGAGGTAGATGAGGATATATTGGAGCGTTGTAAGCGAGAGATGGATAGTGAGAAAAGTTGTGGAGTTGATTAGATGAGTTGAGGAAAGGGGGTCTATATATATTTCGAATCGTACGGGATTGGGTATTTGTTGGGGCGTTCGGGGGACTATTTTAGTAAGAGAGAGGCAGGGAGGGATAAAGGGGTATATATAGGTTAGGCGTTTTAAGGGGGCTTAAAGAGAGTAGCTGGTGGTACAACAAATGAAGGTTGGTTGAGTGCTGCTGGCTAAGAGCAAGTCTCTGGGAGATAAATAGGTGTTTGCGGAGAGGGGTAGGGGTTGTGTGGGCGATGGCCTTAAAGCCATAGCAAATACTAGGCACCTCATCGCCAGTCGTCATCAAATTGGTGCAGTTGATGCAAGGTCACAAATCTAGCTCTCATGTGGGAACCCCTACATGCTGATGATAGGAAAGCTTAGGCAACAACATTCTTCAATGAACTTCCTTTGCAAAAGTGCCCCTTCAGCACATCATCCACCGCTATCAAACCACCGCTGCTATCCTATCTGGAGAGCTCTCCAACACAACCTAGAAAAGCTGTCCAACCTCCTGACCCTCGAGCATCAAGGTCAAGACTCATTCACTTCACTTCTCAACCTCCTCCTCCTCCCCTTTCCCCTGCCCCTTCACATCCCCAGCAAAAATACAACGCTCCCAGCCATACCGCCCCACAAACATCATCTCCTCCTCCCACTCTTTAGCCTCCTCCAGCAACGGGCCCAACTCGTTGGTCATACGATGGTAAAAAGGCGCGAGCGGGCTGTTGTGCATATCCAGAAACAGCACTTTCTTGTCGCACTTGTTGCGCGAACGTTGGAGCTGCCAGACAAGCGTGTGGAGAGCGAGGGCGAATTCTGCAGCGCGGATCGTGGAGGCACGATGTTCTTCTTTGGTGAGGTCGGCCTGGCGTTATTGAGGTTAGAAATGCTTGTTTTTGTGATTTTGTTGAGGGTGAGGGGGGGGGGGGGCTTACGCTTGGTTTGGGGAAGAGGGCGAGGAGCCAGGGGGTTTGGATTATGCGGATGGCGGTGCTGGATTGGGCCATGGCTGGTTTCTTGGATTTTTGGTGTTATGGTGTGTTTGAGGGTTTGTGGGTGGGTGTAAATTGGGTTGAGTTCCATGAAGTAAGGTATTTCTTTTTTTTTCTTTGAGGTAGCTTGTTTGACACGCGTATGTATGCTTGGGGTGACATTACCAATACGTGGATGCTTGAGATGGAAAACTGACAAAGACACAACAGAAGTGGAAACATTTTCGATGAAAGCACTCATTGGATTACCAATGCAGGTGAGAATCGGGAGTAGCAAACATAGCAAAGTATGTTTGCTAGCTTCTCAACACAGCTGGTAATATTCAATTCACGATTGGAATTCTTCATGTGGGATTGAAGTCCCCATATGGAAGGAATTCCCAAGACTGGCTACTGCAACATGCCACAGCAGCAGGAACAAGATAAGATGGGTGAGTACCGCAACACAGCGGAAGAGCAGACGTTGACGTACAAATTCAAGAATTTCAGCTGTCCGAATGATAGACATAGCGCAGGAAGTCTCGTGGCAGGTACATATCACTCTTCAATCTCTCCATCAATTAGTATGGCGATAAACCACTGACGGATCCTGCACCCTTGAATTAGGATGATGTCAACTTATACAACCACCAGATTCATCTCCAAATCACTACATCTACCCACAAAACGCAAATGGACTGCGGAGCTCGCTCTCGGTCCAGTCTACTACTCTACTACTGGGTCATGATTGTCTCAAAACTGATGATCGGCTGTGCTTCATAGCGCGCGACGGAGCTTGGGCTGTATCACAAAATATCCCAGGGAAGGCTGAATTCTTTGATTGAAATGTAGCCTAACCTTTAAGCAGGTGAGGCAGAATGTCATACCGTCGGTTTTTCATGGTCGCTTGTGATTGGGCGCAGCGGCAATCGCATCGGTTTCGTCCATGCGCAGGTACGAAGATCGCACAGAAACGGAGCGGGTACTGGGTTTCTATATCCGTCGTACCTAGAAAGCAGAACCTCTTGCGCTATAACCCCGGACGGTATCTTATGCTCGGGCGCTTATCGAAATCAATGGACGGGACGTGCCCAAGTATCTTGACTACATATCTTTCTTTCCCGATTTCTGTCAACTTATCCGGTTCACACACGATTGACTTGACCGCGGGCACAAGTTTTCTACAGAGTCTAGTATCCCTCAGCAATAATGAAGCTCTTGTCTCTGATTCCTCTCTTATCCAGCATCCCAACTTCGTTATCATTGAACCTCCCGACCGAATCATCAATCACCAAACCAAACAACAACGTGCAATGCGATGCCCAGCGCTACGGCAGCGGTCTCATCCTCGCCAGCTGCGTCAATGCCTGGAGGAAGATCGAGCCAACCACGAAATGGACGATTTATGCCGAACGAGGCAAGATGACGGAAAATTACATTCCCCTCCCGTACCGATATTTAAGTGGTAAGCTCCGGTAATCCCTCCAAATCCTCTATCCATCCTAGCGCTCCAGCATCCAAGCTCTCTGCTTGGAATAGAGAGAAAGCTACTCATCCAAAACAGACGACGGAACCTGCGCCATCGACATCATCGTGAAACCCGGCGCCTTTGGCGACGTCATAACCGGCGTAGGAATCTCGCGCGCCGCCAAATCCGTCATCGATTCGTGCGTCGCCGCCGGTCCGGGCATCGGCGGCGAGAAAGTGAACTTTAGTAAGGAGAAAAGCCCATGCATTCCCGCAGACCAATGAGTCCCACACCGCCCATCATCCGATGAATAAATGCTTATCCAGGGGAAAAATGATATAGCGCCGCAACAGGATCTCCTCGTTACTGTCCGCCGTTACGACCAGGCCGTAACTTGCAATTCTGCGACAATCGCGGGGCCGGATCCGGAGGCCTGTGCGAGGATCTTGGACAAGCACATGTCTGCTTCGACCGCCATTGACATTTTTCAGAGAGGGAGTCAGGGCAGAGAAGGGAAGATTCATATACCATACAGGATGCAAGGTAAGTTTTTAATCCACACCCACGACCGCCCCCCCCTTTCCCCCAATGTTTCAAAGAGCGCAGCGCAACAACCCCCAAATCCCCAGCATCGATGAAAAATCACTCACAACATCCCAGTCAACCGATGCGCCCTCGGCTTAAGAATCGACGACGCCGCCGTTTCGAGCGTCAAGGTCGCCTGGTTCGATATCTGGGCCGCGGGCGTGGCCATCAACGAGCTCTGCGGCAAAGGAGGCCTCGCAGGCGGCGTGAGCGGCGTGGGGAAATCAGGAAACGGCAACCCGGGTTTGGAGGTTGAGCTGAAGGATGCGAGATAAGAGCCAATCATTGACTCTTGTTTTTTGCGAAGGAGAAAGAGGGTCGGAGGAGGGTAGAGTAAAGTAGAGGAGGAGAAGTATTCGTGCGTGTACCGAGCTTGCGTGTCATGATTGACCACTATCGTACTTTGTACATTCCTAAAGATGGAAAAGGAAGAAGAAGAAGAAACGCCCCATATGCCCGATAACATATATATATTCATATACTTTTTATATAAAAAAAAAGGAAGCGTTAACCTCAACCTCCTACGCTCAAAAACTTAATATATTCGTCATCGATCACTCTCACGCCCGTAGAATCATCCAGAACCAAAAAATATTTACATATAAAAAACAAACCGAAGATGAAACCAGATGTAGTCGGATCCACCGTAGTATTCCAGCCTGCACACTACCTTATCGAGTTCATAAGCATTTAGAAAAAACATCTAGATAAATATCTTACCACAGTGTTTCTTTTTCTTTTCTTTTTCGAATAAACGCAACCAAATCCGGTGTTAGCCTAAAACAAAGTCGAAAGGGGCAAAGTACAATAAAAACCCAAAGCGAAAAAGCACAGAAAAAAAAAGCAACGAAAAACACAATAAAGAACTACAAGGAAACCAAAAAAAAAAAAAAATCACACACAATTCCCCCAAACAAACCAACCCATGCCTAGGAAACGGGCATAAAAAAAAGGACCCGCTCGCTCCTGTTCCACCCGAGTGAGTGAGGAGATCCCCAACACATTGTGTCAACATCCAGAATCACCTAGAATCACCTAGAATCACCAAGAATCACCTAGAATCAGTACATATATAATAAGACGCAGATACTGACTGTGGAGCTCCCTTTTAGTCGTCTGACACATTGCTAGGGCTAGACGACGACGTTTATTGAGGACAACAACGACGACCGCGGAGATTGAAATCGAAAGATCGATCGATCGTGAGCGGGTTGAGCGGGTTACAAGCGATGCAGCGAGTCCCTGCAAAAAAGAAATGGGGCCCACGTCATCCCCCCGGGTTGCGCATGTGCGAATAAAGCAAGCATGTGGTGTACCGGGTCATCCGGGCGTTCGAGAAACACGTACGTTGCTGCTTTGTTTGACGTGTTGAAGTTAGTTGCGTGATTGATCAGCGTGGTGCCTATTGAATATAACCCGAATCTCTCGCGAGCGCCAGCCTCGTCGAGAGGGGGGGGGGGGCCTACCATGACCCCCCTGGACACACTTTTGTGCAGGCGAACTTCGTTCAATGCAAGCCGGTGAGGATTATTTCGCTAGCTTGTTTGAACTGGATTATTGTACCTGCCTTGAGATATATACCGCCCCAGAGTTATACATTTGGGCTTTGGTGGTCTATGGTGGTGAAAACATGGAAGGAAGGAAGGAAGGAAGGAAAGGGTTGGGTTTGAGCTGCGGTTAAGAACGAGCAGTATGGGTCGCCTATGCGGTTATTCTATGGGTTTGATATCCTTGGTTTGGGGTGGGATCTGAGCTGTTGTGAGGTGGGTTTTGGGTTTTTTTTGAGGTTTGTTGGTTTGGTTTGTTTGCTTGCTTGCTTCCTGGCGATGATGTAAGCGTTTGTTTTTTTTAGAAAATTGACATGAGCCTTATTATTAGGTTCGTTTTCTCGACTTTTTCCCTTCAGCAGCCGGGGCAGCAGTGCGCGGTAGAAAAATCGGCAGCTCCTCTGTCTCATCCGTGTTGAATTCGGGCAGGTGGTTGAGACCCCTATCAACCAAATCGCATGCATGATATTGAAGGAGGTAACGACATACAACAAACAAACAAACCAAAAAAGTTTCCCACAACGAAACAACGACGGAAAAATTTGATTTGATTACACCGCGCATTCGTTCCTTTCCCCGACCTTACCAATTCTCCCTCTATAAAAAGGTTTCAATTGTCAGCCTTGGAGAAAAGGAATGGAATGGAACACCAAGAACAACAAGAAGCCGACCACTACGCCAGCATCCTCCAGCTGCAGCTGTACCTAGAGGGCATCGCCCGGCGCGGCGGCGACACGGACACCGATGCCGGGATCGAGTGGGGATGGCAGGTCAATGAGGTGGTGGGGAAGGTGGTTGGGAGTGTTGGAGGCGTTGGCGGGGGCGGGGGCGTGTTGAGGAGAGGTGGGGAGAGAGGAGCGGGAGGGAGGAGGGATCAAAGGAGGGGGAAGGGGAAGGGGAGGGGGAGGGGAAGAAGGAACGAAGGAAAGCAGGAGCGTGTTCCACGCGAACATTAATTGCAAAATGGGGACGTGGAAAACAGAAATGCGTAGCCAACTGCTTCTTGTGTCTTCATACAACATACATCGTGTGCTTTCCCTCAAGATAGTCGAAGCTACACTCTTCAAACACAACGACGACGAACCGTCATCCAACGAAACCGCGCTTCAATCCCTCAAACCTCAATAACCTAACACCCCTGAAACGGTCACAGAAATTCCCTACCCGAAATCACAAAGCCACAAAGCCGAGAAATAAGAGCGGCGAAGGCGAAGTATGGCCGGACGCTCGCACGCACAACCACACACGTAGAGAAGTGGGATTCAAGTCCATTTCTGCCACCATTCGCCATTCACCCAGCAAGAGAGAACCCTTTCGCCATTCCGACCCAGAACGCCGGGGCGGCGCACCCCTATGTAGCAGGGAATAAAAAATGAAATTACGGTTCATAGCATATACGTGATACATCCATTCCGCCTACCCTCTAAATCCTAGTGCCTTAAAACCGAGAATTTGAGGCAGAATATGCAGTCAACGAAGACTTTATGCCTCCAAATTCAGTCATCTCAATATCCTCCTTCCCTCTCCGCGATACTCTCCTGTTGCGGGAGCGGTTTCTTTGCCGGTTTACCGAATCGATCGCGGCTTTTGGGTACCGGCGCTTGAGGAGGATATGGCGCCGATGTGCATGTACATATGCTGCTGACCGCACGGCCGGAGTAGAATGGAGTGAGGGGTCTTCTATTGAGGAGATGGACGGCGGACGAGGAAAAAAAAAACGCTTTTACCGCTCACCACCTTCATGGCGTCGGCCTTGGATAAATAGAAATTAAAAAACGACTCTAGAAACGCAGCCCACATTCTCCACTTCAACTTTCTCCACCTCAACTCCCTCCATCAAAACTAAACGGCGTCACATTCTCATACATGCTAATTCTCGTCCCCCTCCCCTTCCGAACCGGTCCCTCCTTCTCCGCCTCCGGTCTTGCTCGCCTGCAAGAAAACGCATGTGTTAGTATCACAGAAAAGGGCTTTCGAACCAATGATGGTAAGTAAACTCACGTCAGCTGCGTGCCCTTCCCGCCCTTTGCCCTATGCGCCAGGAATTCCTCGTTGTCGAACCACTGCGGTATCACGTTAGCCCCTACTTGACAACTCAAACACCACCATCGGAAAAAAGAAGAAAGGAAACAACTCACATGCCACCCCCTCGGATTCCCATTCCTCGCCACACACCTCCCAAAATGCCTCTCCCCCTCCCTAAACGCCGCAAACGGGGTCCCGCAAATCACGCACCCCATCTTCCGCTCCGCGCCCTCGGCGTAGAAATCGTAGTTGCGCTGCACTTGAAGGGGCGGATGGCCGGGCGGGAGCTTGGAGGGGATGACTTGGCCGCAGACGGGGGTGCAGAGGGTGATGTATTCGGCGATGGTGATGCCGGGGGCGTAGAGGGCGGTGGGAGGGAGGTGGCTGTAGGGGGCGGCGCGGCGGTTGGGGTGGGCGGGGAGGGTGTTTATGTGGTAGAAGGGTTGTTGGGTTGATGGGGTTGGGGAGGGGAGGGAGGTGTCCTTGTGGTAGGGGGGTTGATAGGGAGCGCTTGGAGAGGAGGTGGATGGGGCAGGTTGGTTGCTGCTTGCCCAGGGGTGATTGTGGTAAGGTATTTGTCTTGGAGCGTTGGGAGAGAAGCTGTATGGGGACGCTTGACTGCGGCTGGCAGGATTGGGCTCTTCGAATGTTAACGGAAAATGGTCTTGTGGTGTGGCATCGCTCCCAGCGGTTGAATCAAGCGTGCGCCGTTGTCTTTTGGGAATCGAGGGGTGAGCTGGGGTGTCGCTGGCAGGCTGGAGATCTTCGAATATGACAGGCGAAGGAACCTGTGGTGCGGCATAGCTTCCAGCAGTGGACTCGGGCGTGCGCCTTTGTCTCTTAGGAGCGGACTGAGGTGTGTCAACAGTCTTCCTAGCCCTCTTTGCTCCTGGCGCCGCGCGCCGACTCTTCTTCACCGGGCTGCCTCCTCGCTTGGTCGCCGCGAGGGGCACGAGTTTGCCATGCCCTTTCCAGACCTGGGAGGATGATGCCGGTAGAGCTGATGGGACTATCGGTGTAACGGGATATCCGGTGGTGAAGGCTGGTTGATGTGTCGGTATCGTTGGCTGGCCCGACTGCTGCTGTTGAGGGTTAGAGTACGTTACTTGCTCCTGTTCGTATGGGTAGGTCTGATAGCCTGTGTAGCTAGGAACGACGTCCTGCCCATAGAATTCTCCGGTTTGTGACTGCTGCTGCTCCTCCTCCTGCTGCTGCTGATAATAAAGCGGCTGTTGCTCATGATGTGGATCGGTATGGTACTGCATACCAAAAGGATAGACATAATCATCGTAGGGTTGCGCTCCTGTCAACTGCGTCGCTGGACGTTGCTCAATACCCCATTGTTCAGGAGGACCACCATATGTATTGGGTATCCGGGCCGGGAGCGAGCCAGCTTCGGCCTGCAGGTACTGTTGCAACTGTCGATACAGGATATCATCCGAGCTTGGTCCTATGACACCTTGTCCAATTCCAGAGCCATTGTCGTACCCCAAGTAGGTATCCTGAGTGGGGTTTTGCTCGCCATGATTGGTGCTAAAGGCTGAGCCTCCTTGCGAGCTTGTGTGTGGATCGGGATATTCTAAGAGCTTGTCAGTGAGCGTTTTCTCATGCGGCTTTTCAACATACCGTTGGACTGGTTTCTTGTATGGCCTTGCACGTTGGCTTCATATCTGCTCCTGCTCGCTGAAGGGTTAGTATTGTGTGATGGATGGTCCATGATCAAAGAGAGACAGTTCTGCTGTTGGTTGGAGGATGGATGTATGGTAGAATTGTGTGAGATGCTTGAATACTGAAAATGTATGAAAGGCTTGGATTCTGAATATGTGTGAAAGGGCTGGGTGGGTTCTGCATTTGAAAGGTAAACATGAAAATTTTCATTATCAGAGACGCTTTCTTATCAAGTCAGAAACATTCTTACTAGCCACGTATGGAATCCGAACGTGAACCGATGGCTCTCGGCGGTAACGTCAGATGAATTGAAATTTGGACAGAAGACTTTGATTATTCCAAGCCATGCAGATATCATCAGACAATACCGTGAGTGGACAGATCCAACTGATCTTGTGGTATAAAATGGGGTAATGAGGGGATAGAGACCATTGCCCATGCTTTCAGTCTTCCACCGTGACCGAGAGACTCAAGAGACGATTCATATTATAGCAAGAAATATCATCAAGCATTCCCAATTCGGTGATCACATGAATTGTGGCTTGCCCTTGAAACCCATCTGAGTATTGCCGATACCTCACTCTGAAAAACAATACCTAAGAGCTCCATCTCCTCGACTGGCAAAGCGTCAAACTTTACGCACCATACTTTACCCGGCCACTCCTATACATCCACTCAAGTATACAGCGAGTACCTTACTTCCCATTGCTTGGGGTCGTAGGAGTCGGGATGGGCGAGGCTGGTATCGTTCTCATAAATCAGGTACCTGACTGGGTTTAGTGCTAAAACACAAGCATTGTAAATGGATCTAACCAAGACTACTCACAATCTCTTGAGATCCATTGGCCCTGCCCAAGCGCACTATCGGCGCTCATCGTAATGCCTTAGAAAGATCTCTTTCTCATTAAATCCCATTTTTTGGCTGATTTGGAGCATAACGTCCACTTGCTTGGTTCGTCAATTTCCGCGATCAATGGACGCAGCATACCTGCTTGGCAATGAACGTTATAAGGGCACAGATGGTAAGCGCGAAGACCTTCATGACGCTGCGAAGCTGTGCCTAGATACATATGGTCGATCATACTGAATGATAGTCATTGCTACTGTGATAAAATGCAGCCAGAATCAAGAAGAGAACCGCTTGGCGTAGTATGCCAGCCAAAGGTACAGATAGATCGAAATTATCTTTTGGAATCGGATAGCTTGACCAATAATACGCAGGTATGAAGTACGTTTCTATTGTTAAAATGGTAAGTTCCATGACATTAACGACACTAAACCCAACAAGCATGGGAATATTGGAACCAGTACATGTGATTTTCTATATATTGTACGTTCTTCTGGATGTTTGTTCCAAACTTCAGATTGAAACTCTCTTAGATAAATTATACTGATCTTTGCTTCCGTATTCGTTCCCTATATTGTCATCTGCTGTTCACAACAAAGTCCTTTCTCCGTTAATCTAGTGTTCACCACCAGATCTCCACTGCATGTCTGTTGGCATTCCCCTCACCAGCAATAACTTCTATTTCACTACTTCTCATCAGCGCAATGTTTTCCTGTTCGACTTTCCGGAACGACAATAAGGCCAGTCTCAATGCCAGCCAGAGGATCTACCAAGTGAACAAGGAATTCAGGGATCGTTGAATCGATGCCACCGATAGTGCGCTTGGGCAGGGCCAATGGATCTCAAGAGATTGTGAGTAGTCTTGGTTAGATCCATTTACAATGCTTGTGTTTTAGCACTAAACCCATC
>QQTW01003428.1_pt1 | contig 11694 bp, 12 predicted proteins | sample 1904831 | NCBI WGS metagenome assembly QQTW01 (sample SAMN09435610, study PRJNA476489) | Subsurface metagenome, whole genome shotgun sequencing project. | reverse complement strand
CGAACCAGTGGGAGAAGCTGCAGCGGCTGATTCTGTGGCAGGGGAAGAAGATGAGTCGGTGCCATTGGCGTTGGCTGGGCCGGTATATTGGGTGGTTGTGATGCCCTCCCCAATGGTGCACTCAGACGTGGAAGCGGAAGAGTTGCTGCTGGAGAACGTGATATCGGCGCACTGTGTATCGTATTAACAACGTAATTTTTGGTCGTCATACAAAGAAAAGAGACATCATACATTGTAAAGACCGCCAGTGACATGACTATCCGTCACCACCTGAATAGTCGCATTGTCGCCATCCCTAATGCCCAGGTCCTCGGGAACCCTAACGTCGCTGAAGCAGAACTTTCCGAGACCCTCCTCTTGGATTGTGGGGACTAAGACGACGTTGAAGTTGCTTCCCGGGTCGTTGCCAAGGGCAAGTAGGACCTGTACTGCGGAACGAGAATGTCCGAGTGTCATTTGGATGGAACCGCCGTCAAGGGGCCATGCTGTGCGACTGCCGGGAGCGGTGGACCCGCTGCAGGGAAAAGTGCCTTGTTGCTCTTCATCCGCTTCGCGGGCAGGAGGGAAGTCTAGAGAGAAGTGGGCGGAGACAATGGATGACAGGAGGGAGAGAGTCAAAAGAACAAGCTTCATGATGAGGTTTATTCTGACGGATGTAAGGGAATGTTGTACGTTTGCTTGATATTTTTGGGACCTTCTACTTCGCAGGTATAAAGGAACAGAAAACGTAATCGTACCAAAATTTGAATCAACAGAAGTAAACGGGCAAATAGACGGTGAGAATTCACGTGGAAGCCACGAGGCCGAAAACTTGCTCAATTATGCTCCCTTGGATCCATATCACCACCCAGGGCTCAGCAATTCACTCGTCCATTAAGCGAACAGGTGGTGACTACGGCCAATAACCCCACGGATAACTAACGAGAAACGTACATCAATGCATTGTTCCGTAGATCTGCTACTTTGAATGGCTGTGGTTCGATTCACGGAAAGGACGTTGAAAGACTTGAAGTGTGGGTGGTGTGGAGTGATTATGAGAACGTTTCTGCAGTTTAACGGGCATCAAAGAGAACCATAACGTTCAGGGACTAGTCTCTTGGCGCCGGATTGATCCGGCAGTCAGCTTAGTACTTGTCGCCAAAGCAAACATAGGTCTGTTTGCTGTACAACCTTTGTGTGGTATGGAGCGAATCTTGGGCATAGAAACGGCTTAAAGAACGCTTGTATGCCACTGTCAAGCTATAATATGGTCAATGCTCGATAGCCATGCTTAATGACCATGTTCCTCCAGCTGTGTATACCGGCCGAATGCAAGCTCACCGAGGAACGTCCCGCCCAGCACAGAAAGAAAATATCCAACATTCATCGTCATGACAGCCAGCATTCTAGGCGCTATCAGCATTTGCATCGATACGCAATTCCCCCCTTCAACTTACAGTAAATAGCCAACACCTGCCATCAAAAGCGCATACACGGCCCGTGGTCCGTCAACGCTGAATCTCCAGGGCGTGACAGGTCGGTGTGATCTCCTGATTACTTTGACATGCTCTTCCACCCCATGCTCACTGATCAATGTGGCGTTCTTGCTGTCAATGTCGGAGCTAATGCGCTCTGCTTCTGTGAGCTTGCCGCGTACCGAGACGTATCTCCGCTTGCTCTCTTGGTCAAGCCATCGATGTTCCAACAAGTGCTTGCCGGCGATTGAGATTCGAAAGAAAGCACCAAGGAAGATTAGAAACATGCATGTACCAGCATAGGCGCCTGCGCTGCCAGGTGTCCAATCTGGGGAGAGAAAGGCTGTAGAAGTGGAGGTGAAGAATGTCATCTGCATCTGCGACATAGGCATGGTCGATGACGAAGCCGCCGGCGAGCTTGAGGATCCCGAATTGGACGACCCATGATTATGGGACATTATGTTTGACCCGTCGAGGATGAACAGGTAAGTATAGAACCGGTGCCGTCGACACAGAATCAAGGTCCTGACGTAACTGATGTGGAAACCGTTGGTACCGTCGAGGAATTCATGTGAAGCGCAGACCCTATACTAATATTGATATGAATATCCAAGATGTAGTTGTTTACAAAAGAACTTGCTCATTTGGACTCATTGTTGGTGCCGGTGACGGTAGAATGCGGAGGCGCTAGAGAGAGTTGTCGCCCCCTGGTTCCTTTGTCGGACTGCCTATCACAAGAACATCTAGGTAAGCAATCAGAAACGGGCATAATCTAGCCTTGTATGCAGTGCAATGCAGGTCACGTACCACTACTCTTGCACCTACCTTCTTTGTCATGGCTGTACCACATCTAACCCTCGATGGCACACTCTTTGCATCCTAGAAGCACACAATACTTTCAAAAAACAATAGAAAGGTTTAGTTAGTTGAAGAGCCGCCTTACACAACATCACTATGTCAAGCAGCCACAGCATGTCGATGGGTGAGGGCGTCCCAAGCCTCTCTTATCTGCAAAACATGTACTGGGCCGTTGTTGGCACAGCTATAGGATGTGGTACCCTCGTCAACATATACGACAAAGCTCTGTATAGACAGAGAATGTCTGCTGCCAGCGGTAGCCAATTGTACAGAGCAAGGCCTAAAGCTGCCCTACCATGTACGATGGCGACTATATACGCGGTGGTTCGAGAGGTCTCGTACGCCAGCTATCCAATGGGTGCTTTTTACAAGCGGTTGCCCTGGATGTCAACATCACGATTGCCCCAGACCTCACCAACACTGGGTCGGACTTTGATGGTCATCGCTGAGCTCGTTCTCGTGCTCGCCCTTTGCTTCTACAAGCTCGACCCCGACGATCAATGGCAATGGGAGGATATCGGCTACCGGACAGGCTACGTTGCTACCGCCCAACTACCACTCATTGTTCTCCTCGCCGGTAAGCGAAATATCATTGCCTGGTTCACCGGCACGAGCTACGAGCGGTTGAATTTGCTTCACCGATGGGTATCACGCATCTTGTTTCTTACCGTAACCATTCATATGGGCTTCTGGTTCAGCAGCTGGGCCCGGTACGACTACATCAAAGTCAAGTTGACCACCGAACCCACAACACAGAGAGGTTTTGCCGCTTGGTGTATCCTATTGTGGATCGTCCTCAGCTCTCTCGCTCCGGCTCGGCGGTGGAACTACGAGCTTTTTGTGATTCAGCATATCATCAGCTTTGTAGGTTTCTTTGCAGCTGTCTATCTACATCTCCCAGAAAAACTCAAAGTCTGGGTGTGGATCCCAATTGGGTTCTTCTTGTTCGATCGCTTGTTCAGAGCGGGTGCGACTCTGTTCATCAATATCTCGCTACTCAGCAAGACATCGGAGTCGGTGACCTCCAAGGCAACATTTGAACCCTTAAGTGGAGACACCACACGAATCACTATAGCTAATCCGAGGCTCAAGTGGGAAGCAGGGCAGCATGTATTCTTAACTTGCCACGCCCTGGCGCCTTTGCAGGCTCATCCGTTTACTATTGCGTCTATTCCTGCAGACGGCAAGTTAGAATTCCTTATCAAGTCCAAATCTGGAAGTACCAAGAGGTTCTTTCATCACGCTGAGAGTTCGCAAGGACTTGCACAAACTTCACACAGCAAACCGCATGAGCGAAGTGTCATTTTGGAAGGCCCGTATGGGCGAATCCGACCATTACGACAATTCCACAGTGTCTTTCTCATTGCTGGGAGCAGCGGAGCGACTTTCACGGTACCTCTGATGAGGGACATCGTCTCGAGTTGGATGGTCCAACACCAAGGCCGCGTGGATACAAGCAACCGTTCAGTGTCTGCGTTTCAGGGGGCCGCAACCCGATCTATTCGCTTTGTTTGGATTATCAAGTCCCGGTCGCAGTACGCTTGGTTCGCTTCCCAATTAGAGACGATCAGGGCCAATGTTGATCAAATGAAAGACGCATATTATGAGGTCGAAGTGGAGATGAGCATATATATAACCTGTGATGAAGTTTTGGAAGCCGCCGATGCGTCCTCGAGAAGACAAGAAGTCCTGAAGGGCAAGGATCCATACGCAGGCAAACAGACATCACTCGGACCTATTTGTAGCAAAGGTGACCAGCAAGAATCAAGCCGAAGCTCGCTAGATGTTACTAAGGGGAAAAAGACCGGCGTTATCTCAATCAACTCCATATCATCAAGTGCCCAAATCGAAACAAGCGCAACAAGCTGCGGGCCGAACGGTGTATGCTGCTGCACGCAGACAATTGAGGATGAAGCCCAAGCGGTCGAATCTGGTGGCCAGTGCCATTGCCAGTGCGGTGTCGACAGCATTGGCATGATCAAGGAGGAAGCTGTACCGGTCCAGTCTTTCGACAAAGGAGAAGTGCCACTAGGAGCGACTGGGGAAGAGGGAAGGATCAAGCCACTGCATAAGCCCGAGATCGTGATGATATCAGGTCGGCCTCAGCCGCGGAAGCTCATCCTCGAGACGCTTGAACAGGCTCTCGGGGAGAGTGCCGTGGTCGTTTGCGGTCCGCATGGCCTGGTTGATGATGTCCGCCGGAGCGTGGTTGCTTTGAGTGATGACCGGGCGGTGCACAAAGGGACTGGTGCACAAGGAATCTACTTGCACGCTGAATCATTTGATTATTGAGGGATACCAGCATAACTAGAAGGTGGTTGAATTGCCAACCCAGCTGAGACCTCGGCACTGCACGGCATTGACAGTCGCCTCAATCCAGATGGTTGGTGTGTCCGTAACAAGGCATCGGAGAGTTCCATCATGAAGTTCGTTAGGATCAGGAACGCTAAGGCGGTAACCCTTGGGATCTGCTCGGCCGTATTTTGGCGGACTTTGCTACCTCAATTCCACCGGCTTGTTTTGGGAGGTGTGAGGTGGTTGATTCTCAACCATGCCGGAGGTCGAAATCTATTGCACTGGTCCTGTCCCGTCGGATCAACATGGGAATGGTTACGGTCGAAGCGCTGCCACCATTCTAGACGCCTTTGGCGTCAAGCACCGGGCCAACGTCCTCCCTCGTCGATGTATATAGAGTATGAGTTATTCAGCCGTACGTTTTAGGGAGAGCAGCTACAGCATTGTACAAGCAGCAACAGAAACATTCGATCTACGCTTTCTGCTTCTGCATAGTCTGTCACACCCATTCAACGCTATTCAATCGAATCTATCTCATCTGCTACCTCTCACGATGTTTGGTGGCGCAAAGCAATTCAGTCCTGACAAAGATATTCCTGACCTGTCGGGCAAGGTGATCATTGTTACTGGCGGTGAGCAATGTTGCCTCGATGCAGTAATACTCACAGCTAACGAGGATGACAGGTAACACCGGGCTGGGAAAGGAATCAGTCATTCAACTGGCCAAGCATAACCCGTCTCGACTTATCCTTGCAGCGCGTACCCCAGCCAAAGCCGAAGCCGCGATAGAGGAAATCAAGAATGTCGTACCGTCTGCCAACGTCACTTACTTGAAACTCGATCTGTGCTCATTCAAATCTATCTCGGCAGCTGCGCAAGAGTTCAAATCCCAGTCTTCCCGATTGGACATCTTAATGAACAATGCGGGCATCATGGCTACCCCTCTCGCGGAAACCGAGGACGGCTATGAATCGCAGTTTGGCACCAACCACATGGGCCATGCACTCTTCACCAAGCTGCTCTTACCAACATTGCTGGATACTGCCAAAGAGGAAGGGTCAGATGTACGAATCGTGAATCTTAGCAGTGAAGGGCATAATCTTGCCCCAAGACCTCAAGGGATAATATTCGACAAGACGGAGCTTGAAAAGCAGGGACCATGGGCGCGCTATGGACAGTCTAAGCTTGCCAACATCCTGTTCACCAAGGAACTGGCAAGCAGATACCCGAGCATCACTTCTGTCGCTATCCACCCTGGCGTCATTATGACCGATCTATACGCACCGAACCAGCAGAGCAACATGTTGATGAAGTATGCGTTGAAAATAGTGGGCCCGCTGTTCATGGCTGACATCCGGACGGGTGCATTGAATCAGCTTTGGGGAGCTGCTGGGAAGAAGAGTGAGGTGGTCAGTGGAGGCTATTACACGCCTGTTGCAAAAGCCGGCAGCGGCAGCAAATGGGCGCAAAAGAAGGATCTGGCGCAAGAATTGTGGGCTTGGACGGAGAGGGAGCTGGCTAGCAAGGGTTACAATTGAATTCACACAGTTGTCCAAACTCAATGCGTGTTGCTGCGCGCCATATCACCGTGCATGTATGATATCTGTTGGGATGGTGTACAACGTAGATGCATAATGAATCTGATTGCCGCACGACGATCAGGCAGCAACGCATGAGCAAGGGACGCTCTGGGATATCGTCTGCTACTTGGAGATTAAAAGGTGGCTGGAGAAGGAAAGGTCGATCGAGGTGACAGCTGCATTGCAGGATCTCGGACGGGAAGCGTTGCAGCAAACAGATTACACGACAGACTGAGGCTGTTGCTTGCCCCACAGTCGATGCATATTCTCTGGTCTAAGGTGATTAAGTGGACCCACGATCGGCCGTTGGAGATGAGAGTTGGTGACATCTGATTCGTGCATCTCACAACCTTCGATCTCGGTAATCTTGATTCCCTCTATTCCGACCAGACGCCTGCGGGTGGAAGTGGATCAAACTATCCGTCTAGCTCTTTCTGGGCTGTTGTCATCTGGTCATACAATCCAGCCGCATGCACAGAGAGGGAGAGAGCATATGCCATTCGGATCGAAGTACCGGTACCTACAGGTACATCTACTACTGACACCACTACCAATAATACTAGGCCTTATGATTGGCGACTCTTGCTCGTCGCACCTCTCAACCCTGTAATCCGCGCACGTATGTATTTGCATCGACACATGTTGAAATCATCATCTTACTTTTCGCCGACTGCATCAGACGCGATCGGATCACATCGTTACCTCGCCCGCATACTTTTATATTGAAGCTTATCCGTAAGACATGCGACGCACCAACTGTCTGGTAATACTTAGTCCAAAAGTCCGTCCCTTGGAACGGTGGTCAAGCGGCGTTGTTCTTTAGCTTTGTCTTTATTGTTGCCTCGCTTGCATCCATGGCCGTTATAGTCCACGATGGCTTGCTGCTCTCTTCCAGGGATGCCCTCGGCTTCCTTTCAAATCTGCAATTGCTGCTCCTGATCCTTGTTTTCTTTTTCATCATTGCGATGTACTGCTGTCGATCACAGCAGCATATTGGACCAATCAGGCTATAAACGAGTGAACTGCGTCCCCTTCCTCGTTGCTGCTCCTTGTCTCCTCCTCGGCACGCTCCTGCAGCACCATGTCTTCTCCCCGAGTGCTCATCTACCTGTTACGACGAGACCTGCGTGTGGTCGACAATCCCATTCTACACGACATCGCCAAGATCGCCCAACAGTCCCAACATCCTTTCACTCATTTTCTACCCATTTATGTCTTCGCTGCGCAGCAGATCGAGGTTTCCGGCTTTCTGCCCTCTGACTCGGACCGCTCGCCGTTTCCTGAAGCTCGTTCGCCAGCCGGCGGCTTTTGGAGATGTGGCCCACACCGCGCAAAATTCTTGGCCGAAAGCGTCTGGGATGTCAAGAAGCGCTTAGGCAATATTGGCAGCGGGCTCGAGATCCGTGTGGGTATGGCTGGGCAGGTCATCAAGGAGTTGCTGGAGGCTTTGCAGCAACAAAACACCGAGGTTGCCGCTATATGGATGACCGAGGAGGAAGGCGTCGAGGAGAAACGGGAGGAGAGAGATGTGAAAAGGGCAGCTGAAGGAGCTCAGACCGTTTTCAAGCTCTGGAAGGACGAGAAGTATTACGTTGATGAGTGAGGCCATGATATTGCTCCATTCACAGTGCAACGTGCTGACTGATCTCCAGTCGAGATCTGCCCTTCCAGAAACCTCACCAGCTACCAGATGTCTTCACCACATATCGTAAACAAGTCGAGCCCCTTCGAGATGCCCCCCGACGCTCGTTACCGGCCCCCAAGAGGTTACTCCCTCTTCCCAATACAATCCCTCCCCAGCCAGCTCCTTTCCACATCCCAGACACTCTGGAAGACACCATCGCATGCCTCCTCAAACCTTTAGAACCCAACCTCGGCCTTTCCAACCCGCCGAAATACCCACCAAAAGCAAAGTCCGCCCACCCTTTTCATGGCGGCGAAACTACCGGCCACGAAAGAATAAAACACCTCATCACAAGCGGCCACATGACCACATACAAAGACACCCGCAACGGCATGCTCGGTCTTGACTTCAGCACCAAAATATCTGCCTGGCTCGCCCTCGGTTGCATCACCGCCCGTCAAACCCACGAATACCTCATCGATTTCGAAGAAGCCAAAACCGACCTCGGAAAAGGCGTACACGGCTACGGTAAAGGCGAGAACAAAGGCACAGCCGCCGTCCGATTCGAACTCCTCTGGCGCGATTATTTCCGACTCGCCACACGCAAATTCGGCCCCCAACTCTTCCGCATCGAAGGCTTTAAGCAAGATGCCTCCATCTCCTGGAAATATCCACAAAAAGACCCTGCTGTAAAACGTGCTGTGCAACGATTCCTAGAAGGCACGACAGGAAACGGCTTCATCGACGCGAGTATGCGGGAACTGTTCCTGACAGGGTATACCAGCAACCGACTTCGGCAGAACGTGGCGTCGTTCCTGGCGAAACATTTGGGCATCGATTGGCGCATCGGGGCAGAGTGGTATGAGTCTTTGCTGACCGATTACGATCTGAGTAATAATTGGGGGAATTGGCAGTATAATGCCGGGGTGGGGAATGATCCTCGGGAGGCGAGGGTTTTTAATCCCGTTAAGCAGGTATGCTTATTCCCTTTTCTCCCTCCCAAATATCTTATTGCGGAAGAATTTTTGTTTTTGTCTTGGCTTGCTCTGGTAGTGCTAACGGATTATTCCTGTGTTAAGGCCCACGACTACGATCCCCAAGGCTCCTATGTGAAAAACTGGATTGAAGAATTAAGACCGCTTGATGATCCGCAGTTGGTTTTTCAACCGTGGAAGATATCGGATGAGAAGAAGGTGGAGATGGGGTTGGGGGGAAGGGAGTGGCTTGAGGAACCGCTTAAGAGGATTGAGTTTCATGCTGGGAGGGGTGGGGGGAGAGGTGGTAGAGGAGGAGGAGGAGGGCCGAATGGAGGGAGAGGAGGTGGAGGTGGTGGAGGAGGAGGAGGGAATGGGGGATTCAATGGAAGGGGAGGACGGGAGAGGTTTAGAGGGCAGAGGAGGAGGGGGAATATGGATAGGGTGGTTGAGGTGAATGGTGGGCATTGAGATGATGATAAGACTTTTCGGTATATAGAAATATGTTGTTTCTGGAAGAGAGATGTTTGTGAGTGTAACTGTGCTGGGATATGTACGACTGTTCTTTTGGGGCCTTGGAGAATGTCAAGGGGACATGGAACTCCTTACATTGAAATCGTTTTGGCGATCATCTCGACAGAAAGGATGAATCGAATCGAATCGGATTTGCTTTCGAAAATATGTCCAGGACACCTCCGCTCGTGCCATTCTAGCCCTAATTATTCCTAGGGGCATCAATCGCTCTCTCCCATCCCTCTCCTTCCCATTTCCCTCCCTCCCCCTCTCTCACACATCATCCACAACCCCCACCCATCCCATCCCTACTCAACCTTACTCTCAAAGTTCTCGCCCGCGACCAAATCCGGGATATCATCATCATCATCCTTATTCTCATCCCCACCATCCTTCTTCTGCAGACTCTGATAGCTCTCGGCGAGTTTCCGGAGGGAGGCGAGGCTGTCGGGGCCGAGTTGGTTGAGGATGCCGGGGACGAGCTCGGTGAGTTCTTTGTCTTCGCCGTTGCCGTAGACGGCGAAGGTGTTGGAGGGGACGGCGGCGTGGACTATTTTTTTGGTGAAGGAGGGGGGTTAGTTAGGTGGTTGGTGGATGAGGAGGAGGGAGGTAGGGGAAGGTGGATAGTAAACATACCTTTCGGAGCAGCGAAGTGGATAACGTTTCCATCCTCTTTGAACATATTCACCTCTTCAATGGCTTGGATGGGCTGGACATTGAGTTTCTTAAGGGAGGTTTGCAGTTTTTTGTCGTCGGTGCCCGAGGTTTTGTGGACTTTCTTTTGCTTCCTTCTTGGTGTGCCTTTGCCGCTGGGAGGTTATTAGTTTATATGTTGTTGTGAGGCAGACGCTGGGGATTGGCGTTGGTTGCGAAAGGCTCGGAGGGATAACCGAGAATGTTGAATGGATCGTGGAAGGACGCTTACCCTGGGCTTGTCGTTAGTTGATCTCTCGGAATGGTTATATGTATGCCTCCAGAGGAGATGCTGGCTGACAATGGCAGGGGTCACTCACCAATTCTGACCGACTGCTGCATCTTGGCTAACTTTGCTTGATCCATGTTGGCGGTTTGCCCAACTCCAATACTACCTAGGTGTTCGTTGTGGTCTGAGAAGAATGACAGCCTTTTATGTCCAGACTAGGCCGCAATGGATGTGTATTGGCTTGGGTCCGAGGTAAAGACAATCCTTTTCAACTGCTGGAGCCGTCAAGCACTGCTTGTGTATAGAGAACGGAGCCTGAGGTCTCGAGACTACCAATCAAGACTAGCCGAGGTCCTAGGGCTAAGCGAACCATTTCTCTTAGGGCTCATGTCATTCGCTGACTCGCTTTAAGGAATATATTGCGAGTGTGGGCACAGACTGGGAAGAGGCGGCAGTCGTGGTGTAGAATGTAAGCACCCGCCGTTGATGTGAGCTGATATACAAAATCATTGTGCCCAGCATTGGATCTATCTCATTGACAATCCATTTCATCAAAGTCCTTCATGCCATCGCTGATGACTTTCTGTACACCTGCAGCCGCGCGACCTACCTCACCAGCCTCTTGTTTCAGAGCTTCCAAACCACGTTCAATGGCCTTTTGAAACTTCTGCGCGAATATCCGCTGACGATCACTTCGATCTTCGTATATCTGTGACTCTGCATCAAGAGGAGGTCCAAATAAGTTCAGGTAGGCGTAGCAATTGGATCGTCGCGAGATCATGTGTTGCTCGACGTTGTTTAGAGGCCAACCCCATGATATCGATTCCCCTTGCTCTCCATGATGTTTGTCATGAAGCCCGGCTCGTAGGAACAATGCCATCGTGTTGAGGCTTTTGGCCAAGGTTTTCACGTCGGAACCGGGCTTCCCAAAAGATGTCTTGGTCGATGACCACGCTTGCGGAGTCGCTTCAATCCGCCATCCTTGCATGATAACGAGTGATTTCAGTGTCTTCACCCACCCACCCGCACATGATACCAAAGCGTCGCCGGCGCAGTCTAAGGCCCATGCCAGCATATCTGAAGCTGAGCTGCGAATATCGGCTGCCAGGTTTGTAATACCTGCCCGAATCCAGAGCAGGATCTGGCCGACATGATCTTCAACATCGCTCGGAGGTAAAGCTCGGAGTAGCTTCAACAATTGCGCTCGGACACCGTTGCTGATGTCCAATGTAAGAGGTAGTACCTTCGGGAGCAAAACGCTCACAGGCTGTTGTAATGGAGCATTTGTAGGCCTCGTAGCAATGGCTGTGGCGAGATAGCTTAGCGAGTCTCTGCGCTGGCTATCCGTACGAGAGCTTAACAGCGATACGTGGTGTGCGAATTGACTTGTTGCGGAGGGTGCTGCAGTGGTGATGGATTGCTGATTCAATACGATGGCCTTTGATCGGAAACTGGTATCGGTGAAATTCGCAGG
>QQTW01003427.1_pt1 | contig 11695 bp, 5 predicted proteins | sample 1904831 | NCBI WGS metagenome assembly QQTW01 (sample SAMN09435610, study PRJNA476489) | Subsurface metagenome, whole genome shotgun sequencing project. | reverse complement strand
CGAAGCCTGTCCCCGAGCCTGGCGGCAACGTCAAGCGAAGGACTCCAAAAACGCCGGCCTGACGTCTCCTCGGCTGCTCTACCGCGCGCGTATCGCGAGCCCAAAGGCAAAAAACTCGTCAACCCAACCAGGGGGGGCCTGGTGGGCAGAGAGCGACCAGGCCTGGCGCTGCGAGAACTAGGTTCAGTTCAGCGGGATACACAGTGAGTGACCGGCCTCGAAAGGTGCAGCCACGCGTGTCTGGGGCAACGACCGATGACCCTTCTACGGGCCGTATTCAGAAACATCGCGACGAAGGTTTTGCCGAGTGTGACGGCACGTCGAATTAAGAGCGCCTGAACAGTTGATGGGGCAAAGATAGAGCGTGAGGTCTGTTCAATTCGGGCTGGTAACGGCGGCATCAGCAGCATCGTCCGCCAAGGTCTCCGTGGGATCTGAGCTAGAAGTGAAAGCGACGCCCATCGCCACAGTTCGCGTCGGATCACATATTTCCTTCGTGCAGCGCGGTGATTTGGGTGTGGGAGCCACGCAAGGATCCGATATATTCGAAATTCGTTTTTGCTGCTAACGATGGGATCAACCAGATTATACAAGCTACGCAAGCCCAAACTCGGAATATCAGCGAAATCATGAGTGTCGCTCGTCCGCCGAGAGAACACTCCCCTCTGGTTGCATGCGCAACCATGGCGGTGTTTTGGGATGCCGGCAATGAAACGGATAAGTACATACCCAAAGTCGTGAAGCATAAATATCTCCTTGCGGGATCGTGGATCAACAACTTTGACGGGCAACGTTTACTGCCACACCACGCCGCACATAAACAGGTGGGCTTGGGCGCCGCGACCAAAGCTATGGGGTGATACCAGGCATTGGAGAGCTGACCGGGTCAAGATGAAGGCCAAATTAAACACAAGAGATTACTTTTGTCCACGTTATTATCGCCATTGGACCTGGCCGTGGATTTCATGACTTTCGGAACCACTATAAAATTTCATTTCCACGCCGCCCGGGACCTGTTTGGAAGGAGAAAAAGACCGGGATCGTCTACGCAATCACCTCATGGGAGCAAGAGAGGGAATATATATACACATATCTGGGCTCGTCTGTCCCCACCTAACCCAACTGTAACCCCTAGGCTGCCAACACCGAGACTGCCTACCCGCGTTGTTGGCACAAACTGCGCAAGTTTTTATATTCACCGGAGTCCGTGGGATGCTTATACCGTTGAACACATACAACGCAGCCCCGATCGCTCCGGCAATCGTTCAGAGTCTCCCTATCCACACGTTGTCACCCCCATCAAGCCACTCAGAGCCCCCGCGGTGCTCCTTCCGCAAAGTTTGTCGCGCCGGGCTTGCAACGCAGTCTTACAGATACATACACATCCGTCCGCTGCTACGGCAGAGACCCTGAGTCGTGGCTCTGCGGAGGTTGCTCCTGAAGCCGGGGTGGATGCCGATTAGGCGGGGAGCTGTACTGCAAGTCAACATGCTCTGCTGTGTGTGAGTCAGGGTCCACGTCCGGAGACGGTGCTGTCAAGATTGTGAATCCTAGGGCCTAGAGGGGTTGTTGTCGAGATCTCGGGCAGCAGATGGAGAGTATAAAAGCTCCCAGGTGTTTGCATTATCTCCTCTCTTTCCTTCTCTTACTTCTTTATCTTTATCCTCTATTTCACAAGACACCCGGGGCTCAAGGAGAATCAAGGTCTTTGTGTGCCAGGAACAAGCCAGCTCATTGCGGGTTTGGACTGGAGCCTTTCAAATCTGACCACCGGAAAAGCAGGAAACAGAAGACCCGGGGAGTTGCGAACACAGAGATTTTCAAGAGATAGCGCTTGGATAATCCGCGCTCTTCTGAGGACTTCTGTTCAGGCTCCATAGCTCGTCTCTCGAGCTTTTCTTCTTCTCTACGTGGATCACGTCTTTCTGGACTTTCCAGCCCGTCTCTGGCAGCTTCTCCCAGGGCCGCCGTGGATCCATCATTGTCGTACCTCTTGGGGCGGCCGTGTTTCTCTGTCTGAGTTTCATTCTCAACTTTCCCTCATTTCTCTAACTCTGCTTTCACCTCTCTCACCTCCGACACGTTCAAACCCCCTATCTTTCACAACAACACCTTACCCATCTACTACCCACAAAGAAACCTAACACAGCCTTCACTTGCCCACAAACACTCACCTCAACACCATCAACCCAAAACTCAACCTCCTTTATCGCCAACAGCCACACCCCTCACCAACTCAACCTCCCACCACCGCCGCCCAACCTTCCTCCTCCACCGCCACCACAAAAATGTGCCAAACCTACCACCCCTACTACCCGCTCTGCGCCCACGTCGACACCACCGTCTTACTGCACCGCCAACACTGCACCCGCATCCCGCCACAGCTGCACCGCATCAACAACCCGGCCGAGCTGCGCCGTCCCGGCCTACCTTTCCACTGGCCGACCCGCTGCTACGCCGCCGTCCCGCGTCCCGGCTACCTCATGCCGGGGCCCTGTCCTGCGTGTCAGCCGCACAGAGCTGCGGCGGATGTGGCGCCGCATGCGTTGATGGGCCCGCCGAGGGGGGCGAGGAGTAGGTGGAGATATCGCGGGTCGAATGGGAGTTGGACTTGAGGGCGTTGAGGAGGGTTTGAGGGGGTGGATTGCTGCAAGTTGGGGATGAGGGATGGGTGGGTTGGGTGTTTTGGGAGCGACCAGCTCGTATGGCGAACGAATATGGACAGGTGGATTTGGGATCAAAACGGAGAGTGACTGTGGGCGTGCTGCGGCTCGTTGGGGAACCCGGAAGGTGAACGCCACGCAGAAATCAAAGGCGAAGCCAAATTACCAAGTTTCCGAACATCACCGTCGATATTGTACTGGCCTTGGATCTGGAAGAGCGGCCGGATCGAGAACTGCATGCTGGGGTGTCTGACTGCGTCGAGGCGCGATGCATGACTTCATAGGGAAAAGTTAATTGAGTTTCACCATTATGGCGAAAAGGCCTGAAAAAAGTTCAACTGTCAAAACATCTGCGCAGACACCCTCCACCGGCTTGCGTTGTGAATTTGCTGCTTGTCAATCGTTGCCAGTCGGTCAGGGCAAACAAAGTCTAGAACACCAACAATCATACCCACTTTCTCTCTCACACACTAACCCACGACGCAAACTCTTACAAAGCAGATCTCACATGCAAGTACTCTCAAGGAAGCAATCACGTAAACCTCTATAGCCCGCACGTTTGCGTGCAATTGTATTTCCTGCATGCTGGTGTAGCTAAGCCACACTCTCGCGCTGCTAAGTCTACTACCTAAGTATCTTTTGTTCTCTGCATGATCGGGGAAGAGCTGGGAATCGCTCTCAAGCTTGTGGGTGTTTGACCAAGAGGTCTGCCATGTGCTCGGACGCCCGTGTGAAGTACACCGCATGCACGCACGCAGGCGCAGAGTGCCGCACGTCTCGCGGAACAATCTGAGAAAAGCCGGGGAGTTTTGAGAGTGGGAAGTGTGTGTGAAGGGAGAGAGATCTCACGTGGAGAAAGTGGGGAAAGGAGGGAAAGCGGCTGCGATTGCAGCAAAGCACGCCACGGGGGCGCCGGTCCCGAAAAGCCAACCTGCCATGCGCCGTTGAGCAATCTAGGTATGCCCTGCCTGAACCCCTGCCTGTTTGTACTGGAGGGGATGGAAAAGAGAGAGGGAGAAAGGAATCAGTCTGAACGGAAGCCCAACCCGCCGTTGTGCGCCTCATAGCCCTCCGCTTTGTGTTGTTTGGGGGGGCAGTAACCGCCGCAGAAATGCAAGAGAAAGCGCTCCTCTATCTGAAGGCAGAAAGAGAAAAGAGCGCGCCGAAAAGAGCAGAATAAAGCCTGTGTCGTTAAAGGGAGAGAGAACCTCAAGTTTTCCCCAGAGTCGTTGGTCTGTTCATTATTAGGAGGTATTAAAGGTCTTGCTGGCCGTGAAAAATCAGTCATGCCCGCTGCTCGGTGGCACGCGGTGAGAGCGGGGTGTCCGACGACGGGCCGTTGCCTTTGCCGTCGTCGTGTCTGCGGCCGCGCGCGGCGGGGGTCGAGTCCTTCCCATCGTCACTACCATGTTCGCTGTGCCGCTCGCCGTCGCTGAACCCCTCGCTGCTATCCCCGTCCTGCTGCTGCGCCTTCCTCGCAACTCCTTCCCCGCGCTCATGCTCATCCTCGCTCTGGCTGGTACTCACGGTGCCGTCAAGCACGATCGCGTCCTTGGACTCACGCCGCAGCCGGTCCGCTTTGTCTCTCAAGACGCGCGCCTCCTCGGCGGCGCGCTGGGCGCGGACCTGCTTCTTCCACATGCTGGCGTAGCGGCCCTTCTTGGTGAGCAGCTCGTCGTGGGAGCCGCTCTCGGCGACCTGGCCGCCGTGCAGGACGAGGATCTGGTCGGCGCGGGTGATGGTGCTGAGGCGGTGGGCGATGACGAGCATGGTGCGGCCCTGCGCGAGCGTCGTCAGCGCCTCCTGGATGTGCTCTTCCGTCTCGGTGTCGAGGGCCGCGGTCGCTTCGTCGAGCAGGATGATGCGCGGGTTCTTGAGGATGGTGCGCGCGATGGCGACGCGCTGCTTCTCGCCGCCGGACAGGCGGAGCCCGCGCTCGCCGACTTTGGTCGCGTAGTTGTCCGGGAAGCCCATGATCTTGTCGTGGATGCTGGCGGCGCGGCACGCGGCGTAGACGTCCTCGTCTGTCGCGGATGGGTTGGCGTATTTCAGGTTGTACATGATCGTCTCATTGAAGAGGACCGTGTCCTGAGGCACGACGCCGATATGTCGCCGAAGGGAGTCGATCGTGATGTCCTGCGCGTCATGGCCGTCGACGAGGATGCTGCCGTCCTGGGCGTTGTAGAAGCGGAAGAGCAGGCGGAAGACTGTCGATTTGCCGCCGCCGGACTCGCCGACCAAGGCGGTCGTGGTGCCGGGGGCGCAGCTGAAGTTCAGGCCTTGCAAGGCGGGTTTGCGGTCGTCGTAGGAGAAACGAACGTCTTTGAAGCGAATGTCACCCTCACATGAGTGCAGGGGTCTGGCTGTGGGACTGTCGACCACGGTTGGCTGTTCCTTGAACAGTTCGAGTAGACGCTCCGCGTTGATCATCGAGGACTGGATGGAGCGATAGAAGGTGCCGAAGAAGTTCAGTGGCTGCTGGAGCTGCGCCATGTAGGACAGAAGCGTCACGAATTTACCAACAGTCAACTGGTCGGTGGTGACCTGGTAGGCTGCGATGAAGCTGGATACCATGACTCCCAAGACGAAGATCAAGTTTTGCGTGACGTTCATCAGATTGAGCGAGAAGGTAACTTTGTACTCCGCGAGCTGGTACTTGTCCACGGCCTCTTGGTACCGGTTGAATTCGTAGGCTTCGGCGTTGAAGTACTTTACCGTTTCGTACGACACCATCGAGTCGTTCCTATGGCTTGAATTTAGTGTTCGATAAAAAGAAAAGAAAAGAAAAGAATCGCGACTGACTTGACCGCATCCTGCTCTCGATCTGCGTTTACCATTATCCTTCGGATCTCCACCCGCCACTGCGCCATTCGGACCGTGATGTATATATACCAGAAGAGAACGACCGCGATAACGAGAGCGTAATACGCGTCAAAAACGATCAGGAGATACGCCATGGCGACGAAGAGGTCGACCACCATCGGAACCATCTGGAACGTGACCTGTTCCAGGAACGTATTTATGGAACTGCCCTTGCCTAGCGCCGAGAGGACCTCGCCGGTCCGCTTGCCGAGATGAAAGTCCAGACTGAGGCTGTGAACGTGTTCGAAGGAAGCGACTGAGAGCTCGCGGTACGAGTACTGGCTCACGGGAACCCACAAGACGGAGCGGATCGCCCCGAGCAGGCCCTGGCCGCCTTGGAGCATGCGGAAGAAAATGTAGAGGCAGATCCCACCCCATGGCATGTGGACGGGTCCGTGCTCACCGGAGAGGTCGTCTGTGATGCGTCCTACCTGGTTTGGCACCAACACGTTGATGCCACGCTGCAGGATGACTATCAGGAAGCAAACAACCACGACGAGCTTGAGCTTGCGGTCCTTGGAGGGCCAGAGGTAAGGAAAGAAGACGGAGTAGCCCTTGATGTACTCCCACCAGCTCCGGGCGGGGATCACGTCCGGCCTGACCCATCCTGCGGGGGCTTCCTCTACGGCCGGTTTCTTTGCCTGTGGAGCCGAACCATACCCGTCGTTGCCGCCGTTCTGCGATTGCTCGTTCCCCAGAAGCCTGGAGGTCTCGTCCGTATCGTGGTCACCCTCGTGGCTCTTGACTTTATGGATCCCAATGAAACTTAAGAAGAAAACGACCAGTGCCAGCAAGAGAGCAATGCGGGTGAAGTTGACGGCTACCTCGGCAATCTCCCACTTGGTCATTGCTATTCCCCGCGTCTGGACTGTCTTGTCCATGTAGAGCCAGAGGGACAGTCCGAGCAGGACCACTTCCATCAGGACCGCCAAGCTCCATGTTGCAAGGTGAGCGGTGTTGGGTCCGGAGGGGGAGTCGAGCAGATTGATGACAATGAGAGAGTAGGCGAAGAAAGAGCCCACAATGTAGATCTACAGAAGTTCAGGTGTTGGTAAGTCACGGTGGTCCAACCCGTCAGACAGACCGCAAACACTCACCACGACCGATTGCCCGCACCACCACTTGTCCCTGCGCTCGTAGATGACGTGAAAGACGACGATGACGGCATTGGCAATGAACGTGAGGGTGGCCGCGGCGATGAGCCACTCGAAGAGCAGCCTGCGAGGCCTGGATATCTGCAACGAGCGTAGCCGAGCGGCCGGGCCGGCAGGTTTGCGTTTCGGCAGCGGCTTCCCGCCGGGCCCAAAGCGCGGACCGGAGGGCGAGGAGTCGGAGTCGGAGTCGATGGAGGCGGCCCTGATGCTGCGGACGGCAATGGCAAAGAGAAAGAAGGAGAGCAGCAGGATCGGGTATGCGTAATGCAGGTACACGAGGATCTGGGCCACGATCTCGTGCGGAGCCCCGCGGCGGTGGCCGTTGTGGGCCGGGTGCATCGCTGCCATGTTGCTCGTGCAGATCGGTGACGGCAGGAACGAGATCGGCCGTGGCACCGGGCAGACGTCGACCTGAGGTGGCCTGAACGAAGACGGCCGGAAATGAAAAAGGGAAAAGGGAAAAGGGAAAAGGTGAAGAAGGTGAAAAAGAGAGAAAAGGGAAGCGGAGAGCAGCAACCGTCCGGTTGATGGCGGTGAGGGAGGAGAACGGTATTAAGTATTAGACTAAGCAGAAAGAAGAGGCCGATATAAGAAAGCTCGAGGGGAATGAGGCCGTATTATTCTCGAGCAGACAGCATGACAGCGCAGACGAGGCGCATGAGAGGTGCGTAGTGGCGGCGCCGACTCTGTGATTGTCGAGTCGAGTCGAGTCTCTCTGTGGAGTGAGAGTCCAACAGTCTCTTCTGCTCAGAGTCCTCAGCGCAGCGTCTGGCCCGCCTTCGCTTTCCGCTTTCCGCTTTCCGCTTTCCCGTCCGTGTCGACTGGCTGCTGCTGCATCGGCTGTGGTCCCGCCGCGCCTGGAATCGGGTGCGCCTCCACACTACAGCTCTGGATGCAGCAGAAGATTGGTGGAGCTTCCCGGCGATCGTTGTTCGCCAGTTGCTCTTGTCCGGTTACTCGTATAGGTCTAGCGCTTTCCCCGACCAGTTAGCGTGCCCCTCTTAAGGTTGCGACTGGCAGACGGAGCGTCGGAGTGTCGGTCCGATGTTGATCCGGCCCGGAGGCTGACTAACAGGCCAAAACCCCCACTGGCTGTCGATCGCTGGTTCGATTGGACACGACGGTTGAACCATCCACGCTGTATCAAAGTGTATCAAGCTTCACTATCGCAACGTCAGCTCTCACTCCATCAAGAAACCGTTCTTCATATCTTACCCCTATACAACCTCGAAGCTCTCATCAGCTGCGAATAGCATCCGGCAATCACCCTCACTCCGACTCCGACTCTGACTCTCTCTGCACATGAATCTCCCCGCGCCAGACCCCAACGCCAAGCTGACCGAGCCCGGACTGTGTCTGGACCGGTAGCTATGCTCCTCTCCCAGCTCGCGTGACCCGGGCCCCCTCAGCAATCCGACTTCTTCTTTTTCATATGTCAGTCCACACTGTCCTGCTCGACGTGATGACGTCCAGGCCCGTCTGATGGAGGGGTTCGTGAACTGCAGAGATGGCGACTGACCACGCCCGGCGCGCTTCAACGGCTGCTGCGCCCCCGCCTTCGATACCTCCGGCGCCGCCACTCCCTCCTTCGCGATATGTCGCGCGCAGCGCCTTTGCCAGATTCGCCCAGCCGTTGCTGGGTTACGGTACGAAGCCGGCGAGTGCTCAGGCGACCCGTCCGGATAGAGCAAGACCGAACTCCATCGCGTCGGGTATAGCAGGGTGAGTGAGGTTCAGTCGGTGCCGAGACCCCACGCTATGTATCCTGGAGGGAGATCCGAGTGAGACATGCCCTTATTAGACAGTCTCCGGGCATCTCGACTTTTTCCTCATGTCCACGTTACCACTCGAAGAACTCGACGCTGACCCGTGGCAAAGCGTGACGCCGCTCTCGTCCCAGGATGCCACACACAAGACCGGCCTGGAGATCAAGGCACTCGACATCTCTCCCGGCGGAACACATGCCATTCTTGCCGGCAGGGAGATACTCAAGACCATCCGCATAGACGGGACCAGGTGCGCCGAAGACTTCAACCTCCGGGCGGCCATCATCAACTACCTCCCGTCGCAGGCGTCCGGTCCGCGGACGTCGCTCGACATTCACGATGTCAAGTGGTCGCACAGCCAGTACAAGAGCTTTGTCGCCACGGCCGCGTCGAACGGCAGGGTCGTGCTGTACGACCTCAATCGCGCCGGCATCGAGTTCGCGCAGGTCGCCCGCTTCCACGAGCATGAGCGTCAAGTCCATAAAATCGCTTTCAATCCCTTCTCCGCTCATCTGCTCCTCTCGGGCAGTCAGGACTCCACGGTCAAGCTATGGGACCTGCGCGCGATGAACAGAGATGCGTTGTCGTGTCCCAGCCGGAGCACGTTCCTCGGCCAGAGCGAGATCATCCGTGATCTCAAGTGGTCGCCGACCGACGGCGTCGAGTTTGCCTTTGGAACGGAGAACGGGACGATCCAGCGATGGGACTATCGGAACCCGAAAGCGCCCAGGCTCAAACTCAATGCTCACGACAGGGCGTGCCATTCCATCAGCTGGCATCCGGACGGCAAGCATCTCGTCAGCGCGAGCGCCGACCGCACCGTGCGCGTCTGGGACTTTTCGTCAGACAACCGCCGGCAGAAGCCTCTGTGGCAGATTCGCGCGCCTTATCCCGTGCTGAATGTGACCTGGAGGCCACCTCCGAAAGCGGCCAACGAGGACGTCCTCGGTATAACGCGGTGCACGCAGGTTGCGACGTCTTATCGCGACCATCCCCTGGTCCACATCTGGGACTTTCGACGCCCGTTTGTTCCGATGCGAGAGGTGCGGCGGTTCAACACGGCTCCGACCGATCTGCTCTGGAAGGACCACCATCTGCTGTGGGCCGTCACCGGAGGTCGAGAAGGCTTGTTCACGCAGACCGACGTGCACTTTTCGCCCAAGATCATGGACAAACGTCCCGTGCAGACGTTCGCCGCGTCGGTCTTGGGCGAGCTGACCATCTTCGCGCCGAGACGCCATCGCCGGCGACGGTCAGAGCCCAGCTATCAATCCGAGGACGAGCACCGAGACAAGCGAGGCAGCCCCGAGAAGCTGAGCTTCGGCAAGAGCTCCGCAGAGGACAGCGTCGACGACAGCTTTCTCAGCTCCTCGTTCAAGAAGCGCCACGGCCGGTCCGCCAGCAACAGATCGGCCAAGTCTGTCGGGAGCACGCCGCCGTCGGATGATTTTCCCAAGCCCGTGTCTCTGGAAGATGTCATCAACAACGCCCCGGTCTCGACCGTGCCCGAGCAGGTCGCTTTTCAGGGTCCTCTGCCTGGAGCCGTCAACGTCCCCATCTTCTCGTATCTGGCGCAAAAGTACAAGACTCTGCCTGATGTGTCTGATAATCCGACGTCCCTCACCGTGGCCGACGTCCAACGAGTCATTGAACAGAACGCAGGGTATGCGCAGCGAGCTTCTTTCTACAGACTCGCGCAGTCCTGGCGGATCTTGGGCCATGTCTTATCGATCAATCTGCTGAAGAGACTCGACGTATATCAAAAGACGAAGTCGGAGGAATCCGAACCCAGTGCGATGCGGGACACTGGGGCTGCGACTGAGATCTCCAAAAAACATTCTCCCTCGGTGTCGACACGCTCCGCTCTGCGTGTCTTCACCGGCGCCGAGAAGCTCCGAGTCGCGGCTCCGGAGAGCTCCTCGAACGTGCCGACGCCCCTCGCCCGGCCTCTCCGCACCATGCAAGAGCCCGAGACGAATCTATCCCTGCCCCCGTCCGCAATCGAGTTCAAACCCTCCCCCATCCCGGAAGAGTCCACAAAAAACTCCGAAATCGACCCCGACCGCCGGCGATCCGCTCTCGGAAGTCCCCACATGTACGGCGCCAACGAAGACTTCGACGAGCGCCGCGCCAAGATCAGCGGCTGGAGAGCGCACCCGAAAGCCCCCCTGAACCTCGAGCAGCCCGTCAGCCAGGGTATCGATATTGCGAAGCCGCCGCAGCTGGGGCGGTATAACTCGGACGAGAGCTTCTTCATGTTCTCCGCGTCCAACGACTCGCAGCGGGGCATGTCCATACCGGGCTCGTTCAGTAGCAGGCCGGCGCATTCGCAGACGCTGGATGACACGTCGGAGAATTGGGAAAGGGAGGAACAGCAGACGTCAAAGTCTCATGGTTCGGGTGCGTCGAGCGGTGAGGTTAGTTCTTCGCGGAGGAATAGTCCGGTGGACTCTCAGGTACGTTGATTCTCTTGGAAATGGAACATGCAGGCCCGACCCAATTTTATCAATTCCCACTATTCATGAAGTGCATGTAAGTTGCTCACAGCATCACTAAAACTTGATCCTCTGCAGGAATCCTTGAGGTATTCAACGAATCCGTCTCAATTCCCCTTTTTAGCCAGGGAGCGGCCTCCCCAGCATAGCTACCGCGGCTCAGTCGGCTCCAAGCCACTTGATGCACTCAAGAGCAGCTCCAATGGCGCCTTGGAAGTCAGAACGAAAATCATTCGCGACATGAACGTTCTCCGTCTGGAGGGCGACCCGTCACAGGGTTCAACTTACGATTCTGAGAATTCCTCAGCCGCGAGAAAAAGCTCACCGGATCCGTCTATCAAGATCAACGAACGAATGCAAGCTAGCGGCACAACCCTGCCAGAAAATCCATCTGCTCAGTTAAAGTCACCCACAGCTGCGACCTTCGCAACACCGCACAAAAAGGCAGCTTCAAACGGCCACTCCACCTCGCCAACCGACCAGCGCACTCAACCAACCTCCGCCGTCACCCTCTCAGACCTGATGACAAGCACCTCAGAGCCGGACACCGAAGAAACCAGCCCCTTCACCACCATCGACATGCTGCAACGCCTCCTAGACTTCCACACCACCGTCCTCTCCGACGCCCAATCCTCAACCTTCTTCCTCCTCATCCTCGCGCCCCTCCTCCCCCCGACCCACCCCCTCCCCCAATCCCGCATCGACGCCATCCTCTCCTCCTACTCCCACCACTTCACCTCCCTCGGCATGCCCCC
>QQTW01003426.1_pt1 | contig 11696 bp, 11 predicted proteins | sample 1904831 | NCBI WGS metagenome assembly QQTW01 (sample SAMN09435610, study PRJNA476489) | Subsurface metagenome, whole genome shotgun sequencing project. | reverse complement strand
CGGGGGCGGAGTGGGAGGAAATCTTGAACTCGATGGCGATGGCTGCGCTTCCCGGATGTAAAATTCACCGGCATCCTCGACCGTATACGTCGGACAAGGACTGTGTCCGTCGCTGTCTGGACATGGCAGGAGCGTCTCGTAGGTGGCCTGCTGCCCGTTGGAATAGATGTATCTCTTGCTCTCGACGCGACACATGGTGAAGAGGACAAGGGAGTCTTTCTGTGCTGGTGAAGGAGATGATGGGGGCCACAGCCGGTAAAGATCAATGATCTAGCGGTAGAGTAGCCCAGAACGTAGATGAGAAAGAGCTGTCAAGGAAATGGTGGAGTCGTCTCATTGCACAGTTACTGTCATGATGATGGATACGCAGGCGTATAGGGCCTTAGGAACCTCAGGCCAACGACTGTGTTCTGGAAGCTGAAGACGAAAGCAACCGGCGATTTCGAGAATGATTTTCAGGAACGGGTTGAAAAAGCGAGAAGAATATCAAGCGGGATAGTAGCACACCGCACCTCGTGAGCAGTGGTGGTGTCGAGGTGATGTAACAGGTGACGAGATGGGTGAGACAAGAGGGAAGTGTTTGCTTATATACTGCTGAATTACCTCGAATGAAGGTGACGCGTAAGGGAAAGATAAAAGGATGAAGAAGAGTTATATACAACCGATGAAGGATCACAGAGTCCTGGCGGTCTGGTTGGTCGGATGTGGGGAAGTGAGAAGTGGAGGTTGCAAGAGGATGGGGTTAGAAACCTTAAGGATGTTGTTGCAGCCTGATGAGCCGCATGTCGACTTAGCTTTCGTCCCAGGGTGTCTACACGCCTGGCTAGTCACGTACGTAGTGCTACAGAACATAGCCCAACGGCCGCTCCCTGCGAGCGAGCGCGCAGCAGTGCCGAGAAGATCCTCATGTCCTGTGCGCGAGTACGCGGGGAGGAGAAACTGGTGGGGTTGGCGTTCAGTCAAGCTTATTGAAGTTGCACAGCCCGTTTGAGGAGAAGGAGCCGCCAGGCAGGATAACATCCCACACTCAGAGTGCTTTTGCAGGGACATCAGAGCTGAACACTCCGGGGCGCGTGGCTGTTTGTTGAAGGCAGAGCCCCCTCGATGTCGCTCGTGAGCAGTTCAGTTGACGATGGAAGCGTGGTGGTGGTGATGGCCCGGGGCCCACGGGTGGTTGACCGGGGTGCCTGACAGCTGCGCCCCATGTGGCTTGTCGTCCTCGGGGATTCTTCAGATTCGTGCAGATGCCCGAGGCAGCCGCCCCGTTGTCGTCGTCATCAGCAGCACCGCTCTGGCGGCTCTGCCACAACCGCATGCAGACAATAGATCTAATGCAACCCTATGATTCTTGTCCAGTGATTGCAAAGTTGACTGCACCTCATCGATTCTACGGTCCACTAACGGGTGAACGGTTCACTCCGGCTCTGCGCGGGCACTTATGCAAGCCTTTCAGTGCCGACGCAGGTCCACAATGTCTTTGTGCGAATCAACAGCAGACCATGGAAGCAGCAGACCTGCGAGACACATGTGCATGCCTGGGCTTGAAAGACAACATCGCGATAGTCATAAACAGCAAGTGGTCCGCCTGTAATCTGAGCTCGCCCGCAAGGGCGTCTCTGATTTCTTTCTTTGTGGCCTGGTAAGCGACGGCGAGACACTTCCTGTCGCTGACGAGACGGCGAGGACGTCAAGTGTGCCTTGCTAGCCCCTCATCGCCTGTCTGCCTCGTGCTCTCAAGCAATCGTACCGGCCTTGCACTGCTGTGAAGCGATATGTCTTGTTCGCTATGCCCCGCGAATGTCGGGTTTCTCATTATTGGATTTCGATACTTTCTTCTGGCTGCCGCTTTCGTCGCTATGCCCGTTGAAAAATAGGCGCGGCTCTTTCCCCCGGCGCTGAAGACTCCCGCCAATATGTTCACCAATCCCACTGTTAGGATTGCATCCTTTTTCATATAGCTCCGAGATAATACCTTGTGGGTTGCTTGCGCTGGTGAGTCACGTCCGCTATATTGATACCAACTTAATGCTGCGTGATTGTTGCCTGGAAGAGGCAATCTTTAGACTTAGAGCTGACACCTAGGTATAACTTGGACCACGCGCCTCGTATATTCTCGGCTTGCCCATCGCGCATCGGAGGAGATTTCGGTGCCTGATCTTGGCAAGCTTCAACCACATCAACAAGTACAAGTCCGTTGAGCTCAGCTTATGCCGCAAACAAGGTGAGTGATCTTGAAAATTTCCGTCAAAGCTTGACGCTCTTGGCTAGCCTTCTGGACACTTCTAGTCGCCCCTGTGGCTGTGATCATCATACACTCTGTGGCTTCCAAGCCCTGGAGGTTTCTTCAGTCTTCGCTGGTCGTAGCATCAAGCCGGGAATGAAGTTCGGTCATTCTCGCGGCCCGTTTGTCGGGTCCGTAACAGCGATTGAATTCTGTATCAGATTGTCCCTTCGCGACTACCGTGACCGCCGTCGGAAATCAGTGCCTTTGTCAGCTCGAATGCTTCTACAGCCATTAGGAAATATTGCTGATGCCTAACAAGTAGTGGCCATCGAGTTGTGCGAAGGGTTGCTTCAATTGCCACATGCCTTGGTGATTGCGCAAAGGCAGGTGCTTAGTTCTGCAAGCTGCATCCAACGTCGTCGATGCTGAGGCCTGTCGCGTCTCTTCAGGGGTTCCGTAAAGCTGTACGAGAGGTGGCACTGCAGTCAGCTGCATCAGCTGGCTATTTGGAACACGCGGTTGACTAACAACCATGGGCGAAATGAAGCTCCCGTAAGCCAGCCGTGCTCTTAATACGCAGCGACAATTCTTCTCAGAGGATGTCCTTCTGTGGTCAAAATCCACAAATCTAGATCACAGGTATCGACGTCGGCAAAGATCAGATACAGATATTTCAGGGTTTCGGCGCCCCAGAAGCTTTCGCTCTCGTCCAATAGCTCAATCTGCTCTGGAGGCTTCGTCACGTCGGCAATGGCAGCGTACCCATACTCGGCCCGGCAGGTGCGCTCAATCGCCTGGAACGCTTCCCACGCCCAGTCGCGGTAACGCTGCTCGCCAGTGATGCGCCAGCCGTAGAACAAACTCTCGACATACTCCGGCCGCAGTCGGTACTTGGGATCCATGGCCCAGAACCCATTCTGGTCCAATTGCTTTCGTTGCTCTTCCGACTCCGGCTCGAAAACGCCGGTTTGGTTCTGCCCGATGTTTGGAACCCAGGAAAGCACTTCCGGTCCAATGTTGGTCGCAGATGAGCTGTAGCTGTGACGACACGCCTCCAGCAAAGCCTTTCCGAGATCAATCAGGTCGGCTCTCCCAAGCAGCCGACCACCAAGCATCAGATTCCCTGGTGCAAAGCACGCCAGATGGCTCATCTTATTGAGATATTTGTGTCCATCGTATGAACCCATGAACAGATGCTGCATTACGTGCTCCTGAGAAGGCGCAGAGCGACTGCTCAGATTTCGGCGAAGCGCGCCAGCAGCTCGAAGCCAATGCCTTTGGTACATGTGAGAGTAGCGGTCTGATGGAGCCAGCATTGCCGCTTTCAAGAGGTATTCGTAGTAGCTGTCGTGGCCAGAGTCCCAGCTGCTCTGCCGTCCGGCAGGCGCGCCGGTCAATATGTCTCGAGGACTGTCGACCAAACCAGGCACCTCTGACACATACTTGCCCCAAACCAGTGGTCCCCAAGCTAGCGTAGCGTTGAGAATATAAGTTTTGTTGCCAGTGAGTCTACTGAGGACCCTGTTTTCGAGTATATTCGAGCCGGCACGAGCCAGGCCTACCGAAGGATGCCTGTCCGGATCATCATCCTGCCATGTCTGTCCCGTATTTGTCTCAAAGTCTACCAGGGGCCACGGGATACCGGAGGGAGTGTCGAAGGCTGGAGCAAGTTTCTGAGCCAGCGTGACAGCCTGGGAGAGAACGGCGTCTCTCTTCGGCGCGGGCGCAACGGATGAAGGAACCACACCGGCATCGATGAGGTCCGTCAAGGATACCAAAGCGCCGAGATACCGTATGGTAGTTTCAAAGTAATCCACGGGCCCCATTGCGCTGCTGAAGTTGAGCGTGCCTGTTATGTAGTCGAGTTCGAGCTCCAATTCGTCCCACAGACCCATCAATGCCAATGTCGTGGAGGTGTCCACGATGAACGCACCCCAACCATTCCTGCTGTTACCACCAACGCCGGTCAAAGGTTTGATATCGTCAAACCCCCACGCTCGTGATTTGTAGAGCGAGAAGGTCCTCTTCATGGCCTTCACGACCTGTTGCCTTTTCTCTTCGTCCGCTGCTCCTGTCTCGAATGGCCACAGTTGTATCTTTGGCAGGCTGGCATTTGCAGAAGATAGCGACCTCGATTTCGAATGGTGCGATGCAGCATACAGCAGATAAAACACAATTACTATTACCGCTGCCAGCAGCTTGAAGTAAGAGGTCGGATGGCGTGTGTAGGGAGGCATCACCCTAGGCTGGAGCAAGCGAAGACATTGATTGTCGCCCAGCCGTCAGGAGCTCAAGACGACACGCACGAGGACGAAGGAACTCGCTCGATATGTGCAGATTTCATGGTGCATGGATGTAGAATGGCAAAAAGTCCTTCAAGAAAATAATACCACGGAGCCAGCAATCGTCGCTTGCTCCTAGCGGCGACAATTCTTCCTGGACGTCTAGCCGAGGCCCAAGGATTCCACTTTCACCCTTCACACATGGCCTGTTGGGCGACATGGCGGTATGGAAGTAAGTTTCCCTTCTATTTTGAAGCACCTGCTCCAACGTACAGCTAATGATACGTGCAGATGGTATCAATCACTCTCAGCCCGCACGCGGCTGCTTGTAGGCGTCGGCGTCATGGGGTACGGTTGCCTCGGCCTCTTCCTCTCGGACAAGGCGGAGAAGGTGTTCGACATGGTGCCCACGGAACAGGACAAGGAACGCTTGAAGCATGTCATACCGAAGGTCAGATTTGTGGACAAGGCCGAAGTGCAAAGAGAGCGTGACGGATAATCGTGTTGTGGACGCGGTCCCGGAAGCTTCAGACCATGGAATGCACCGCATACGCAAACTCACAGCAAGTGGAAGTGATGTATTTGCGTAGTTTGATTTCAAATTATTGGCCTTCGGCGTCTGCAAACAGCCTCCGCCGCTTCATGAGGTCAAAAACAGAGAAAACAAGACAGTCGTATACACAGCTTCCTATTCTACAATCGTGGCTTCGAGACTATGAAGCTGTTGCCTCTGTTCAGCCACGCGACAGCGTCACCCACCATCTCGTCAACAATCTCTTTGGCCGACTTCCTTTCATTCACAACAGCTGCCGCTTTGCCCATCAGGAAAGGCCTGGCGTTGTCCATGGTGTCATCATCGATATCATCGCCCATGGTCTCCAGATCATGCTCCACCGGAATCTTTCCCTGAGTTGTTAACTCCTTGATTTCAGATTGGCGATTTTCTTCCCAGTTGTCGATGTAGGGATTCCTTCGGACGCGCAAAGGTCGACCCTGCGGAAGGTGGCACATGTTAGTTCACCAGTCATACCGATAGCACACTGTGATATTGGACTGCACTCACCGTGAAAATGATCGTCCGCACGTTGTCGTCGAATCCTGCCGTCCTGACAGCCTCCTGGTGGGCCTTTGGCGCACCCGCCTCCTCACACAGGACAAACCGGGTCCCGATCCAGACAGCACTCGCTCCTAGCATGAGCGCAGCAGCCAGAGACTGACCGTTAAAGAGACCGCCGGCAGCAATGACCTGAACCTCCTGGCCGGTCATGGGGCTCTTCTTGCCCTTGACCATCTGCACGACTGTCGGGATGAGAACCGTGGTTGGAACGTCACCGGTATGGCCGCCACCTTCACCACCTTGCGCGCAGATGATGTCTGCGCCCACGTCGAGGCACTTCTGGACATGCTTCGGGTGGCCTATCATATTCATATACAGGATCCCGGCCTTGTGCAGCCGTTCGACGACGTGTTTCGGTGGCACGCCTACGGCAGAGACGAAGAGCTTTGCTCCGCTATCAATGATGATGGTGATGAGCTCGTCCAACTTGCCCTTGGTATAATCATAACTTGAATCCAGTCAGAGAGTCTCGTATTTCATTGATCCGTCGCGTTGAGAGCACGTGAAGTGGCTTACTTTGTCTTCCGCGCACTTCCTCCAACTTGAGGTAGCAAGAGGTCAACACCGAACGGAGCGTTCTTATCATTCAGGAAGCTCTTAAGCTCTGCGATTTGCTCTCGAAGCATGTCCGGAGTGTAACCCACGCCGCCAATGACGCCGAGACCGCCCGCGTTGGTTACGGCGGCCGCGAGCCTTGGTCCTGCTGCCACGTTCATACCGGCAAGAAGAACCGGATGGTTGATCTTCAGAAGATCGGTGGAAGTAGTCCGTAGCTGCTCTACAGAGACGTTAGAGACCCATATACAATATTAGAGGCCGAATGACCTACGTGGAGAGGCCATTTTGAATGCTCGTATTAGTCTTGCCTAAACGCTTTCGAAAGTTCAGTGTAAGTCAAGTGGCCAAGCAGAGGAGAGAATGTAAAATCTCACGGCAGGTAAAGAGCTTGGAAGGAGGAATGGGTTGAAGGTGGCAGTTGGAGTCTCAAGAGTCTATGCGGGGAGCTGGACGCTCGTGGACATCAGACGAAGCATGAAGGCCGAATTGCCTCGGCTCTCGGTCCACGCAAGTCACAAGTCGAGGGCAGACATCTGGAGGGCCAAGCGGAACGTTCCGTCCTACGGCGGAGCACAAAGCATGCAGCAACATCGACATCGCAATCATGACGATCCAGTAATTTGAAGTCGAGAAATGAGACCATGGTCCAGCTTAAGTGCCTGTGCCCGCTGGTCCTTTAACGTGTCTCGTCATGGGAGCTCAACGCCATGGTGGAGGCTTGTCTCTGACGGCAAGCCCGCTCTGCGTCGAACGCCCTCCTCTACAGGTTCGGTCTTGGTTCCCCATGTGAGGTTCTCAACGTCGCGTATGATGAACGGTCAGGAGGAGGGAGAAACAGCAGGATACCGAAGCTTCTCACAACGCCACGCGGAGTCGCCGCTCACGCCTGGGTACGAGATTACCAACCCTAAACCGAATGGCTTGACTTCGATGCATAGGGCATTCATCGCTCTTGGAAGCAATGTCGGTGACCGAGCGGAAATGATCGAGAAAGCCTGCAACAAGATTGCCGACTTGCCCCAAACTGCTATCATCCGTACCAGTGGCTTGTGGGAGACCAAGCCCATGTATGTTCAAGAGCAGGGAACATTTTTAAATGGGGTTTGCGAGGTAGGTATGCATGAATCCTATCTTGGCGCAGTATCTGTGCCTTCATACGAATGGCTCCCAAACAGCTAATTAGGGGGTTAGATTGAGACGTTGTTCAGTCCATTCAAGCTTCTTGACGAACTCAAAGCGATAGAGAGCTCAATGGGTAGGGTCAAAGTCGTGGACAAAGGTCCGAGAAACATTGACCTGGATATTTTGCTCTACGACTCGGAAATCGTGGAATCCGAAGATCTGTCTATTCCTCATAAGCTCATGCTCGAGCGAGAGTTTGTGTTACGACCTCTGTGCCAGTATGCAATGATAGGCAATTGACTGCCAAATCGTGCTGACAGAACCAAGGTTGGTACCCAATAATCACTTGCCTCTGCCAGATTCAAAGACCAGCTTCGGGAGCCATCTGGAGCGGATCGCTTCAACTTCGGAAATAATGTCAACGGTAACGCCTTTGCGCGCCGGTTGTCCGCACATCACGCCTCTACTGCCACAGCGCAAGACCGTTGTGATGTCAATCCTTAACGTTACGCCGGATTCCTTCTCGGATGGCGGTCAAAACGACCCTGCTGATCTAACATCCATCAGAGAGACGGTGCTCTCTCACATCCGAGCTGGGGCCGAGATAATCGACGTTGGCGGCCAGTCGTCCCGTCCGCACGCGACTGCGATATCGGTATCTGAGGAACTTGCACGAGTCATTCCTGTCATAAAGCTCATTCGCTCGCTGGAAGAAGCTTCTCATATCGCTATCAGTGTTGACACGTATCGCGCTGCAGTCGCTGATGCCGCAGTGAAGAGCGGGGCCGATATTGTCAACGACATCAGTGCTGGTGTCCTCGATCCGGATATGCTCCCCACGGTTGCTAGACTGGGATGCACCGTATGCTTGATGCATTCACGCGGTAATCCGGAAAACATGATTCAGCTTGCGCATTATGACGACGTCGTGGAGACGGTTGGCAAGGAATTGCTAGCGCGCGTTCAAGCAGCTGAGAGAGCTGGGATTCGGCGCTGGCGTATCATTCTGGACCCTGGAATCGGATTCGCGAAGAACGAGAAACATAACCTGGAAATACTCAGGAAACTCGAGACCCTCCGATCATCTGACGGCCTCGAAGGCCTCCCCTGGCTTATTGGGACAAGCAGAAAGAAATTCATCGGAAGAATAACTGGCGTACGGACTGCAAGTGAAAGGCGCTGGGGTACAGCTGTTGCGGTCGCGGCCGCCATTCAAGGAGGCGTCGACATCGTAAGAGCTCATGACGTATCAGAAATGATGGAAGTCGTGAAGATGTCTCGAGCGATATGGAGGCCAGGGTTGTAAAACTCCGGACAACAACATTGAGAGGATATTCCATGTACCGATATCCTGAATGGAATGAAGATTCCCCTCCAGGGCTAACTATTGCCCTTCCGGTGTTTCGTGCTGTGTGAAAGGCTATTGTCTTCATTACCCCCCCCACTCAAGGTATCAGCACTGAAATAAGATGCCCCATCGGTCCAATGTCTTGGCCCTTTTTAAGCTTCAGATGAGCTAAGGCAGGTATCGAGTTTGGCTCAGCATCGAGATGAAGCTGCTCAATCCAGGGCTTCTTCGATAAATGGATCAGAAATTCGGTAATGTACTCCCAGTGCCGTACCGGTCCTCGAACAATGGGCCAACAGCAGACTCCCGTCACCCCGCTTCGTTTTTGATAGACTTCTTGCAACGTGCCCAGGTGACCGTGACTGATCGCCACCAATGCGGCATCAGCCGAGTTGTAGAAACAAATTTAGCACGACTTCACGAAGACACGAGATAACAACCCTGAATTTTAACTTCAACTAATCGATCATTGAGTTCGCGCAAAGTAAGAACTCTTGCTATCTCTCCCTTGAACAGGGTCAGCCAATCCGTTTGCTGTCCCAGATACCAACATCTCGACTGGAAGAGCCAAGGTCTCCGTGCCCAACATCTTCCACGGCGACAGGGTCAGCTGTCGGATGTCGAGACCATTCTCTGCGCCGTCCTTGCTCGCGACATCCATGACCGTGCGCAATGAGTAATGCGAAGCGCAGAGGCAAGGCAGAAGCTTCACGTCCGTTACTACCCAGACGGACGACTCGCGCAAGAGTAATTGATGCTCAAATCAGATCGGCTGACGGCATTACTAGCTACGCCCTATCCATCATTTTGAGTATCGTAATCAGTCAATATATGGCTGCGGAGGTTAGCAACGATGGAGCTCGCTCCGGGTCATCGCCGTACAGCCATACCGATGAACCACCTCCTCCACCTAATCCCGCATCGGATCCCGGGGTGCTGCCACGAATAGCTACGCCCGACGCGAGTGCGCCGACTCCTCCAGCAGAGAGTGAATGGGATGCGGGAACCATTGCGCCAGAGACGGCACTGAAAATACTGTGCCGGTGTCTTGAGAGCCTAGCGAACGCGACCGGCGACATACCTCCCACGCCGCCGGTGAGTCGGCCTACAACACCGAAGAGTACAGCGGCAGGTCAAGAGAATCGGCCCCGGAGCAGGTCGAGGCCGGCAACACCTACACCAGATGTGCACCCGGGCGAGCTGTCCGAATCCTCCATCCCGGGCCCAGAAGCTTGCGCTTCCGAACCGGTACTCACCGTCAGCGACGAGTCCTCGGAGCCGGTCCACGTCCAGCATGAGATTATAGCCCGAAAGTTCTTCTCGAAAAAGCCGCCGCCAATCTCCTTGGAGAACTACCTCTTGCGCCTTCAGCGCTTCTGTCCGATGTCGACAGCCGTGTATCTCGCCGCTGGCACTTACATCCACAGGCTCGCAGTCGTTGACAAGTCCGTTCCCGTCACGTCCAGGACGATACACCGCCTCGTCCTGGCCAGTCTTCGAGTCGCGATGAAAGCGTTGGAAGATCTCCGGTACTCCCAGAAGAGGTTTGCCGGGGTCGGAGGTGTCGAGGATAGTGAGTTGGGGAAGCTGGAGATCAGTCTCTGTTACTTGACGGATTTTGATCTGCAGGTGAACAATGAGATGCTATATGAGCGAATAAGCGCACTCCAACGGGCTGCACAGCGTGCGGCGGCCTTTCGGGGGACTTTGCGACCCATGGTCCAGCCAACGCTGCCACTTCGCCGCAAAGCAAACGGATGTTGAGACGGGTTGCGTGTTCTTGAGAAGGTGGCTCGGTTTTCCTGAAGCTGTGCTAGGCTCACTTCTTTCACGTCAGTATAATGAGACCATTGTATATCAGCGCTGATTATCAGCCGTTGCGTTGGGCGCAGGAATCATGACTCCGGTGTAATAATGGCTCTATCTTCACTCCATCCTGAGCTCACCTTTGTTTATTGAGTGTTGGAGACAAATGAGAGCCTGTTGGCCTTGGAACCGAAAGGTGATGCAATGGCGCTAACCCGTATCGGGGATAGTAACCTTTCCAAGTGCCCGAGGGTCGTCGCGCGACACGCTCGAAGTCTTGTTTACCATCAATTGATCCGCGCCTACTTCAACGGTTCGCACCATTGCGCAACATCATTGGCGACCTTCTGCGCCCGCATTAGACATGGTAAAGCGAGCTGGAATTGCGACTCTGTCAAACCTGGTTGATTCTGCGTCCGAGGACGAATGTCAGCAAGCCGGCGCGGGGTTGATTCTGACGCCGAATTCTGGGATTGAGAACATTGCGCCAACACGACGGAAGGTTGGTCGGCCACGGCGGGCGGCTACCAAAGAAACAGACCAGAAACAAGCTGTATCGCGAACAAAAGAAAGCCAGGTCATGGCCTCGAAACCCACCGCCGCGGCAAACCGTAAAGGCAGCAAGCGCGCAGCTCTAGCGGAGAAACCGAATCCGACCGATACTGAGGACGCCAACGAGCTCGAGAATGACGACGACAATGATGAGGAACCTACAAGGGGTGGCGCACAGCTGCGAGGCAGTAAGAATGCCAAAGTAGCCGGCAGAGGTGGAAGGTCTAGGCAGACCAGGTCGGGGCAGGCCAAGGGGACAACAGGACGAGGCACCGCTGGCACAGTTGGAGACGTAGAAGAGGAAGATGTCGCGGAGGTAGCTCAGCAGTCAAAGCTTGCTTCACACGCTTCAAGCGGAAACAAGAGGTCTAGAGTTAGCAAGCAGCCGGCTTCGGTCGAACCTGTCAAAGTGATTCCGGAAACGCAACCAGATATAGACACAATGGAAGTCGACATCGACCCCTTGTCGGAAAGGGAGGCATTCCAGGCGACGGGCTCAAGGGAGACGCTGCGAAGGACCGGTCGGACGCAATCGGCGACGAGGCAGCCTCCAGCGTCGGTCAACCGAAGACGCCACGGCAGCGTCTCAGATGCTGAAAGATCGGGAACGGAACCGGCGCTGCGACGTAAGCTGGGGGATCTGACCAAAAGATTCGAGAGCCTTGACCTGAAATACCGAAATTTGAG
>QQTW01003425.1_pt1 | contig 11704 bp, 9 predicted proteins | sample 1904831 | NCBI WGS metagenome assembly QQTW01 (sample SAMN09435610, study PRJNA476489) | Subsurface metagenome, whole genome shotgun sequencing project. | reverse complement strand
CTTTCACAAGAAGAAACTGACCTTGCAGAATCCGAAGTTAAGGGTTTTGTTGTAGTTACACAGACGTGCGATATCGTACGTTCTTGTGCTGAGCGTCCATTCATAGAAATAGTACCTCTCATAGAGGTTAATGAACAAATCTTGTCTGAAATTCAACGAAGTAGACGACCTCAGTTTGCTTATATTCCAGGGGTTGCAGAGATAAATCTCGTCGCTGATCTTGATCGTGTGATGACAGTAGAGAAGGCTGTCATTGCAGAATGGGAGCGCAAGCTCGGTTGCCGCAATGATGAAGAGGTTAGGACGCTTGGGCAAGTATTGGCACGGAAGCGAGTTCGATTTGCTTTCCCTGACGACTTCACTGAGTTTGCTCAAAAACTCCAAAAGCGGCTGCGAGATAAGCACAATAAATCTAGCCCTGAAGGAGAAGCTCTTCGCGCCCTACGTGAAATTCGAGTACGTGCAGCACCTTCTTGGAATGCCCTTAAAATTCAACTGATCTTCTGGTTCATTTATGATGAAGAACAAGTTCAGTTTCAGGATCTGGAATGGAACCAACTTCTTAAACAGTGGTTGCAATTAATCCCTGCGTCTGGACGCTTTCAATCTGTAGAGGGTTTGGTAGTGTCTCTGGAAGACATGACAGCAAAGGATTATGTTGAGAGTGATCTACTTGATTTAGATCACTTATCCTCTTGAAGCGATTAATACTCAACTAGTATAGGAAAGCAAAAATACTCACTTAATTAATAAAAGTAGAGGTCAGCCATGAAAGACACACAGTACTCTTTCTTGCTTCCGCGACTGGCTACAATTTTGGCTTTAGTTTCTGACAACAGCCTTCACAGGCATTTTTTTAGCTTTCTACTATGAACCTACGGCGGGTGGAGCCTATAGTTCACTCAAGGCGATCGCAACTGAGATTCCCAATGGTTGGCTAGTTCAGCATATCCATAATATTTCTGGCAATTGCTGCACTAATTTTGGCAGTTATTCATCTAGGGGGGTCTCCTGGTGCAGGAAAATCAGATTATCATGGAATCGGATTTAGAAGGCCAATCATGAAAGTGGGATTTCTTGGGACTGGACTCATGGGACTACCAATGGCCCAGAGGCTTTTAGATACTAATATTGAGCTGGTTGTTTACAACCGTACAAAAGCGAAATCAGAACCACTCCGAGTTGCAGGAGCGGCGATCGCAGAACACCCCCACGAGGTGATTCACGCTTGCGAGTGTGTGATTTTGATGCTGACTGATGCCTCGGCTATTCGTAGTCTGCTGCTGTCAGAAGTTTCGCAACAACAGATCTCAGGCCGAACTATTGTTCAAATGGGGACGATCACTCCCACTGAGAGCAGAGCTATTAGAGACGAAGTTATTAATGCTGGCGGCAACTATTTAGAAGCGCCAGTTCTGGGTAGCATCCCGGAGGCAAAGGCTGGCAAACTCATCGTGATGGTAGGTGGATCGCCAGAACAATTTCAACAATGGTCGGATTTACTACAACACTTTGGTTCTGAGCCATTGCTTATTGGTCCTGTTGGGGCTGCCGCTGCTCTCAAACTATCGCTGAACCAATTGATCGCCTCTCTTAGCACTGCCTTCGCTCTCAGCCTTAGCTTTGTCCAGGTTCAGGGCGTCGATGTTGACTTGTTCATGCAAATCCTTCGAGATAGTGCCCTCTATGCTCCCACGTTTGACAAAAAGTTACAGCGGATGCTTGAGCGTAACTATTCAAGCCCCAATTTTCCGACCAAACATCTGATGAAAGATACGGACTTGTTTATTACTGAGGCTAAATCCGCTGGCCTCAATGTCAGCAGTATTGAGGGAGTGCGTAGAATTTTGGAAATGGCAGTGAAAATGTCGTCTGAGGATGATTACTCATCGCTGTTCTCTGCCGTCAAGCCTGATTAAGTATGGGATCAGATTGAATTCCTCCCCGACCTCATATAAAGCAGGTCGGGCGGATATATTAATATCAGCTCACATTAGAAACAGCGAAGGCAATGTATAGTATACCACCAACCAAAGTTGCGGCAGCAATGCCCCACAGAATATAGTTTCGCTGTTGAGTCTTGTTGGGAGGCTCTGCTTCGTATATCTTCGGTTCTTTTGCGTAATTATTCAGCCGACCGCCTTCCTCAGTTGTATATGGCATGATTGCTATCCTCGATTTTGTAAATTTTAAATATTGTAACAAAAGATAGTTATCAAAGGGTAGCTTATGCTCCGGTCCCGTGTACTGATTTGTTAGATTGCTTGCATCAGAGTAATCTAAAGCAACTGATTCAAGGGTAGAGTATTCGATGAAAGGTTACGGAAGCAGCGTATTGAGGGACTCATTCTCTGAGACACCCTCTTCTGAGTACTGCTCTTGTCGGTAGGATAAATCTTGAAACTCTCTATTGGCAAGCTTTTTAGCCAGACGTTGTGGAAGAATGACACAAGTTAGTCTCTATGATTACATCGCACAAGCTGCCCTTGCTAAATATGATATTGCTCAAGGGCAATGCCAGTTTTTAGGTCATAGTGGAAGTGTAACCTTCTGCATAGAAACACAAAAGGGCAAATTTCTTCTCCGTATTCACCAAGCAATATCTGGCATTCAGAGTGATGTATGGCAAAGACCAGAAGTTATTGAGTCAGAACTTCTATGGCTTGCTGCTTTGCATCTCGACACAGAGCTAGTTGTGCAGAAGCCAATCAAAAATCTACAAGATAGATGGGTGACTCAAGTTTCAGCAGATGAGATCTTAGAAGAGTTTTATTGCTCACTGCTACACTGGATTGATGGCAATATCCTTGAGTCTCATCGCACCCCACAACAGGCTTACCAACTCGGTTTGTTGATGGCTCAATTGCACCAACATAGTAATCAATGGCAACTGCCACAAAATTTTGTTCGCCCAGCATATGATAAGAATCGGCTCAAAGCAACACTCTCGGAACTTCATCCAGCAGTATCACAAGGACTAATTTCAGCAGAAAATTACAATCTCCTGGAAGTGGCAGCTTGCCAAGTTCAAAACATTATAGAAACCCTTGGTCAAACACAAGATGTCTGGGGACTAATTCACGCCGATCTCCATGAAAGTAACTATCTATTATACAACGAGGAAATTCGACCGATTGATTTCGCTCGCTGTGGCTTTGGATACTATCTTTATGATGTTGCTAGTTCGCTTCAACATTTACTTCCTACTGTCAGATCCTCCTTTTTTGAAGGTTATCAAACTCTCCGAAAATTACCTGAAAATTACTTGCAAATTACAGAAAGTTTCTTTATTATGGCACTGATAGAAGTGCTTTCTTTTCATGTGAAGAATCCCCAAGAGTATGAGGGGATCTCGGAAACAGTCAAAGAGGTAGCTAGGGAGCATATTCCTCCGTATCTCAAGGGTGAATCATTCTTGCTTGACAAGTACTAAGGTAGTTGGAGGCGAGCGCTGTATTTTCATTTTCTACAAGACACGTTTACTCTAGACATAGGTAGACAAACGAAAGACACACGTGATTAACGGAAGTAGTGACCGCCTTGACCGGATTGAGCAAATCCTTGAGGGTCTGGCTCAGAACCAAGGACAAATTATCCAGAACCAACAACAGATTATCCAGTCCCAAGGGCAGATTGTTCAAAGTCAAAGACTGCAACAAGAACAGATTCAAGCTTTAGTTAATGCCGTTACGCACCACGAGGCGATAATTTCAAGGCTTGATGCCATTTTGGAGAGGTTGATCTATAGAGAGGGACGTGGCAACGGCGACCACCCATAGCCATGAAGTGCGAACTGGTTTGTCTGACAGAGTACGAGGAATCCGCACCTTTATCCCTAACTGGTAATTGTGCCGCTTAAAGGTGAGCTAGCAGTGGCGTAATTTTTGACTGGAATCCGTCCGGCAAGGTAAGCCAGACGTCCCGCTTCTGTTGCCAAACTCATAGCGCGGGCCATTGCAGCCGGATTTTTTGCCCCGGCGATCGCGCTATTGATTAACAAAGCGTCTGCCCCTAATTCCATCGCCTGTGCTGCCTCACTGGGCGTCCCAATGCCCGCATCTACTACCACTGGTACACCAGCATTCTCAATGATGATCTGAATATTCGCAGCATTTTTCAGCCCCTGCCCAGAACCAATGGGTGATGCTAAAGGCATGACTGTAGCACAGCCTACATCTTCTAGCCGTCTAGCCAGAATTGGATCAGCGTTGATGTAAGGCAACACTGCAAAGCCTTCCTTCACCAGTTGTTCTGCCGCTTCTAGAGTGCCAATCGGGTCAGGAAGCAGGTACTTCGGGTCAGGAATCACCTCTAACTTGACGAAATTATTATCTTCTTGCCCCAACAGCTTCGCCATCTCCCGCCCTAAACGCGCTACACGGATAGCTTCTTGGGCGGTTTGACAGCCAGCTGTATTGGGCAACATCCAAAGTTTTGTCCAATCGAGAGCTTCGGCTAAACCTTCGTGTCCTGGTGCCTTGCTCTGCACCCGGCGCACAGCAACGGTAATAATCTGGCAACCACTTTGGGTGATGCTTTGCTGCATTTCTTCTAAGGTTCGATACTTGCCAGTACCGGTCATTAAGCGCGATTGGAAAGTTCGACCGGCGATAGTTAAGGGGCGATCAAGAGATTGCTCTAAGGTAGGATTAATTTGCATTTGACGTGAGGGGAGAAAGAGAGGTGGAGGAGTATATTTCTGACTCCTGACTTGGTAAAACCGTGAGTAGTTGAAATGTAACAGTAGGGGGTCCGATTTTTGCTCTGAGATCAAGTCTGCAATCAGGATAGCTGTCACTGGTGCAAGCAGAATACCGTTGCGATAGTGACCGGTAGCAAGCGTTAAGTTCTTACAAGGACTAGAGCCAAGGATCGGTAACTCATCTGGCGTGGCAGGGCGGAACCCCCACCAAAATTCCTGAATGGGATAGTGCTGTAATTGTGGATAAAGCCGGATTGCGCGCCCCAGTAGTGATTGAATGCCAGTTGGAGTGTTGTGAGGGGTAAATCCCACTTCCTCGCTGGTTGCCCCAATCACAATCAGTCCATTGCGGCGCGGCACAATATAAATATCTGGCGCAAACAAAACTCGCGCTAAGGGAGGCAAACGGTCAGGGTATTCGCCGTAGTTGCCCTCAGGCACTCGCACAGATAGCATTTGCCCTTTTTTGGGACGCACCGGCACCGGCAACAATTCGTTCGACCAAGCACCTGCTGTTAGAACATAGTGTTTCGCCCGGAATACGCCACAGGAAGTTTGAACACCAACCACCTGCCGCTGCTGTTGCTGGATTGCTTCTACTGTAATGCCGTCGCGGATATCAACACCAAGAGACTGGGCAGATGTCCAAAGTGCCAGCGCCAAAGCGCGATTGTCTACCTGTGCATCTTCGGGATACCACCAACCCCCACTCACCTCTGAACCCAATCCAGGCTGATACAGGTTAATCGCATCCCGGTCTAACCACTCTTTTACCCATTCTCCATTATCTTCACAATGATCTGGTTCCACTTGGGTATAAGCTGGTGCTAATATACCGCAGGGCCAGTAGCCGGTTGCTAAGCCTGTGAGTTCTTCCAGTTTGCGAGTCCAGTCAGGATAAAGCGCTCGCGATCGCAAGCACAAATCGAGCATTGGACCAGGTGGAATTGCCTCAGCTTGGGGAGCTAACATCCCAGCTGCTGCATGGCTAGCGGCAGCGTGAAAGTCGCGGCTAAGTATACTTACCGTTGCCCCCCGCAATTTTAGTTCAATGGCGATCGCCAAGCCGACAACACCGCCACCAATAATTAAAACGTCACTTATCGCATTCATTACCTAAAGCCTAAAATCTGACTCAACACCTGCTCAGGCATGGTGCTATTTGAGAGACGCGTTACTCTACCCAAGATATTTAGTGAGCTATTCAATTAGCATTGTTTACTTCCTCAATTAACAGCTTCCCTCCGCTGGCATTACCCAGTCTCAGGTTCTAAGGGACTATCTCAGCCTGGTTTTTGCAGGCACCCCTAGCTATCAATAATTATCATATCATTTAATTTTGTGCTGGTTTGGGGCAAGTAGACAAATCTGCAAAACTATATACGCGGATTAGCACTGCGATCGCGCCTTGAGCTATATCCTTATAATGGTAAAGTTTCTCTTAAGTCGTCTCCGGCATTTAAGTTTTCCCCAGTTTCGTCTCATTATGACTGCAGAACCTTCAACCCAGCTTTGGATTTATGACACAACTCTACGGGATGGAACCCAGCGCGAAGGGCTGTCCGTGTCGATTGAAGATAAATTACGAATTGCACGTAGACTAGACCAACTGGGTGTTCCCTTTATTGAGGGAGGATGGCCTGGGGCGAATCCCAAAGATGTACAATTTTTCTGGCAACTCAAAGAAGAACCGCTCTCTAATGCAGAAGTGGTAGCCTTTTGCTTTACCCGCCGCCCCAGTATGACCGCCGCAGATGACCCGATGCTGCAAGCAATTCTGACTGCTGGGACTCGTTGGGTGACTATTTTTGGTAAGTCTTGGGATCTGCATGTTACGCAAGGGCTGAAAACCAGTCTGGAAGAAAATCTGGTGATGATCCGGGACACGATTGAGTACCTGAGGAGTCAGGGACGCCGAGTCATCTACGATGCTGAACATTGGTTTGATGGTTACAAGCATAATCCAGATTATGCTCTCAAAACCTTAGAAGCGGCGATCGCAGCGGGTGCAGAGTGGCTAGTTTTGTGCGACACCAACGGTGGCATATTGCCCCATGAAATTAGCCAAATTGTCAGAGATGTGATTGAGGCAGTACCCCACGGAACCCAATTAGGCATTCATACTCACAACGATTCAGGCACAGCAGTTGCCAATGCCTTGGCAGCTGTGTTGGAGGGTGTCAGGATGGTTCAAGGCACAATCAATGGCTACGGTGAACGTTGTGGAAACGCCAATCTTTGCTCTTTAATTCCGAATTTGCAACTGAAGCTGGGCTACAGTTGTATTCAGGACAGCCAGTTGTCTCAACTTACAGCAGCTAGCCGCTTTATCAGTGAGGTAGTAAATCTTGCCCCTGATGAACACGCTGCCTTTGTGGGGCGTTCCGCTTTTGCTCATAAAGGTGGTATCCATGTGTCAGCAGTTGAGCGTAACCCTTTGACCTACGAACACATCCAGCCAGAGCAAGTTGGCAACAGCCGCCGAATTGTAATTTCCGACCAAGCTGGACTTAGTAATGTCTTAGCAAAAGCCCGTACCTTTGGCATTGAACTAGACAAGCACAACCCAGCTGCTCGTCAAATTCTGCAACGCCTTAAGGATCTAGAAAGTGAGGGATATCAATTTGAGGCAGCTGAAGCCAGTTTTGATTTACTAATGCGTGAAGCACTGGGAAAACGGCTTCCTCTGTTTGAAATCAAAGGTTTTCAAATCCACTTTGACTTGGTTCAAGGCAGAGAAAAACACAATAGCAATTCCCTTGCCACGGTTAAGGTAGGTGTTAATGGTCAAGATATTCTGGAAGCATCAGAGGGGAATGGACCAGTTGCGGCTCTAGATGCGGCGTTACGTAAGGCTTTAGTGAACTTCTATCCACAGATTGCAGAGTTTGAGCTGACAGACTACAAAGTGCGGATTCTTGACGGATACAGTGGCACGGCGGCGAAAACCCGCGTTTTGGCAGAATGGAGGAATGGTCATCAGCGCTGGACTACGGTGGGTGTCTCAACCAACATTCTGGAAGCTTCCTATCAAGCTGTGGTAGAGGGACTGGAATATGGTTTGTTGCTGTACTCCTCGATTAAAGCAGCATTGTCATCTTCTTGAATCTTCCCCGGCTTACCCTTGCGATTATAAAACGGGTGCTTGACGCAATAGCCCTTATTTCTATTCACGTCTTACTTGAGATTATAAAACGGGTGCTTGACGCAATAGCCCTTATTTCTATTCACGTCTTACTTGAACGTACTAAAATATCGTTTTGAATAGCTTGCTCATCATAAACTGTTGGAACTCCTCCAACTCTGCTTTTACCAAAGTGCCATCTACCAATTGACAAAATAATCTTTTTCACGTCAGAGTTATCTGAATTCTTTTCAAGGATTTCAAGTGTTTTTTCGTAAAGTATCTGTCTTTTGCCAGATGGCAACTCACATCTAACTAAAATAGTCATTATTTTTTCTATGATTGTAGTTTTTTTTATTGCATACATTGGCAACAAATTTTCAAATGTACTTGTTAAGCTAGCATAAACTCTTTGATTTACTGTTACTCCAGAACCAGGTTTATATTTCTCAAAAAGATTGATTCTAATATCATAGATAAAAAAATTTACACTATTTTTGTTAAAAATAGTAAGCAATCTGTCATAAATACTCCCGGATTCAAAAACGTCTTTGCTTCGCAAGTAAGTACACTTTTCTAAAACCTTAAAAAAAGCTTCGTAAGCTTTGGGTTGTGACTGGTTTAATTCAAGCTTTTTAAGACAAGATTTAACTAAGCTAAGTTCTTCATGTGCTTTGGTTTCAACCATCCTACCTAGCCAACAAAGGGCTGCGAAAAGTAAAATAAGAATAACAAAACCCATATTGCTTTAACCTCAATAACAAAATACTTGTAGCCGCTCACTTTCTAACTCTCCGAGTAAACAAAAAATTATACTAGTGAATAATCACTTAATTTTATTTAGGGACTTAGAAAGGAAATAGTAAAAATACAGTTGACACCGCTTAATAGGTTAAAGATTAGTTCAGTTACTCTGCGGTTGCGTGAGTTTCTAACAGCGCTAAGTAGACTTGGCTTTTGCCTTTTTTGACTCTCTCCGTATTCCCAAACATCCTCTAAGGCACATCATTCATTTTGGTAGTTAGAGTAGAAGCTAGATGTTGACTTTATTAAAATTTAACCTTTTTATGTAGCATTCTTTAAAGCGCTAAAGCTAGATTAGTACAAGTGTTCTAATATTATTCTTTACACCTGTATGGAGGTGAGTATGACCAAACCGCGCAAGATTTTTGATGCAAGACAGGACAAAGACGGCAAGGTCAGTCATGTTTTGTTCGACGGCAATCAAAACTATACACCCATCGATAAAGCCGTTAAGATGGCTGATCAGGGCAAGATAGAGAATGCCCACGCTGTGCATCCAAAAGGCAAAGTCCCTTATCTACGTAACAATCCAGACGGTCAAACTAAAAATAATTTAGATGATATGGCAAAAACCTGAGTTTGTATTGTAGAGATTATTGCTCAGGAGGGTTTGTTCTTAAGCAAGAAGCCCTCTTTTGTTTTTTTAGGGCAGTATTTAATTTAGTTAAAAAGCCTGTATGTTTTTAGACATTACTTAGCACTAGCAATACCTCGACTTAGGGCACGGTTTCCATCAACCTAAACAAAATATCCACTTCGCCATCAGCAAAATAACATCACGGAAAGTGTTCGAAGTGCTTCGTGCCGTTGCGAAGACGACTGCTGGAATAGAATCATCAGCGATACGCTGAGGAAGCTGCCTGTAGCTTGTATGATAAGGGCAAGAAGACAAAAGGCAATGGCAGTAGTAAAAAGAAAACTGATAAAGTATCTCATTTAGATGATGAGGTTATACAGGGTAACCAGCTCTGATGGAAAATCAGTTTCCAATTTTTGAGGTTTCAGTCAATGCTGCCGAAGCAGAAGAAGCAATGGGCACCAAATTCAAATTTTGGTTTCAGCATTCAGATCTAGGAAATTGCCTCTTCAAGCAAGCTCGTTCCAATACAGGTGAAGATTGGGCAGAAAAAATTGCTGCTGAACTCGCCCAATTATTGGGCTTACCTCACGCAAAGTATGAGCTAGCTAGCTGGAGCGAGCGGCCTGGAACGATCTCTCCGGCGATGGTTCCTAAAAACGGTACTCTCATTCATGGCAATGATATTCTGGCTCGCCTAGTCTCCAGCTACCCTCGTTTTGAAGGCTACAATGTTTCACAGCATACTCTTGATATTGTGCTACAAGCTATCAGTGATCCGAGAGCCAGACTTCCTCTCAATTGGATACCTCCAGATGGAATCACAACTGCAGTTGATACGTTTATAGGCTACTTACTCCTTGATGCCTGGATTGGAAATGGCGACCGGCATCATGAGAACTGGGGATTTATCACAACCGTTGACCGATCTGTTCATCTATCTCCAACCTATGATCATGCCTCAAGCTTGGGAAGAGAATTGCTGGATTCTAAACGACAAGAACGTATCAACAATAAGTCGGTTGTAGCCTACGTCAATCGAGCAAGATCAGCCCTATATGCCCAAGTAGGAAACCAAAAGTCCCTGCCGATCATCGATGCCTTTGGTCAAGCAGCACAACAATACCCCGGTGCTGCGCGTGTCTGGTTAGAACAGCTTGCCAAGATATCTTCCACTCATACACACAGCCTATTGGCCCGAATCCCCTCGACTCGAATCTCAACCATAGCCCTTGAGTTTGCTCATCAAATCCTTGACATTAACCAAAGCCGACTACTTCGTTTGCGGGAGGAACTTCTTTGAAAACTCTGTTTCTAGCTTGGCAAGATCCTGTTTCTCGCGCCTGGTTTCCCATTGGTCGCCTAACTTTTGATGGGAAGCTCTATCGATTTGTCTACATTCAAGGTGTGCTCTCAGCACACCAGAAAGCAGATTTTCAACCTTTATGGTCATTTCCAGATCTAGACAGAGTCTACGAATCTCCCGAAATCTTTCCCTTATTTGCAAACCGACTGCTGCGTCGCTCTCGTCCAGACTACCCAGATTTTGTAAAATGGCTCAATATTCCCGAGCATGGAGATGATCCAGTCGCCTTACTAGCTCGCAGTGGTGGTCAACGTGCCACAGACACCTTTGAAGTCTTTCCTTGCCCAGAACGCGATGAGCAAGGATACTACAACATTCATTTTTTTGCTCACGGTCTACGTCACCTGGCAACTGAAACGCATCCCCATATTCATCAGCTTCAACCTGGGGAACTGCTCTACGTTGCTCATGACTGCCAAAACTCCTTTGACCCCAAAGCTTTGCTCTTGCGGACAGAAGACTTCTATATCGCTGGATACTGCCCGCGCTATTTGGTCAACGATGTCTTTGACTTACTCTATCAATCACCTGAGAAGTTAAAGGTTTTAGTTGAGCAAGTTAACTTACCACCAACCCCCCTACAGTTTCGCCTGTTGTGCAACTTAACTGCTGAGTGCCCAGAAGATTTTCATCCATTCTCTAATCCAACCTACCAACCCTTGGCTAAAGAAGAATTCAACCTGGAAATTTTCCGTTGATAGTCAGGAAGACTGGGGGAGAAAGCTCCTGAGCCGGGAACAGGGGAACCAGCTAGCAGCCTATGAAGCAGCAACAGGTTAAGTCTACTTAAAATTGTTGAACATAGATATTGGCGGCAGTATTGGTTCCCCAATCTAGCTGCCTGACCAATGGAAAATTGACAGATAGAAATTATTACCTATTTGGTTCGTCGCGACGGAGCAAGCCAATAAAGGACACCCGCGATCGCCTACCTTGATGAGCGTTCCTTGGTTGAACCATTACACTATATTCACACAAGCATTAGCCCTCCCTTTATGGAAAAACGCTTAGAAGCCTTTCGTCAATTGCCCCTGCGGGCACAGCTTGCTCTAATTGCCTCTACTCGCAGCAATCCAGTTTTGAGCCAGAACCAAGAGTATATAGAGAGTCTAGAGCGAATTCATGCTGAGT
>QQTW01003424.1_pt1 | contig 11704 bp, 8 predicted proteins | sample 1904831 | NCBI WGS metagenome assembly QQTW01 (sample SAMN09435610, study PRJNA476489) | Subsurface metagenome, whole genome shotgun sequencing project. | reverse complement strand
CGCATGTCTGCGATTGGTCGCCAGAACACCCATAATTACAGTATATCTCGTCAGATTTGTAGACATTGGCCGGTGGTATATTGCCGCAGTAGCACTCGGTTTGATATTCTGTTCCGGAGAAAACGTATTGGCCATTGTTACATTCGGTTTGGCACCGATCATTGGTATTCTGGGTAGCGGACACATATGCTTGAGTAATAAGCAGGCGGCCTCCAGGCTTGACTTCGTGATAGCAACCCAAATACTGATACACAGAATCGCCGGCCGGGGTCGTGGGTCCAATCTTACGCGACACAACCGTACCGATGATTTGGACCTCGTGGACTCCAAAGTTGATGTCATCAGTGTTCAAGGTCCAGGTGTTGTTAAAGGTCTGGTCGGGCGTGTTGGGCTGCATTGCGTTTGAAACGAAGAGGACAGTAGCGTAGGCGCAGCTGTTGACTGGAATATTCTGAGATTCGTGGAGGGCATTCGGGTCTTCGGGACGAAAGACACCATTCGGAGGTTTGCTCTTGGAAATCTGAAGCACTGAACCACCTTCGTTGCAGATCCGAATCTGCCTCGATGAGGTAGTGCCAGGGGCAACCTTGCCGAAATCCATGATGAGGTTTTGCTCGGGTAACCAGCCGCCTTCGCTGGTGCTGATTGAGAAATTGGCAATTGCCGCTGTAGAAGCCGAGCCCTCGAGAATAGTGAAAGCCTTGCCGCCGTCGCTGTAGACAAAGAAGTAGGAGGTATAGGTACCAAGGTCGGTAGGGCTGAACATGGAATCCACCGACACCTCACCTCCTCCAGGGATCACAGTGCCCACAGGTGGCAGGTTGCTGGATGAGAAGCCTTGTCCCAGCACGGCAGGCTGCTGCGCAAACGAGACATTCGTAAAGACCGGGGCGTTGTCAAGCTCGTCGCTGGTAAAGGCATAGCCAGTGATGGTCAAAGGCCCAACGCCTGCATTGGAAAGGACAAAGGGAAGGCTGACGGTGGGGATGTTGCTAAGATCGGTGATAACAACGCCGCTGTAATCAACGGTGATTGGAGCAATGACAAGGAAAGGCTTCTGCGACACCTGCGTTCCTGTCAAGCTGATTGGGAGATTGGTAGAGTAGCCGTCGACTCCGTTGATGGTTTGAATGGTCAGGGCTGTGCTCTTGATTCCCGGCGCCGTGTTTCCGTAAGAAGCATTCTGTGCGTTCGTGACCGTCGTATTTTCGAGATTCCATTTGACGGGGAAGGTAAATGTCGTGCCTTTGGCGATGGTGCCTTGAGGAAGGTCACTGGTGCTAACTTCGAAGTGAACATCGCCAACCTTGACGTCGCTGATGGTGAGTGGGATATTGGCAGTACAGGAAACGGTCTGGGTGGCCGAACTGCCCAGTGCCACCGAGCCGAAATTAACGGGAGAAGTGCAGGTGAGCGGCGAATTGACGGGCGAACCCAAGCAAGACAGCTTTGCTTGAGCATCAGTGACGTAGAGTCGGCTGTCGCCAAAGGCAGGTCGCTGAAACTTATTGAGCCCATTGACTGCAGCTTTAGGCATGTCGATTCGCTTCAGGAGTCCGTCAGGTCCGGGGACGGCGTGCCACGCCCGAAGACCGGCATCTGGATCAGCCATCCATAGAATAGCCGTTCCTTCTTTGCCCTGGTTCGTAGTGATGACTGGAATCCCGACGCCGACACGCCCCGCCGAAGTTTCCGCCGTGCGGCCGACTTGCGAGAAGACGGGCACACCCGAAGCAGAAAAGCCAAGTTTGTAGACATAAGTAGGGTAGCCAACCGGTGTCGAATAGATGTAGCCACCTTCCAGCGGATACGATCCGACCCCACCGAAGACTGCCTTGTTAGTCACAATGGTCTGAATGATCCCATCCGTCTGTCCGGGTCCAAGCTTGTAGCCTCCGAGATTGTTTGCATTGAGTATGTAGATCTTGCCGTTCTTGCCCGAAGTCACCGCGATCTTGGACACGCCGGTGCCTTTGAACGTCCCAGGATCCAATAAGACGACTCCTCCGGAACCAAAGTCCTGGTCGCCTCCATCCATCCCTTCGTAGTCGTACGGCTGGAAATAGTCCGTCAGAGACAACTTGCCGCCCTCTCCAACCCCGAGATTGACGGCCGCTTCCCCAAGTGTCTTACAGCCGCTGCTTCCAGATGCTGGGACCGCTTTGTTTTCGTGGCCGACGCCGTTGCCGGACACCCAGAATAGTCGATTGGCACCATCGGTAGCCAGAGACATGCCACTCATCCAGATGCCACCTTGACCACCACCCGCATTCTGATTCCACACGTTCGTCTGCGGAACCAAGGGCCCAGACTCGACGGCGAAGTTGGTCACCACCTTCTTTAGGTTCACGTCGACTCCAACGACCAGACCGGTGTAGTTGAAAAGATCGCAGTGACCTATAGTTTGTTAGCCTCGTCAACTGAAAGGACAATATTGCATGAGCAATGAATGGTTCGCACCTCCAAATCCAGCATATACAACGGAACCGATCTGTGTAAGGGATGGTCGCTGCAGGATCACACCACCAATAAAGTATTTGGCCGGAGCATTGTCACTTTGCGAGCCGTCAATCAGGACAGGCGGGAAGACGTCTTCCAGCGTATTGACATTGACACCATGAAAATAGTAAACGCCATTGTAGATACCCGTATTACCTGCGGTCCGGAAGTTGGGGATATAAGTCTTGGCAAAGAAATATGCAATGTCGGTTGCCGGATCGATGACAGGAGTCCCGATGATTCCAATGGTATCAGGGATATCGTTGCATCCGATTTCGGCCTGCAGGAATGGCGCATGAACCTGTCGAGCGTTGAGAGGAGCACCAGTCCTGGCGTTCACGGTTCGGATCCAATTCTGGGACGAGGCAAGAAAAACAAGCTGTGGGCCCCCGGCAAGCGGAGTGTAGACCAAAGGTTTGGCATAGAACTGTAAACCATCCATTGTTAATGCATGCACAAGTCAACGGATCGTCGGTCCTGCTTACAAGTTCCTTGGCGTTGTACTGGATTGACCATAGGAGGCCAAACTCAGAGCTTTCTACGACAGCTGGATCCATATTATGATTAGGTAGGTAGCCTGATTGGGCTGGGTCCGCGTCCGTGTAGCTGTCAGTTGGACCAGCGGCAAGGACCTGCGGTACAATGGCCGCAGCCAGCGCCAGAAGGCGTGTGAATGATCGTAACATTATGATTATGGAGAGATACCACCGACAATAGTGACGGACCTCAAGAGCAACACACTCTCCCACGATTGGGAAAGCAAACGAGTGACCGAAAAGGAGAAACGACAGTGCCAAGAAGCAAACGCCATGATTCGACGGAGAGGCGTCCTGGCTTATACTCCACACAAAGAAGATGGCAATCTGAGCTTGGATGCGGATAACTGCATCCGCAGAAGCATCTAGGCAACAAAGGGCTTCGGGACGATTGCAGGCGCTAGTCAGGGAATTTTAGACATGATCCACGAAGCAGGGCAAGAAATTGCCAACCAGCATAAGCCAACATGCCCCGAATGGGGAGCATCGTGCGGACGCTTGAACAGATGCAGACAGCAAGGATCGTATTCCAGAACGCTCTGGGTTCCGGGCATAGATTCCCTTTGACCGGACAATTGTAGATACGAGCCGTGTGTGCCCAAAGGAGGCTTAGGCTCAACGAGGATCCAAGAGATCTGAGCGGGTGTCCGTGTCCTCGAGGCCTGAGTGGCTATCATAAGCAAGGGCTGAGAGGAATAATGATCGCCTTACGGAGCAGTCTAAGAGTAGCCTGTGGGACTCAATTTGGGGGCCACATATGATTGGTGTCCTTCAGGCTGAGAAAGCTTCCGGACCAAGCTTCCTCCACCGTTGCCATACACGTGGACGCGGAAACATGCCGCTTTACCTTGCGTCAACGACTTCGCTTGATGTGCTCGACAACGGTGAAACGGGTTGTAGGGGTCGAATTGACCACACGTTATGGTACAGCAGAGTCCAACCTGGCTCTACAGACATTGAGAACATCGTGTGAGAGTGGGGGCCAAAGACGTTGAGGCCTTTCGCCTAAGTCGTGACCTGCATTACTTCCGGATTGACGACTGCCTTTGCGATGGCCGGTGGTGTGGCTAGAAAGGTCGGGGATGGGATGGCGGTGGCCACGCCCTTCGGACCGGATTTTGGAAAGACGATGGAAGATTATTCGAGACCAGACGGCAGGATCAAAGGATTACTGACGACTCAGCAGCGAACGCTTGTGACGATGCAGTAAGGTTTCCCCACACTTAACCGACGATGCATGTCGCTACCAATTTCCTCCTCCCACGGCGACCCACCGCCTCGCAATTTCAGCTAGCTCCGCCTGCATCTCGCTTGGCCAGCGCGCCGATTGGGCCGTTGCACAAGGCGGCAATAATGAAAAATGGTGACGAGTGTGGGATGATGATAACGAGCCTTGGACCTCGTATTACTCGCCTATCTGGCTCGGCCTGGTCGTCGTTACATCTCGCAAAAGTCAGGTCCTGTGTCCTTTGTGTGCTGTGATAAGGGCTTTTTGAAGGGCGCTTTTCTGACAGTTGTTTTGTTGATTGAGATGAATTCCGGACTACCTTCCGTATCAAGCTTTGGGGTCTTTGTCGGGGCTATTCCGCCCCGGGATGTGGATCGAGAAGTAGTAGGGCAGTTCGTATCCAAGAATATTGCTAGCTTCACAGCGAACAAGCACCGGCCAGGAGTCCACCAACCGCGGTTGGGTCACGAGCGCCCCTTTTCAGGCCTTGGACACGGGCCGTCTTAGGCCGCTTTCCCAGATGATGTGCATGGCTGCTGACGTGAGAGACACCACTTCAAAATCACGAAGCAGGCAACGCCAGAAGCACTCACCACCTTGTAGCATCGTCCTGCGAATATCTTTGATATGTCAGTACAGACTTTCGCAACCGATGATTTAAGGTTCCGGTGTCATGCATCTCGACACATTTAAGTTCAGCTGGTTGAGGTGTCACCACCGATTCCCACGCGCCCCCGGCGACTTTGCGCGGGAGGGCGATCGACCGTTTCTGTGGGGAGCAAGGTTCACACTTAATCGGGTTCTTCCATTTGCTTCTAGCCTCAGGCTGGTTTAGTGCTCAGCCGCCGAATCACCAATTGCGGTGGGCAAATATAGGGCACTATACTATTCGCTCACTCAACACCCGAGTCCAGGACAGCGTTGATGACGTCGAATATCTAGAAAACAGAAGGTCAAGCTGAAGAAGAAACCTGAGGCAGATTCGTTACTCTATCGCCCACCGTTGTTGCGTAGGTTAAAGTACTCACAGCTATGCCAAGACCAATACAATCTCCACAGAATTTCCTTGCCTAAGTTTCCTATCCCGTCTTCCTGCTTGACTATCAGTATTCAGATCCACACCTTGATCATGCAAGCTCCCTTTCATGATAAGATTCTGTTTAGCTGGAGGCCGGGACTCTTATCCGCTGTATAGTGTGCTTCTCAACGGTACCATTTTGGCCCTTGCTGGCAGTCTCTAATCGCCTCGACGTCCGACTTTGCACGCAATTCCGCTTATTCGTTGATAGCAGAGGCAGGCCTCGGTATTCGAAGTATAAGCTGGCTAACCGGGATGTTAGGCTAAAGTATCTTCCTGAGCGGCCGGCACGCTCAGTACACCTCCTCTGACGGATGAGCACGGATTTTTCCCTCTCTGCCTGTCATCGAGAATATGCGTGACAGACGGCCAAGGTATCATATGCAGAGCCCATTCCCACTACTGCGGCCGTCGTCCCCCCTTACATATTTCCAATAATTCGCTTACTTCCAACCTCCCCCTTCCCTCCACCCATACCACCCACTACCCTCCGCTCCTAAAACAACAACTCACCCACCCAGTACCACGCCCGCCGCCTCTTCAACAGCAAGCCGTCAAAACACCCCCTACATAACCCCTTTTTCCTCCCTTCCCCTCCCACCACATGCCAAAAAAGACCCTCCACACCTCTCCTCTCCTCTCCTCTCTCTACCTCCAAACCCCGCAAACGCGCTTCTCCGCCTCCTCGCGCAACCAGCACCTGCCCTCCCCTTCCAGCCCAAAACGGCAGGACTCCCGAGCCCGGGGACAATGACTTACACTTCCGTTCCGACAAAACCTTGGGAAAAGCAAAAGCTAAAAGATTCGCGCCCTTGATCCTCTGAAAATTGTCCGATGCATACGATGTAGCAGCCACACAAAAGAAGTGGGAAGATCAACGAAGGAAGGAAAAAACGAATAGAGGAGCTAAAGACAGAACGGACTTACCCAGCGAAATATTCACATAGGGAAAGGCGCGCGACTGGGTCGTCCAACTAGAGGGCTGATCTGCTGGGCGGTAAAGGCGAAGAAGACTCCCTAAGACTACATACAGAATAGAATCGCACATTATTCTTTTAGTCCTACCGAAAGCCTCTGGATCCATGGTGCTCAAACACTCCCCTCCCCAATCCCTTCTCATCCGAACAACGCATCACCAAGACGGATCGTCACCGTCTTCGTCTGGCTGTAATTCGCCAGCGCGGCCTCACCCAACTCCCGACCAATGCCACTCTCCTTGTACCCACCGAACGGCAGCGTATGATGCAACATATTGTACTGATTCACCCACACGGTACCCGCCCGCAAAGCATTGCTGACCCGGATAGCGGTGTTCAAATTGCTCGTGTGCACAGCCGCGGCCAGACCATAGGTGGTCGAATTGCCGACACGGATGGCATCGTCCTCGGTCTTGAACTTGGCAATGGAGCAGACGGGGCCGAAGATCTCCTCTTGCATGATCTTCATGTCTTCGCTGACGTTGGAGAAGATGGTGGGTTCAATGAAGTAGCCCTCCTTGCCGTGGCGTCCGCCGCCGATTTCAACTTTCGCGCCTTCCTTCTTGCCGTGGTCGATGTAGCTGCGTGTTACTTTGTCAGCGACGGGACATCAGTGGTGGGATGGGCTCTTGCAAAGCTTACCCCATGATGCGGTCGTATTGCAGTTGTGAGACCTGAGGGCCTTGGAAGGTATCTTCGGCGAATGGGTCACCGACCTTGTTCTTCTGTGCCCTCTCCTTGAACTTCTCGACGAACTTGTCGTAGATGCCTTCTTGAACGTAGATACGCGAACCGGCGCAGCAGCACTGCCCGTGGTTGTAAAAGATGCCAAAGTTGACCCACGAAATGGCATTGTCAATGTCTGCATCGTCGAAGACAATATTCGGGCTCTTGCCGCCCAACTCGAGGGTGACCTTTTTCAAGTTGGAGCCGGCAGCAGCCTTCATGATTTGGCGGCCGACCACTGTGCTACCGGTGAAGGCGACCTTGTCGACGTCCATATGAGCCGAGATGGCAGCACCGGCTATCTTGCCGAAGCCGGAGATGACGTTGATGACACCGGGTGGGAAGCCGGCTTCCTTCACCAAATTGCACATGTAGAGGGCGGAAAGCGGAGTCTGTTCGGCAGACTTAAGAACGACGGTGTTACCGCAGGCGATGGCGGGGCCAATCTTCCATGACCACATCAGAAGGGGGAAGTTCCAAGGGATGATTTGACCGCAGACGCCAATCTAGGTATTCCATCAGCTTTCAGAACATATTGTTGCTAGGAAAAGTGAAATTACCGGCTCCTGCTTGGTGTAGTTGAAAGTCTCGGGATTTGAATCGATGACCTTGCCATGGATCTTGTCGGCCCATCCACCATAGTAGCGGATGCATCCAGCTGCCAAGCTGACATCAACCCTGGCCATACTCAACGCTTTGCCATTGTCAAGCGACTCGATAGCCGCAAGAGTTTCTGCATGTTTTTCCATCAAGTCGGCCAAGTTGGTGAGATTGCGGCCGCGGGTGCCAGAGTCGACCTTTCGCCATTCGCCCTCGAAAGCCTTGCGGGCAGCAGAGACGGCGATGTCGACATCTTTCTCTGTAGCCTCGTGGACAGCAACGATGGGTTTCTCGTTCGTCGGGTTGATGGTCTCGAAGGTCTTGCCGTCGACACCTTTGACCCATTCGTTGTTGATGAATCTGGACCGAGGTTGTTAGCGGGGCGTTGCAGGATGGTGGGGCAGAATGTGGGGTAGTTCAGTGACGAGGAGGCGAAAGGCAGACCACCAATGTGTGGAGTAGTCATGGAAGCAGCAGTAGGCTCTCAATAGCCAGAGGACATGGAGAAACTTACAGGCCGGTCGGTTGTTCGTATTTCCCTGTAGTAGGCGTCTCGAGCGTCTGAGAGAGCGACATGATTGCGGGTTGGTTGATAGGGTGTATGATCACACTGGAGGAGAGTGTTCAATAATGGAGAATGTAGTCAAGACTGGGAGTTTGTGTGAGGGAGCAAAAGTCAAGTCATGCGGAAAGGTAGAGGTTTGTTCTTGCCAGCGACGACGAGTATGTTGGGCACAGACACAGGTATATACGTTACTCCACACATCTTCATCTTGATTATTCATGAAAATCTCTCCGCAAATGACGTCCGCCTGCTCCGGCAGATCGCCATGAGGCCCACTCTGGGAACACCCAAAAACGTCTCTGGATCGTGACTACCCCTCACCCCAAAGCTCGCTGGCTCCGGCAACGTAGGTTCGATTCAAGGGCCATTCGGGTCTAGAACACCCGTTCCACCCATTGTAGCCGTCCCAAGGGCTGCACTCCCTAAACTCTGGTTTGAGAGGTCACTCGTACCACGTTTGGCCTGCTTCAAGCACACTTATTTGGTGGGATCATGTCGATCAGTGTCCGTGAAGGGCTGCTGCTCATGCAATTCAAGCTGCAGTATGACGCGTGATAGCACTTAATAGCTAGAGACAGGTTGATCTGACATGGCCAGCATGGAAAGTGAGAGAAGCATCCAAGGGGATCCAGCAACCTACAGTCTCAGGGTCACACTGACGGAAAATCCCTTCGAAGGGTATGAGCTGCGCCCACTCATATCAGCCGCGTAATGGACTGATTGTGGCAACGGGCCGAGGGAAAGGCTCCTCCTGTAAGAAAAGCAGGCGATTCGCATCGAAAGCTAAGATGCTTGGCCAAACGTCCGGTTCATTGGAAGTTTAACTGGAGGCATGAAAACAAGAGCTTCATGCCAGCATAAAGTAGTAGAAAGCAACTAGAGAAGTGGGACAGGCTGAGCGACAGCTCTCAGTAGTGCTGTTAGAGCAGTAGAGCTGCATGAAATTTCACTTATGCTGAAGCTTTACTACCTTGGAACCACGACAGTCGAGATGCATACTCACCATCCAAGTCAAATCACCAGCGCATTCGTCTACAATGCATAATTACTACCTCTTGCTCCTCGTCGATCGTACCGTTGCCGTCGACGGTGCAGGCTCAAAGGCATCGTCATCGGATATGTCGTCGTCGCTGATTTGCTGCACCTTCTTCAATGTCCCGTTTGCCGGCCCTCTTGCTTGCGAGAAACTGGGTTGTGAAAAGTCGAGTCTGGACTGGGATTTTGCTGCGGCGCTGCTCTTTGACTGTCCCGGTTTACGAGACGCCGCCGCCCGCTTGGGTGGAGACGCTTTCCGTGCTACTGGCTTACGTGAAGCCGGTTTGGGTGCTGGTTGTACGAAGAGTTGACTATCCTCTCCATCAGAATCGGCCATGAGGATGTCGCCGTCTTCCTCTACCTCGTCACTGTCCTCGTCGACTATCTTTTTCTTCCCTCGTCCACCTTTGGCAGGAGCTGCTTTCTTGGCAGGCGCCGCGGCCTTTTTCGTTGTTGCAGCCTTCCCACGACCTCGGGCTGGTGCCTCCACCGCCGCTGCATCATCTTCTTCTTCTTGTTCGGCCTCATTGTCCGAGTGGATAATGGCCGCTGGTTGATCCGACCAGTTGCCATCTAGATCGCTGTGCCAGCCATCAGGCTTAGGCCGGAGCTTCCCTCTTCTAACCCGTTTGAGCTCGCCGGCCGCAAAGAGCTGTTCCAATTTGGAGCGGTGTTGGTCGACCATGTTCATCAGCTCATCCCCGTCGTCCACTTTGTCCACATCCATCAGATGCTTGACCTGACTCTTCAGGCTCTCTGAAACAAACATCTCCATGGCGTGCCGGTCATCTTTGTCAACAAACTGACTGACTGCGTCTCCAAAAGAATTCTGCGGTAGTATTGTCAAGTTTTGCGCCGTGAGAAACTCCCGTACTAGCTTTTCAATCCGGACAGAATCGATCGCGAGTTGAGCGAGCACCGATTCCTCTGGCATGTCCGCCCCACCCTTCGTCTTCCGAGTACCACTTGCTTTCTTGCGATAGAACTGAATCACATCGTTGACATTCGCGACCTTCTCCACGAAGCGATTCGAGAACCGTTGTGGATTCTCGCAATCATAGTTTCCGCCTCCCGGTGCCGTGTACTCGACGCGAAGTCTGATCAGTGGTTTAGGTGCTTCTTCTTCCGCATCCTCCTCTTCCTGCATTTCCCTCCATTCCGCCTTGGCCTGTTCGATCAACTCGTCGACAACGTTGATCAGATGTCGAGTCAGTTCCGCTCTGTGATCCTGCTTCCTTGTTATGTGCTTGACCTCCTTCTCTTCCGCGAGCACAATCTCTTTCATTGCAAACGGCCTCACTGTCTTCAACCGTATGGGCTCAACTTTGAAATCTCGACCGGTGACACTGAGGATTGCAACATGTTTGGCTACCGCTTCTCCAGGCATGAGAGACGTCGCAACGGAGGATCCTGGCTGCATGACGTGGAAGTTCATCTCCGGGTTGTATTTCGGATCTATGAGGCATTCGTGTTCGTGACCCCAAACAACAAAATCAAGAAATTCGGGGAGGAAGTTTTCCGGCAAATACCCAGTCTCTGTGTATGCGTGATGGTTTTGGTGAACGGTCATCAAGTTGAACCAGTCTTGCTTCTGTGTGCCTGGCTGGAAGAACTTGACTTTCCCATCGCGAAAAGTCCTGAAGAGTCGCTCGTCTCTCACGTTGCTCATACCGTACAGTGCTAGCTTCGTATTCCCTTTTTGGAGCAAGACAGGCTTGATCTGTATGTTGTCGGACTCGGGGGTTCGGCCGAAGTAGTTGACAAGACCGGAGACCTGGAGTAGATCCAAGGCGGCGAAGTGGCCTTCTCCAGACGGATCATCGTGGTTGCCATGGATAGAGAATACAGGAATCGAAACGTTGATATCGGGATCCTCGTAGTTGACGTGATTGAACGCCCCTCGGAAGTTCTCGCTCATATCGCTGAGGACTTCAAGCTCGCATGGCTTTTCACCGAGGCAGTTCATGCGCAAGGATCGCATGACCTGGTACATTGACTTCCTCGAAGGCTTGTTCTCATGGAAAAGGTCGCCGCCGAGCAATACCATGTCCACGTCCCTCTCTTTTGCCAGGCACATGACTTCATGGAAGCTCCTCCAGCTGTCATCACCACGGATGTAATCTCGCTCGTTGTACCCCACATGGCTGTCGGTAGCTATCAGAATACGGATTGTGTCCGCCGCTGCAATATATTAGCTTGCGCCCTCTTAGGGGTGTTCTGCGGGAGGGGCATTACTTGTTAGAGCTGGCATCCTGCTGATTGCCGATGTCCAGGTTGAATTCTACATTGCAGAGAATCTGGAGGCATATGAGTAATAGCGTGGTGACGGAAATCTCCAGGCAGCTGTAAACGCGCTTCGAGCGTGAGACGCGCTGTAGGGCTGAAGCTTCGAGTGAAGATACCCTCGGCAAGAGAGGGACGTGGACATGGTATTGCTCGGCGGCGACCTTTTCCATGAGA
>QQTW01003423.1_pt1 | contig 11705 bp, 6 predicted proteins | sample 1904831 | NCBI WGS metagenome assembly QQTW01 (sample SAMN09435610, study PRJNA476489) | Subsurface metagenome, whole genome shotgun sequencing project. | reverse complement strand
GATTACGAGCACCCATGCCGACCCATCTAGCAATCTCCCCACGCCGCTACGGCTCCATCGGCACCGGCACTTACTCACCGTCGGCACGCTCCCAAGTGCCTCTCCCACCGCCTCCGCCCTCCCATCTCCCGAGCAACTTGACATCATTTTCCTCCACGCCCATCAACCTGTCCCGCCGGCACACCTCCGCCGACATACGCCTGCACGGCTGGGAAAATTCCCCTTTCGGATCCGGAAACAACTCAACCCACTGGCCATCGTCACCGCATCGAACACCCGTCGGCGGCGACCAGCAGATCCGCGACGCCCTCGCCCAGTATGAGCTGCCGCGGGGTCCTCGCACGCAGGGGTCTCGGCAGGGCACTCCTCCGCTGACGTGCGACACCACGCCGTCAAATCTCAGCGCGGACAGCGGTTGGTCGCTGCCCGGCGCGCGGTACCAGTTCAAGCCGATCGACACGCCTGGCCCGCCGACGCGCAGGTCTAGCATGGCGTCGAACGTGCATTCCCTGCTCAATCCTGCGGAGACGGCGGAGCGGAATGACGAGGATGGGGGTCCTTTGGATGACAGGAAGAGGAAGAGATTACAGTGACATTGTCATAGTCATATCCTTCCTGTGATCTTTAGGCTTGAGGACGGAGAAATCCCGCCTTCGATTCCATCCCGAGATTAGAATTTCTGGCCATTTTCAAGGCCGCCAACCTTTGTACAACACCCTTTTTGTTCTTCTTGTCGTCCATTCGAGCTTCACTCTTTGGTTCCCCCCTCACCTCAGGACGATGTGCTCTGGAAGGCGGTCAAGGCAGGCTTGACTCGGAACCCTTTTATGGGTTGATAGAAAAAATTCTCACACGACTGATGCATCTGGCGACGGCGGCAAGTCTGTTTTACTTGCATTCTGGGAGGATCATTACACGCTTTGGTAGGGAATCTGCGCCTGATTTTGCAGCTGTCCTCATGCAGGACCTTCAGGCTCTCTTTATAATCTTCTGTGGGATTCGTCCGAAGGTGCAAGCAAAACTTTTGTACAGTTATTGTGGGAGTAAGGTTGTCGGGTAGCTAAGCAACCATCTTGCGGAATAATGGAACGTTTTGTCATGGTTTGTCTGACAGTGCTTTTGTGATATGGTGTCTTGATGCTGCCTGGAGAGATTGGATGCTGCTTGACTACATAGTACTCTGCTGCTAAATGGCCTTTTTCTTGTGGTGTGTTCATATCACGCATAAAAGTGGAGAAAGTCACAAATAGCATATGGGATAAGTACCAGTTCACTTCACTTGCAACCACACTGCGCGAAGATATTTACGGCGACCAGAGTTTCATTCTACCTATACTGCTGGCCACCACTGCCTTGACACAAACGAGCGCAATGTCCCCCCGGCAGAAAGCGCTACACAAGCCTAGCTTTTCACGAGATCGTTAGGGGGAGACAACCAGGCAGCTAAAACACATGCAGATGTTTTCAAGAGATGGGAGATGGACGCTGCCCCCCGTCCTGAGATCAAGAGAGAGAGACGCAAAAGCCGAAACAAAGGAAAGCTACGTGCGATGGACGTCGCAGACTGTCGGTTGTGTTCTTTTTTTGTGGTTTTCTCAACCTTCTCTGCGCCCCCGTGGCGATCCGCTAGGGAGGCCGTGGGAGCGGTGGAAAAGGAGATTTCTGGTTGCGAAAGGCAGTCGAGCAGAAAGACACGCCCTTCCCTCCCGCGAGGGGGAGGCACGCAAACTGTGGGCGACGATGCAATAAGAGAGCGGGGAACCCGAGCTGAGCTGAAGCCTGAAAGGAGAGGGTAGGAAACAAGGTGTTCGTTCCGGACGCCTAGCAGGTCTCTGGTTGCGCATTCTGGTGACCTGTCTGTCTTGAAAGCAATCTTGACCTTTTTTTTCTGTTTTTGTGAATTTTATATGCCCGCAGGATGAGTGGACCCTACTTCGTCACCGACACGCAGAGCCAGCAAATCAGATAGTCTTGGGAGATCGGCTGTTGCCCATGTCCACGATATCGTCAATGTGGTTGCACATGGCGACGAAGAGGTCGAAGAACAGTCTGCCGCCCATCTCCATCTCCATCTGCATGGTGCCGCTGCGCTTGAAGGTGCGGCGGCAGCGGATGATGAGCGCGAGGTAGTGGGCGCGCAGGCGCGAGTCCGAGTCGGGCGTGCGCGCGTACGCGTACCGGGCGCTGCGCAGGATGGTGCCGACCTCGATGCCGCTCTGGAGGCCCTGCTTGCGCAGCGCCACCCGCTTGAGCTCGTCGAGGCCGTACCGGTCCGCCGCGCAGTACACGGCCGTGTCGCGCAGGATGGTCTCGCCCACGCCCGAGTGGTGGATCGTGGCGTCCGCACCTGCACCGCCCGCGCCCCGGCCGCCGCCGTTCTTGAAACTGGTGTAGTCGGACTCGTCGACCGCGCCCTCGAGCATCCAGGTGTTGCGCCGCTTGTCGTGGACGAGCCGCGGGTAGTAGTCGCCCTTGTACAGATACTCGAGCACGCAGGAGAGCACCTCGGGCTCCTCGTCCGGCAGGCTGATGCGCCGCGCGTTGGCCTCGAAGAACTGGTCCCGGCACACGGCCGCGAAGAACGGCGAGTTGCAGAGAACGTCCTCGTGAGCCGCGAACAGCCGCTGCTCAGAGCCGACCACGAGGGTGACTATGGCGCTGGTGAGGTTTGGCGAGACACTGTCGGTCGGGTTAGCCGGTGCTTGAGTGTGGTCGGCCGCCCTGCTTCTTCTCCGTCCCCTGCTGCTGCTGCCGCCGTGATCGCTGGAGCCTGGAAATACGTACTTCCCCACCGGCGGACTGTCGACGGTCTCGAGCAGCGCCCGCTTGGCGTTATCGCGAAACGACTTCTTCGATATCTTGGTTGCCTTGCCCGCGCGGTCCCTCGAGGCGAAGGAGCGGTTGAACATGTTGATCGAAGGCATAGGACCGTTTCCCTGGAAGGAGCGACAGAAGACCGGGTACGAAAAGAAGGGAGGGCAAAAGTGAGCGTGAGGGTTAGAGTGACGCGCGTTGCATGGGAGGAGCTCCGGAAGTCTCCAGGGAGGAGGCCCTGAAGCCTTTGCTAGAGACGGTGAAGGGTCTAGCGCTGAGTTCGGCTGGCTCTGACTGGGGATGGAAGCGTGCGGCCGCATTCCAAGGCGGAGGGCAGGCCGCTTATGTATCCAACGGGCCACGGAGCACGGGCCACGCCGGCATCAGCGGCGGCGATGGCGGCCTAGCCGGAAGCGGCAGTAGCGGCGGGCGCTTACGACGATTGGGCCATCTGATTCGTCAGGCTGTGCAGGCACCGCCCTGGCGCGTCTCATCACGCGTTCACGTGCAGTCAGCCTTGTCTCGAGTCACGTGTGACTGTGATTCGTCAACCAAGCTTATCACAGACGCGCGGACTTCTACCTGGAGAGCCTCGCAGTCGTTAGACGAGTCACTTCTGACCAATTGCTATCCCAGTAATCTACGGAATCTACTACGAGCATGGAGTCCGCTAGGACAAGATTCAGGCCAGTCTGTATAAGCGTCATGCAGCTTTCCGCAAGGGCTTCATCATCTCTCTTCCCAGTTGCAAACCACGACGCAAACCCGGTTGTTCACAATACGCGTCCGACCTCAGAGTCATTCATATACGCGATTGATTGCGTTGCTACGCTTGTGTCACTCAAGATCTGCCATTGAAGCCGACGCACGCTTATCCGATTGAAAGTCTGTGCAGGCCTCCAGCCGATATGGATCAGTCTGTCTATACTATTCTGTCCATACCGGACCCCGTCATCGGGCACAGTTGTGACTGTTGCAAGCGTATTTTATTCGCAATCTCCAACCCTCCTCGGGATGACCAAACTCTCACATTCCGTTTTGACGAAGTCGTTTCTTTTGCCCGAGACGGTTGTGCTCTGTTTGGTAGACTGGAGCTTCTACGCAATAACCAGGACTGCCTCTCAATGGCCCTAACCCTTGAGATCAGAGCCGTGTGGTTAGAGGATTCTGAAATCCCGGAACTCCATCTCATTTCCTTCTTGTGGAAGCTTGACGGGGAGCGTGCCTTACCCCTTCTATTCGATAACGGCGAGGATGAGGAGTTTCATGTGTTTGCAACGCATGGCAAGTCCACTTCCCACACAGCAGAGATCGTTCTAACTTATCGTCTTAGGTAGCTACTTTGGCCGCTTCTGTGAGGCACGCCCTCTAGAGAAAGACCCAGCATCGCCCAGAACTATGCATCGTGTGCGAGTCTGGCTGAGAATATGTGAGCGGGACCATGCGTTGTGTAATGCGCTGAGGAACGTGCTCGATACTGCAGAAATGCCGACTAGGCTTCTCGCAGTGGATTGCTCCGACCCCAGTCGTGTACGGTTGCAAGAAACAACCGGTATGGACAAGAAACCCTATGTCGCTTTGAGCTATTGCTGGGGAGGGCCGCTGGATGATCTCAAGACCATGAAAGCCAACATCAAGGAGAAAATGGCGGGTATCGATTTTCAGAGCCTTCCAAAGACCATCAAAGATGCAGTCAATGTGACCCGACAGCTCCAGTATCAGTATCTTTGGATTGATGCCTTATGTATCGTACAGGACGACGACGGCGACAAGAACAGGGAACTACGCAAAATGGCGCAAATCTACACTGGGGCATCGCTTGTCATAGATGCTGCAAGAGCTCGTGGCAGCCACGAGGGTTTCCTGCAAGCTCGCGATCTTGCGCAGATATACCATACCGTCTATGAGCTTCAGATACGGGGTCAGGATCATGCCACCCACCCCATATATCTGCACGAACGCTCCGTCGAGAATGATACTCAACCTGTCGATAGCAGAGCGTGGACTCTTCAAGAGCATAAGTTGGCAATCCGCCGACTTCGCTTTGGATCGAACCAGACCGAATGGGCGTGCCGTCAATCAGAGAACGTCGATGGTGGGTGCGACCGCCACAGCAATGTAAACGCCGGATTCGCATTCAATGGCGAAGCCTCCGAGCGACTCCTAAAGCCTCATACTGGCGACTTGCAACAAACCGATATTGATGAAAGGTATGATGCCTGGATGCAGGTTGTCACGGAATACTCCGCTCGCAACTTATCATACGCATCGGACAAACTTCCAGCATTTGCAGCTCTTGCTGAGAGATTCGATTATGAGATGCCAGGACATGCAAGCTCCTACTGCGCAGGGATATGGGGAGCGGATATGCCTTCACAACTGCTTTGGCGCAGGGCTACACAGGTCAAGTCCATTACCCAAGAAGAGAATGCACAGAATACCATTCCATCTTGGTCATGGGCCTCGAGCGGAGCTGTGGAGTTTCATCCTTTCCCATTTTATGCACGGCAGCCACCAACTCTGAAGATCATCGACTGTCAAATCATGTTGCAAGATCAAACACTATGCTACGGAAAAGTGCAATCCGGAATCTTGATCGTCGAGGGCCATCTGTTCGAGTTCTCCTGGGATGGCCGTGTTGTCAGGAACATCGTTGGCGACGGTTCTGTTGGTACCTCAACCTTACGTATCAAGCTTTTCTTTGACTTCACTACTTCGGAATGGCCAGAGCAGCTCTGGTGCTTGGAGATATGTTCACACGCAGGATCCGAAAAGTCGTACGGCATCGTTCTTCGGAAACTAAGTGAAAGCACTTTCAGAAGAGTTGGGTATTACCTATCATGTTCGGATCAAGATATGCAGGACGATCAAGGAATTCCAAGTGCGCCCATTAGCCGCAATCCGCGCCTCTGGGCAAGGCAAGAAATCTCGATCATTTGACTTGCTTTCAAAGAAGCTCTCACAATCTATTAAGTTGTACGTCTGATACATGACTCATGACCAGCCCTTGGGCACAACTCTTTCCATGTTCTTCAGTTGTCCTCTTCAGTCAAGATATTTACGAGCTCGTGGTGTTTCCGTCTTCTCTGGTGACTTTCTTGTGCAAATGCGTGCTAATAGACGGACACTCAGATTTTACGGTCTCGGACGACACGGCATGGTACTTTAGTCTCAAGGTGTTCTCGGTTCCATTATAATCTACTTTCTTGGATCCTTTCACAAGATAAGGAATGATATTGGCAGCAGAAACATGACTCAATCCGGCTGTTGATAAAGCCCTTCCAAATTCAATGACGGACTGTGACTCGGAATTGCCGCGCGAGCATCGATGATTTGAGTATACAACTCTTGATTGGGCTACTAAGGTTGCGAGTTGTACCATTTGTGGGTAGCCTTCAACTTTGAAAGCGTAAACGTTCGTCGAATAAGTGACAAACGCCTCTTAAGCTTGAGCAGCGGACAATTTGTGAACACGTCACGGAGTTGGATTCCGAAGTTTCACTAGTATGCTCTGATCTCTCTTTTAACGATCAACTTTTTTCTCTTCGATTTTGATCTTGATGCTTCATCCCCTCAGATAAGCGGGGGCTGCCCAATTGTACCCTAACCATGCTCGAGAATCGCCAGCGAAGGTGTACTGTCGAAGCATCAGTCTCACCATACAGAAACCGGAGACCGGCTGGCTTACACAGCGCGATGGTTGCGGAAACTTTCTGTGGCATGCCAAAGCGTCCAAGACGCACTTCGCGATATCGAATCGATTTTTCAAGGGCTCTGCCCGGCTAAACCCAATTGTAACCACACACCTGCCCCGTTTCAAGTCGTAATCCAGCGTGCCGGTGTCCCGCTCAAATTCCCAGCCGTGGCGTGCACAGGTCCCGCCCACGGCGTTCATCAGGATCCTCCCACAGAACGGTCCCCAAGCGTCGGGCAAATCTATTGCGAATGTGTCTCGACTTTTTCCTTTCAGATGGAGGCACGTGGCTTGGGGCTTCTCCAGCTCGCGAGTGGCAAGTGAGCCTTGCGCCGGAGATGCGTCTGCGGATGTTGGTGGTAATCTGCCGCATAATGAATATTGGATGAGATGGACGACGAGTGCCGTCAGAGCGAAGAACAGACGATATCGCATAGCCAGCAACAGGTGTTGTAGAGGATAATCATGACAGATTGGAAAAAAGATTCCGTTTGATGAGCTTGAGTGTGTATATGACGTTTATCGAAAGCCATGGTATGACGATTGCTCTTCCCCGAGCTCCTACCCGATCCAGCCCGACATGGTCCCGGCACCAACCTTACGTGAGGTGAATAATCAATGCTCCTCGCCGTTGAGGTAGTAGTACGCAAATGCGATTCGTAGAAAGATGACATAAGACAACCATCCAAGCCCGTGGGCCTAACGGTGGCCGTCCAGTGGCGAGCTTCATCAGAGGAGGCTGTGAAAGCCAACTCGGTACGAACACTAAGCATCTGAAAACTGGGAGCTTCACCAAACATAGCACATCTTGTGTGGTGTGTTGTGAGTCTGCGTAGCAAGATGATCTCGGCCTTCATAGGACACATTCACGGTTATAATGACGAATGGAATTTTTTTCTGAAGCGAAGACGAGGTGTTGCGTACGATACACCACCGTGACAGCAAGACGAAATAGCAAAAGGCATGATCTCGATGTCCAAGAAACTCTTATTTCTACCTACTCTGTGGGTACCTTGATATCATTCTCTTCGACTTATGGCGTACACAAGTTGGATTTCAAGGTTGATATTGGAAAATACTCCTGATGGCCCTGCGAAGATGAGAGATGAAACCACCAAGCTTGGATGCAGGAAACAAATGTGGGAGGAAACAAGCTTTGCACATGAGAAGAGCGAAGGCTGGTGGGATCGAAACACTCACTCTTAGCAAGTCATACCATCTTTATGAGAAGCTTGCGTTAGCAATATTGTCAGTAGATACTTTGTAGTTTCAGTCCGAATCAGCAAGTTGACAGAATGCGTGAGACTCCGGGGGTGCGAGCTCAGTATACCAAAATATTGGTCCTGATCCGAATGGGTTCAAGTGGCTTTGAACGTCTATGGTCATCACACAGTCTATTCGAGCACGTAGCGATCACGTAGCGGGGACAAGGCGCGGATGGGAAGCAGAGCAGAATGGGTTTCTTTCAGGCGTCAACTTCTTTATCAGCCAAGCTCCAACCCATGCAAGTCTCCCAACTCCAACTTCTGGAGCAAGTGACGCCGAATTGAAAGTTATCGCGCCGCACTGACAATCGGGCGAGCATCTCGGATTGAGATTCTGATCCAACCATGGGTTCAACCGGCGGTCACAAACGGATTGTCAAAGTAAGGGAGCAGCTATTGCAATGCAGGCTTGAACGCCCTCTCACGCACGCAGGAACTGGGCGACATCACGAGGGAGCCACCTCCGGGGATGAAGGTCAAGCTGGCCGACGAGTCAAACGTCCATGTGTGGGAGATACTCATCGACGGGCCGGAGCAGTCTGCGTATGCGGCATGTGTTCTCCGGCAGCTTACACTCGTCGTCAAGAGACACAACGGCTAACAGATATCGCACGGCAGGGGGGCCAGTTCAAGCTGCAGCTGACGCTGCCCAAGGAGTACCCGTTCAAGCCGCCGGTGCTCAACTTCCAGACCAAGATCTACCACCCGAACGTGAGCAACGACGACAAGGGCTCCATGTGCCTGGGCATGCTGCGCACCGACGAGTGGAAGCCGCCGAACAAGATCGCGGCCGTGCTGAGCATGACCCGCAACATCCTCATCGAGCCGAACCCGGATGACGCGGTGGAGACGGCCATCGCGGACCAGTACAAGAACGACCGCAAGGAGTTTGTCAAGACGGCCAGAGACTGGGTCAAGCGGTATGCCGGCAAGAAGTGAGAAGGAAGAAGAGGCTGCCGGAGCATTGGGCAAGAGGCGTCGCTGCTAGTGTGCGAACACGCGAAATGCAATTTCAACATTCGCATGATTCACATCCTCCACGATGAGTCGCCGACCTGTGAGAGCGGAGGATGACGCCGGTAAATGCCTCGATGTCCGGTATCACGGTATCAACAGTGCAGACAGATGTGTCTCGCTGTGGTGTAAATACTCCAGCGCGTCTGGTCAAGGAGATATCCCGTATACAGCTGCTGAACCGTTGTTGACGCCGTTGTGTACGCTTTGAAGCGCCACGTCTCGACGATCAACGGCTTGCCGTGTCTGGTTTTTTTCTCTGCTGATCAGCGCCCTCGGCCGCACCAGACGCGTTCGGCGTTGCTTTTTGCTTCCATCCAGTGATCTCTTCTTCGCGTTGCGCAATTGCGATGTTCCAAGGCCGCGGACACGATGGGAGAGGATTCACGGCCAGTCCAATCATGGGCGGTTCCGAAATTGTTTATCATTTAGAGAGTCGTGGGTAAATAGTGCCGCCCGCGTAATTTGCTGACAAGTTGCCGGCGGAATCCCGCGCGCAAGGCTCGCCGTGAAGTAACTGCGTTTTCCGGGTTCCCCAGACAAGGCAGACAACGTCACTCCACTTCCCTTTACCTTCAACTTCACTTCTTCACTTCTCCCACCTCTTCCACTTCTCTGCACGGGTTGCAGCAGCTCTGCCCTTTACAAGAACAGCCTCAAAACACTGCTCTCTACCCTCGCTTGTTGCGTCTACACAAGTACTGCCGTTTCTCGACTGCGTCGCCTCAACGGCTCCCGTCACGGACCGCTCCGCGTGCCACAGACGATCGTCCGTTTGTTCAGTCCGAGTTCTGTGTCTCTGCGTAAACCGACATGCTTCGTTACGATCGGGACTTCTGCTTGCTCATGGTAACTTATTGAAACTTCGATTGCCTGTCGCTACCTCGTTCGACAGCTTATCCATCCGCTTTGATTGAGCCCAACGACTCTACAATCCTGGGATGATATGCAGTGACACACCGTCGGTCAGGCACACCTCGAAGCAAATGTTTCCTGGTGTGCACACAACACTTACGATCACGGAGCGATGACGCTCACTCTTTTGCCAACGCGGTACAATCCGGGCTCGGTCAAGGCGGACAAAGCAGCTCTGCAGGAGGGACCCCCTTCCGGCTATGTCATCACGAACGGCATCCCGAGTCCATCACCCTCAGTCACCGCTTTCAGATTCTCTCCTAGTCCGACTCAGTACGCTTCACCTGGTGACCAGCACGGCCGACGAGATGCGGCAACCGACGCCTCGCAGCATTCTCCTTACGAGTGGTCGGACTCACCACACCACAATCAGCACGACGAGCGGTTGTATTCGACACGTGCCGACCTCACACCAAGCCCTCCTGCCCATCTTCCGCTCCGAAAGGCATCTCCTCACCGCCTCCGCCTGAGGACAACCCCTGTCAACTCGTCTCCTCTTAGCAAGAGTGGGAGCTCGGATGAGGAGAACTGGTCACCATCCTACCCTAGTACACATCGCAACGGGAAGAGGCCAGAAGCTCGTTCTCGAGAACAGCAGGAGGTACAACGGCCACAAACTAGTGCAGGGAATCGTGGCAACGAGTCTCGCATGCGCGACGGGTTATCGCCGCAGCCCAATGGCAGGCATCGGGCAACGTCCGCCTCAACAGGTTCCCGTACCGTCACAGGTCACAAGAATACCAATCCCACGCCTTACTTCGACCCATCTCGTCTCAACCATACGACCCCTCCCTCACCCTCGTACGGCGCGAGTCGGGGTCAATTTGCTTCGGACGCCTCTCTCACTGCTCGACGTCGTGAACCGCCACCATGGCATGACGCGGCTTCAGAGGAAGTACGAACGAGCCTACGCTCAGCATTAACGAATGCGTCGAGCTACGTGGAAACGAGTGGGACAGAGCGCAGTAGTATCATCACGAAGAGCAGCTGCACTAGTGACTACGTGCACATCGCTCATGCCAATCCACCTGATGACGACGGGATGAGCGAAGAGGATGCCATCATCTCTCTCTATGCCAATGGCTTCACGGATGATGTTGAGCCAGAGGATACGATTGAGCTTGTCGACATGGATGTCCCTGCAAAGGTCGCTCCTGTACAAAAATACATTGCTTACAAGCCGTCAGTCGAGAGTCTTGTGGCGGAGCCACAAACCTCGATTTGGCCAGTCAGTTATAAACCGCCTCCTCCCGATGGAAGTACCACCCCCATCGAGGAACGTCTGCGTATCGCCACGCAATCATCACCTCCGAGACCAATTCCTCCTCTATCATCTCCTCGCACTCCGCCCTCGTCAGCAGTGGAGCAGGTTCCCAAACTGGCAGTGCCACGTGATCGCTATGGATTCAAAAAGTCTTCTCAGTACATCAGCGTAGAAGAGTATGACGCATGGAATAAGACTTACACTCCTTATTTGGAACGTCGCCGCTCGAAATGGGTCCAGCTCATGAAGAAATATGGGTTGTCGACAGACAACCCCATACGGTTTCCGCCAAAGTCAGAGAAGGTGGAGCGTTTCGTCCGGAAGGGCATCCCGCCCGAATGGCGTGGCGCTGCATGGTTTTGGTATGCTGGAGGACCCAACCGGCTTGCGCAGAATCCTGGCCTCTATCAAGATCTCCTGGTCCAAGTAGAGGAGGGAAATCTCAGCGAGTCCGACCGCGAGCACATAGAACGGGACCTACATCGCACATTTCCGGACCACATTCGCTTCAAGCCTGACGACTGTCGCGGCGTCTTTGAACCTTCTCATGGCTCCGATTCTGATGTCGACTCGGAACCATCTATAGTGCAGGCGCTCAGACGCGTTCTCCAGGCTTTCGCCATACACAATCCTAGTATCGGATACTGCCAATCGCTTAATTTCCTTGCAGGCCTGCTGCTCCTCTTCCTGGACGAGGATGAGCGGAAAGCTTTCGTTTTGTTAAATATTATTACCAACG
>QQTW01003422.1_pt1 | contig 11707 bp, 1 predicted proteins | sample 1904831 | NCBI WGS metagenome assembly QQTW01 (sample SAMN09435610, study PRJNA476489) | Subsurface metagenome, whole genome shotgun sequencing project. | reverse complement strand
TTTTCTTTTTACCACGAACAGCTACAAGTCTTCATGGGCAAGGTTCTTGTCTTCATCGTCACCCCGTGAAACGGTTCAGTTAAGGTTAAAACTCTTTGTCAAAGCCAATTTTTTTAACGTAGACGCGGAGCGGCTTGCCGCAGGCTACCGCAGAGGACACAGAGAGAAGAAAAAAATCCTTAACTGAACTGTATTGTGATATAATTTCTAATTCAGTATTGACCTACTCCCTAATATCAACCTACCTGCAAGTTAGGATTTAGTGCGTTTCGTTTGCAGAAGTCTAGTTTTTTCTTCTGGTGTCATCTGTTTCATTCGTAAAAACGCTAGCGCTATCTTTTCAGTACGCCCTGGTGAAGTTTCTTTTGCTATTAACAGCAGCGCGGTTTTCTCAATCGTTAAAGCATCAAATAATTCTCGCAATGATAGTTCTATTGAGAATACTTTTCTTATACGACCATGTATTTGCGCTGCTACCAAGGAATGTCCACCGAGGTCGAAAAAGTTATTTTTTACTCCCACCCTAGATATGTGCATCATCTCTTGCCAAATTTCTGCCAAGGCTGATTCAATGGCATTTCTGGGCGCTATGTACTCGCCTTCGGAACTAAGTTGAGAAGGTGCGGGTAAAGCACGTCGGTCAACTTTATTATTGGGTGTCAAAGGCATGACATCCAACAATACCCAAACTCCAGGAACCATGTAATCTGGTAATTTTTCTAGTACGTATGCCCTCAGGGTTTCGGGGGTGGGTTTTTCAACATCGGACTTGGCGACAAGATAAGCCACAAGTTTTTTGTTTGAACCATCCCCAAAGGGTTGGACAATTGCTTGGGCAATGTTGCGATGATTTTCTAGTACGGTTTCGATGTCTTGGAGTTCGATACGGTAGCCGCGGATTTTGACTTGGTAATCTAAACGACCAAGGAACTCTATTTCGCCGTTGGGCAGAAAACGGGCTAAATCACCTGTGCAATACAGCCTCTCTCCTGGTTCCTGGGAAAAGAAATTGGGAATAAATCGGTCAGCAGTTAAATCTGGTCTTCCGCGATAACCCCTTGCTAGTCCGGCTCCACCGATACACAGTTCCCCGATAACTCCGCGAGGCAATAGATTCAGCGCCCGATCAAGAATATACATTGATGTGTTGGCAATCTCGCGCCCAACGGACAAAGCGTCTTCTGGTTGCTTCACAGGGTTAACCGCAGACCAAATTGTGGTTTTGGTTGGGCCGTAAACATTCCATAGTTCAATTTTATTTTCGAGGAGCGATGCCGCCAAATCAACGGGCATCGCCTCACCACCGCACAAAGCACGGAAATTAGCTTTTGGTTGCCAACCTGCGGTAAGCAGCAGTCTCCATGTAGATGGTGTTGCCTGCATTACGGTTGCTTGGGTTTTGTTCAGTAATTCCCCTAACTTAAATCCATCCTGTACTGTTTCCCGATCTGCCACAACTAGCCTAGCTCCGGCAATCAATGGCAGAAATAGTTCCAGGATTGAGATGTCAAAGGATAAGGTTGTAACTGCTACTAAGGTATCAGTTGCGGCAAGTCCAGGTCGATCGCAAAAGCTCAAGAGTAAATTGGTGAGTGCGCCATGAGATATCTGTACGCCTTTGGGTTTTCCAGTAGAGCCAGAGGTATAAATTATGTAAGCTAAATCTTGGCTAGAGGATTTGCTGTTGGGCAAGTCTGGCTTTTGGGAAATTGTGACGCTCACATCTGGCATTAAGCCCCAATCGACCCTCTCCTGAAAAGCGGGGTTCCCGCATTCGTCGAGCAACAGAACGATCGCAGATGTTGTTGAAATTTTGGTTACAAGAGTATCTTCTGTAATAATTACGGCGGCGCGGCTATCCGCAAGCATGAAATCCAATCTTTCCAGTGGGAAGGATGGATCTAATGGTACATAGACGGCTCCTGCTTTCAGAATACCCACAAGTGCGACCAGCAAACCTGCGTGCCGTTCTAGACAGACTGCAACTAATGTCTCCTTTGTGACTCCAAGTTGAAGTAGTGTCTGGGCGACTTGGTTGGACTTGCTTTCTAATTCTGCGTAGGTTAGAGATTTTGTTGCCGATAGAACTGCTGGAGCATCGGGAGTCACAGCAGCTTGCTGGCTGAATAGTTCTTGTACGGGGGCGAATGGATAAACTTTGGATTGGAAGAAGGCTTTTGTGGACAAATCCCGTTCTTCAGTTTTACTTAGTAGTCCGATTTCGCCAACAAATTGCGGTTCCTCTAAGGCAAATCTTTGGAGAATTTCAGCAAGTTGCTCGATTAATTGTTGGCGCTGTTGTTCATCCCCGACATTGTTTTGGAAAGCAATAGAGAGCGTTAAATCTTCCGTAGAGGGTAAAGCATAGAGGCTGAGGGGGTAATGATTTTTTTCCAAACACTGAACCGAATGTACCGCCAGTTCGCCAGCATTTTGACGCAGACTTGCTTCTACAGGATAATTCTCGTAAATCACGATAGATTCAAACAACGGTTGTCCTCGCGGAACCTCACTCCACCCTTGAATATCTACCAACCGACTGGATGAGTATTGGTTGATTTCCGAGGTGCGATCGCGCAGATATTGTAACCAATTCTTTAATGGTGTGGCGGCATCTAATTTTACACGCAATGGCAAAGTGTTAATAAATAAACCAACCATTTCTGCGGAATTAGCTAAATCTGGAGGACGCCCAGACACGGTGACACCGAAAATAACCTCATTAGAAAAGCTATATCGACTTAAGAGAATGCTCCAAGCAGCTTGGACTAAGGTACTAAGTGTTACCTGATTTTCTCTTGCAAATGCCACCAGTTGGCTGTAAGTCTGTTTGCCCAGAGTTGTTTGCAGGGTTTGATAATCGGAGGATTTGGCTGACTTGAAGCCAAGGGTAGTTGCTTGATGTAAACCCCTGAGTTCCTGACGCCAGAAGGATTCTGCTGCTGTGGATTCTGTTTTTCTCAGCCACGTAATAAAATCACGGTAAACTGGTGGTCTGGGTAAGTTGGGCTGAAGTCCCTGTTTTTCGGCGTTGTAGCTAGCGATAACATCCCTCAAAACCAACGGTAATGACCAACCATCTAAAATCAGATGATGGTGCGTCCACAAAAACCGCCATTTTTGTTCCTCAAGCTTCACTAAAGTCAAGCGCATCAATGGAACCGTTTCCAAAGAAAAACCTTGTCGGCGGTCTTTTTCTAAGAGTTCCGTCCATTTTATTGCTGCTCGATCGCTCGTAAGTTCAGACCAATTTTCCCAAACGAAAGGTAAATTTACCGATTGGTGAATTCGCTGAAGCGGTTGAGGTAAATCGCGCAACACAAACGAAGCACGTAAACTAGGGTGACCGTTGATACAATTTTCCCAAGCTTTGTGAAATACTGCTGTATCGATATCTCCCTGAATTTCACCAGTCACCTGTTGGAGGTAAACGCCGTTTCCCGATTCGTAGTTGGCGTGGAAAAGCATTCCCTCTTGAACGGGGGCGAGGGGATAGATATCTTCTACCCCAGAAGTTCCCGCCAAAGCAATGCTAAGTTGTTCGTTATTCACAGCAGCGAAGGGGAAATCCGCAGGTGTCCAATTCTGTGGTTTGCTTCGGCTTTCTGCCAACAGCTTGACAAAACCCCTGTAAAAGCTATCTGCCAAACGACGAATTGTTTCTTCACGATGCAAAGCTTTGCTGTAAACAAACCGAATATGTAGTTGGTTGTTGACTATCAAACCAGTCACTTCCAATTGGAAGGGACGCATCCCTTCTAAATTGCGAGAAATTCCTGAGTCTGCTGATGAGGGAACAAAGGGTGCTGCTTCTGGGAAATTATCATCGAATTGCCCAAGGTAGTTAAAGACAATACCTGCGGGTATTTTCGGTAGAATGGGGGTTAATTCTGGTTTTTGACAGAGTATTCCGTAAGAAAATCCGTTATCAGGCAACTTTCTTAACTGTTCTTTCACAGTTTGGAGATTTTCCAGCAAGTCGTCTGTTCTTTTCTCCAGCTTGAATGGAAAAATAGAGGTAAACCAGCCTACAGAATTAAAGACATCGACTTCAGTAAATTGATTTTCCCGTCCGTGACTTTCTAGGGCGACAACCATCTTTGATTCACCAGTCCACTCTGTCACCGCCTCTTCAAGAACCGCTAGTAGTACTTCTTGAATGCGTGCTTTACGTGTGCGGGGAAGTTCGTAAAGCAGACTATCAGTTTCCGAATTGCTGAAATTGCACTCAAATTGGGCGGCTGAATTTTCTTTATTATTTTGCAGTTCTTCGGGAAAATCCAAAGGTAGGGTTGGGTTTTCTACCTGTTGCATCTCCCAGAAAGGTAAGTGTTGCTCCCAAAGAGAATCTTGTTTGAGGAAATTTAATTGCATTGCCCATTGTGGGAAACTGGCGCTGAGATTCTCCTGTTTTGCAAGGGGAGTGGTGAGCGAAATAGCTAAGTCTTGCAAAATTATCCGCCACGAAACACCATCCACAATTAAATGATGGATAATTAGCAGCAACTTATCTGTTGTATTCTCATCTGTCTGAAAATAAACGGCACGGAACAAAGGCCCGCCTTCTAAATCTAACTTCGCCTGAAACTCGCTGGCTGTTGCTTGCAAACGTTCAGACAATTCTTCTGAGCGTTGGTTCGTCAGGTTAACGACATCAAAGCCTAAAATATTGGCATCATCTACTAACTGTTGCGTCCATCCTTTAGTTGTTTTGCGAAATCTTAAGCTAAAAGCTTGGTGACTTTCGGCAATTTGTACCAAAGCAGTTCTCACCTGCCCAGTCGCAAACTTTTGTTTCAAATCTAGCAAAATCGCCTGATTCCAGTGTTCTGGATGAGGTAATGACTGCTCGAAGAACCATTGCTGCATCATCGTTAGCGGTATCTTCCCCACCACAGGAATTAAGGAAGCAGCGGGTTTTGCCTGCGATATGTTGACACAAGTCGCAAGTTCTGAAATGCAAAGATGGTTAAACAAATCTCGCGGGGTAAAGTGGATACCAACAGCACGGGCTTTAGCGATGATTTGCAGGCAGAGGATAGAGTCTCCGCCGAGTTCAAAGAAATCATCCTCGATTCCCACATTTGATATATGCAGTACTTCTTGCCAAATGTTTTTCAGGATATTTTCGGTGTCGTTGCGAGGGGCGACATAGTTTCTTCTAACTGCTGTATCTTCTGACTGCGGATCTGGTAGGGCATTCAGGTCGATCTTGCCATTGGGCAGTAAGGGGAAGCTATCCAAACTGACAAATAGCGATGGAATCATGTATTCCGGCAGAGCGTTGCGTACCTGGGAACGCAATATTTCTTGCCAGTTTTCTGGAGATGCTTTGCATTCCACATAAGCAACCAGACGGGTAGGTTTGTCGGGACTGGAAATCGCTTTGGTTACTGCACGCACTACCCAAGGATGGCTTTCGAGAATTTTGACAATCTCGCTGCTTTCAATCCGGAAGCCGCGTATTTTTAACTGTGTATCTAGACGACCGAGAAACTCGATTTTACCATCCATTAAATATCTGGCTCTATCCCCAGTGCGGTACATCCGCGAACCGGGATTTGAGGAGAATGGATCTGGTAAAAAGTATTCTGCGGTAAGTTTGGGTTGTTCCCAGTAACCGCGAGCCAATTGGGGGCCAGCAATAAACAACTCCCCTGATGTTCCTATGGGTACGGGCAAGTGATCGCTATCAAGAATGTATAAACTAGTGTTGGTTACTGGATCGCCGATCGGGATAGTAACGGTATTTTCCCTTTTTCGACAACGGTGGAAAGTAGTATCAATAGTCGTTTCTGCTGGGCCGTAAAGATTAATCAAGGGAATAGAAAGTGTGCGATTAAATTCATCCCATACGCGTTTTTTCAGTGCTTCCCCACCTGCAAAGACTAGACGCAGGCTGGAGCATTCCGATAATCCTGGTTCAGCAACGAGAACTTCTAAAAGGGTGGGTACTACTTGCAAAAGAGTGACATTTTCTTGCTTGATAATTTCCACAAGATAGGCGTTGTCTTGATGTCCTCCGGGTTTGGCGATTACGAGTTTTGCACCGCTCATCAAAGCCGCCCAAAATTCCCACACCGAGGCATCAAAACTAAATGGTGTCTTTTGAAAAATTGTGTCGGAACTATTAATAGCAAATATATCCAAGAACCAAGCCATATGATGAGCGATCGCTTGGTGAGAAATGGCAATTCCTTTCGCCCGTCCAGTTGAGCCGGATGTGAAAATTATGTAGGCTAGATGTTCGCCTAAAATTGGAATTTTTAGGTTTTCTGAAGATTGAGCGGCAATTGACTCAGAATAATGGTCTAAAAATACCAACTGTGCAGAGGAATTATCAAAAAGGTTGTCTCCCAAATCAGAGCGAGTCAGGATAATACTAGCTTTAGCATCCTCAACCATCCCTTGAATCCGGGCTGGGGGATAATCGGGGTCAATAGGCACATAACACCCGCCGGCTTTGAGTACCGCCAAAATCACCACAACCATCAACAAAGAGCGTTCCAGACAGATTCCCACGGGTTTATCAGCACCAATCCCGCGACTCCGTAAAATCCGAGCTAATTGATTTGCTTTTTGGTTTAATTCGTGACTTGTCCAAGTTTCGCCTTCACAAGTGACAGCAGGGGAGTTTGGGGAATTTGCAGCTTGTTGTTCAAATATCTCATGCACCAGTCCGGGAACCCCACCCTCTAGCTCCATCTTTGCAACCAGGGAGGGGGCTATATTCAGCTGGGTGCAAGATGTGAGTACCCCTACATCCTCATATCGGGCAAAATTCTCTTGAGGATTGGTAGCAAGTGCAGCACACATCTGGACACAATAATCGGCGTAAGCAGCAGCTTGCTTCTCATTAAATTCATTGCTTTCATATGTAATATTAAATACCAAGTCTGGAGAATCAACTTCTTCGCTCCAACTGACGCTAAAGGGTATATTGGTTTCAGCGAAAGATTGCGCTTGAATCAACTCCACATCCCGCAAACCCAGAAGTCCTTTATAAACGTGGAAGTGGACAAAGTTAAATGAACTTTCGTAAAGAGGTTGATTGCCGTGCATCCGTTGAATTTCCGCAAAGGGGAAACGACGGTTGGGCATTATTGCCTGTTCGGCGCTAAATGTTTCTTGAATCAGGTTAATCCAAGAACCGCGAGGAAGTTTCAGGCGAAATGGTAGCGTATTCAGGAAAAGTCCTAAAACTCTGTCGCCGTCGGGTTCTGTTGGGCGTCCGTTGCTAACCAATCCAGTCACAACTTCTTTCTCTCCAGAACAATAGGCAAGCAGACGCATGTGAACGGCAAGCAATACAGTTCTTAGAGGTACGCCTAACTGTTTCGAGACTGCCTTGAGAGATTGTGAGATTTCCGTAGGAAGTTTAGTATCAATTTTTGCCATCCGCCTGGGAGCATTCTGGCGAACAGCACCGTTCAAGCGTGGAAGTTGGGTAAAGGGGATTTCTTGAAGTTGCTTTTGCCAGAATAATCGCTGCGAATCGTCAGTTAAAGCTTTTTGTTCTAAAGCGACAAATCTAGAGTATTGGAGTGCAGGGGGGGCTTGGGGTACAGGCACTTTAGCACCGATGAGATGCAGGTATAAACCTGTGAATTCGGCGATGAAATTGGTCAAACTCCATCCGTCCACGATCGCATGGTGCAGAGCAAATGTTGCTTGCACGATATTGCGATCGAGCAGATGAATGTAAAATCGCATCAATGGTGCTTTTGACCAATCGAATCCATTTTCACGTTCTTTATCAATGAATGAATTCAGATAATTTTCTTGTTTTGATTCTGGCAGAGAAGTTAAATCTTCAAATAAAATTTGCGTTGGCACTTCTTTGAGAACTACCTGAAGCGGTTGGCTGAATTTTCCTAAATCAAATGCCGTCCGCAGTATCGGGTATCTGTCAAACATTTGTGCGTAAGCTTGCTGCCAAATATTTAAATCAAAAGGTATCCGAATTCGGAAACTGAAAAGGTCATTATAAGTTTTTGCACCTTCATCAAAATCGCTATGGAACAGCATCCCGGCTTGCAGTTGAGCCAGTGGGTAAGCGTCTTGTGCAACATCCTGAAGTTTTTCTCTATCTTCAAGTGCTATAAGTGCAAACGGTTTTTCGTGAATAACTTCGTGGGCAACTTTTTTTGTTTCTGCTTGCATTGATGCGGCTAAGTCTGCCAGCACCGGATGAAAGAAAACTTGCTCTAGTGTTAACTTGAAATTAGCTTCATCTGCCAAAGAACAAACATGAATGCTGCGGATAGAATCTCCACCCAAAACAAAGTAATTATCAAACCGTCCGACTCGATCTACCCGCAGGACTTTTTGCCAAATTTTTGCGAGGATTTGTTCTTCATGAGTCTGGGGAGAAACGAAGGCAACTTGGAGATTTTCTCTGTTAATTTCAGCTTTGGGAAGCGCCTTGCGGTCAATTTTGCCGTTGAGTGTGAGGGGAAATTTATCTAGAAAAACAAACTGCGACGGCACCATATAATCTGGGAGTCTGTGTTGTAGGTGATTCCGCAGTGCTTCAATTGTCGGTTTTGTACCAGGAGCGCAAACTATGTAAGCAACCAACTGTTTTTCGTTGTCTTCGCCAGAGTCAACCACAACAATTTTTTGTTGGACGCTGGGAAACTCGGAAATCGCCGCTTCTATTTCTTTAATTTCGATGCGAAAACCGCGAATTTTTGTTTGGAAATCTGATCGTCCAAGAAACTCAATTTCACCGTTTGATAAAAAACGTGCTAAGTCTCCGGTGCGATACAGCCGCTCTCCAGGCTCTTGAGAGAAGGGATTGGGGACAAATGCTAGGGCGGTGAGACTGGGTTTTCTGCGATAATTCCGTGCTAGTCCATTTCCCCCAATAAACAACTCTCCGACAACGCCTTTAGGAACCGGATGACCTGCTTGATCCAGAATATAAACTGAAGTGTTGGCAATGCCCTGACCAATTGAAAGTGCGGACTCGGCTTGTTCAACTAGATTAACCGTAGACCAAATTGTGGTTTCGGTGGGGCCGTAAAAATTCCATAACTCAACCTGATTATTCAGGAGAGAGGCAGCCAAATCAACAGGCATTGCCTCACCACCACAGAAAGCGCGAAAAGCATTGTTTGGTTTCCACCTAGCAGCTAGCAACAGCCTCCATGTAGTTGGAGTTGCCTGCATCACAGTTGCTTGCGATCGCTTCAGCAATTGCGCTAACTTCAATCCATCCCTTGCTGTTTGCTGGTCTGCCACAATTAACCGCGCTCCCCCAATCAACGGCAGGAATAACTCCAAGTTCGAAATGTCAAAGCATAGAGTGGTAACTGCAACAAGGGTATCAGTAGCCGAAAGTCCCGGTTTCTCCTTGAAACTCACTAGAAAATTCACTAGAGCTGCATGTGATATTTGCACTCCCTTAGGTCGTCCCGTGGAACCGGAAGTATAAATCACATAAGCCAAGTGCTGATTGCCGGGAGTATTAGGCAACGCTGTATCTGGCTGTTGCGATAAGCTTTGAGCTTCTTTATCCAGCAACAGAACTTTTGCAGATGTTTGGGGAATTTGGGAAACAATTGTATTCTCTGTAACAATCAGCGCTGCACCGCTATCCGCAAGCATAAAATCAAGGCGATCGCGTGGGAAAGTAGGGTCTAATGGCACGTAAGCAGCGCCAGCTTTCAGAATACCTAAAAGCGCGACCAGCAACCCAGCGTGGCGCTCCAGACATACTGCAACCAATGTTTCCCTAGTGACTCCAAGTTCGCGCAGTGCATGGGCAAATTGGTTAGATTTACGTTCCAATTCCCCGTAACTGAGCCAATTTGTACCTGAGAGAACCGCAGGTGCATCAGGAGTCAGAGTAACTTGTTGGCTAAATAATTCCTGTACTGTGGCTGTTGTATGCTGTTTGCTCTCACCGTAGGCTTGCTTATAAAAATTGCTTTCTTCGGTTTTGCTCAACAGTCCGATATCACCAATAAACTCTGGCTGTTCAGCAAATCTTTCTAGTATTTGCACCAGTCGATCAATCAGTTGTTGGCGTTCTTCGTCACTAGCAACATGCTTTTGGAAAGCAATTTTAAGCGTCAAATCTTCACCGGGCAATGCATAAAGGGTGACAGGATAATGGGTTTTTTCCAGAGTCTCAATCGAACGAACCGGAATTTCGCCTTGATTTTGATGCAGACTTTCTTCTACTGGGTAGTTCTCGTAAACAACGATGGATTCAAACAACGGTTGTCCTCTGGGAATGTCACTCCACCCTTGAATATTTACCAAACTACTGAAGGAATATTGATTGATTTGCGAGGTGCGATCGCGCAGTTCCCGCAACCAATGCTTCAAGCTAGAAGCAGCATTTAATTTCACACGCAAGGGGAGTGTGTTAATAAATAAACCAATTATCTCCCCAGAACCTCGTAATTCAGGTGGACGACCTGATACGGTGATTCCAAAAACAACTTCATTGCAGCTGCTATACCGACTTAAAAGGATGCTCCAAGCCGCTTGTACTAAGGTATTGAGTGTTACTTGATTTTCACGAGCATACGCGAGAAGTTGCGTGTAAATTTCTTGGCTGAGAGTTTTTTGCTTGGTCTGGTCATCACCAATGTCAATCTCTTGTCCTAATTTAGCAGACTGTAGTCCCAAGCTGGTTGTTTGCTGCAAACCGCTGAGTTCTTGACGCCAAAAAGCTTCTCCCTCATGAGAATTTTTTTGTTTTAACCAAGCAAGAAAGTCGCTGTATGGACGAACTGGTGGCAGTAATATTTTTACACCTTCGCAAGCAGCTTTATGTAAAAGAAAGAACTCACGCATCAGCAGGGGCATCGACCAACCATCAAGCAATAAATGATGGTAACTGCATACAAATTGCCAAGATTGTTCATCAAGGCGAATCAATGTTACCCTCAGTAAAGGAGGACGATTGAGAGCAAATCCTTTGCGTCGGTCTTCTTCAAGAAATTCTAGCAGACGTTTATCTTGTGCGGACGTACTCAAACCCCGCCAATCATTTTCAGCAACTTTGAAAACAATATTGCGAAAGACTACTTGTACTGGTTCGGCTTGTCCTTTGGTAACAATAGCAGTGCGTAAAATTCCATGACGGTCAATAAGAATCTGCCATGCTTGATTCACTGTATCTACAGAGATATTACCTTCAATACGGCAATTTAACTGCTCAAAATAAACAGCCGATTCTCTTTCGTAGAGAGAATGAAATAGAAGACCTTGTTGTAGAGGCGTTAAGGGGAAAATGTCTTCAATTTTGTCCTTGAGGCTCATATACAAATACGCCTTAAATTTACTTTAATTAGACTGGTTGCGAAAATAGGAAATATTTAACAAGTTTTCTCAAAAATCAATCAAAATATATCTACGAAGGCGATGATTTACTTCTGTAGAACGTGCATTTCCTCTTACATAACTTATATAAAAGTATTTTCGCCCAACTTATGCACTTAAAAAAACTACAACGGCAAAGTTAGCTAGAGGAATTAAGATTCCAAGTTAGCGAGGTAATCAACAGGGTAACGTCGAAATTGCAGTTGCAAAAGCCCGATTAATGCGATGCTGTTCTAACCCAGAACGTAACTCGCGCCAATTTTCAACTTCAATAGAGGCAAGCTCCTGGGGTCGAAAGGTTTTGATTTGAGTAGCTATGCAGGCAACTAATTGAACACTACCACGTAGCACGAGTGAAGCCGGAGCT
>QQTW01003421.1_pt1 | contig 11707 bp, 11 predicted proteins | sample 1904831 | NCBI WGS metagenome assembly QQTW01 (sample SAMN09435610, study PRJNA476489) | Subsurface metagenome, whole genome shotgun sequencing project. | reverse complement strand
GGTGGGCATGGAGAACAAGGGCGACATAGCCAATAGCCATAGTGATTTAAGAATTGTGAGTGAAGGAACAACAGACGACGACTGGGAAAAACATGAAGATATCTTAAAAATATTATGTCGAAATAGGTAGCAGGGGATCAGCAAAAGACAACGCTCACATTATAAATTCCGAGCCTCGATTTGCTTATCTAAATCTAGCCCACCCGTTTTTGAAAACAGAAGACAGGAGACAGAAGCCAGAAGACAGAAGAAGAAAATGACAGGGGATTCAAACTCCTCCCATTTTTATTGGCAACCAAATTTTGTCGGGAAATCAAACTCCCGGCACTCTTAGAGCCAGAGACAGGAGATACTTATAATTCTGACTCCTGTCTCCTTCTTGATGAATCAAGCTTCTATAGCAAGCGTTTCAGTTAATATTCTGGCTTAGCTAAAATTTGCGCTCCTAGATAGATGATCATGCGATCGCGCTTTTGTTACAACTTAAATAGAAAGTCTGTCAGGACGATGCTGAGTAATGGACGACAAACTGCCACAAAAGATAGAGCCAAATAAGCCGGTTACTTTACCTACTTCCGCGTCGGACGTAGAGGTGAGAATTCTACCCTCAGCCACCGACAATAAGTTGGCTAATGCTCCAGTAGGTTCGCAGCCACCAGCATCTCTAGAAAGAGATGGCCCATCTTTCTTAGAGTCCTTTGCTAAGGCAGTAGGTGGGGCCACAGAAGCAATTACCCACACTGCGGCCCAAACTAGCAAAATAATTGTAGAGACAGCAACTGAGGTAGGAGAGGCGGCTGCGAAACAAACACATCAGCTGCTTTCGCAAGCAACTCAAGAAGCAGGGCAGGCAGTCAATCGCTTTGGCGATAACTGGCTAGTGCGAAGAGTAACTGGCGTTTTAAATGTTGGTTGGCTCGTTGGTGCCACCGACAACGTTGATCTAGAGAACGCAACTGAGGCAGTGAGAAAGCTTCAGCAAGAGTATCCAAATGAGTCACCAAGCCAGATTGCCCATCGCATTATGGTGGAAAAAGCAACTTATGCAGGTGGCATCGGGCTAGCAAGTAGTGTCTTACCAGGAGTAGCAGCGGCTCTCTTGGCGGTTGATTTGGCAGCTACAACTCGGTTGCAGGCAGAAATGGCTTATCAAATTGCCGCCGCTTATGGGTTAGACTTACGAGATCCAGCCCGTAAGGGAGAAGTTGTAGCAATTTTTGGTTTAGCCCTGGGTGGAGGTCGCGTCCTGAGAGCAGCAGGCTTAGGCTTGCTGCGAAATGTACCATTTGCTGGCGCGATGATTGGTGCAAGCTCTAATGCAGCTATGGTTTATTCCTTAGGGTATGCAGCTTGTCGGTTTTATGAAGCAAAACTGCACTCATCCACCTCGCTGACTTCTGAGGAAACAATAACAGCTTTGAAAGAACAAAGCGAAAACTATTTAGAAAGAGCGATCGCTCAACAAACAGTGATGGATCAGCTCTTGGGTCAGATGATTTTGGCAAGCCATCCGGAGAAATCTTGGGAAGAAATCCTGCCAGAGCTACAGGCACTAAACCTCAACCCTAATTCTTTGGAGACGATCGCTAACAGCATTAAATCGCCCCAACCCTTAGACACACTTCTCGATCAACTCAACCGCGATTTTGCCTTTCCGCTCTTGGCTCAGTGTTACAGAATTGCCAAGATTGACGGTATCAGAACACCAGCCGAGGAGAGGGTGATGAAAGCGATCGCCAATAAGTTTGATATCGACTTAAATTTGATCGGGACAGCTGTTAAGTCCGATAGCTAGTGCAAACGATTCCTTGACGCAACAGCTGACGCCGGACATTTTCTCATAAAAGTGCATTTTGGCGCACCAGTGGGAAAACTAATAAAAAATAGCGTCACTGTGAGCTATGGTGTGGAATCATATTGTTACTTACGCAGCCATCGGGTTAACGGTACTGGTTTTAATTGGGCAAAGACTGATTGATGACTCTAAAGCTGTCACGACTGTGGAAGCCCAATCTTCTCCTCAAATTTTGCCATCTGTTCCAGCTTCGCCGTCTACAGGCAGATCGAACTTACCTAGGCTCCTTAAGGTAAGTTTTTCGCTGTCGTCACCCAAAGACTTAAAGGTGAAGCAGGGAGATACGGTGACAGCGGGTGAAGTGCTAGCAGATCGGGTGGAGGAGCGCTCGCATCTGACTGGACAGCGCCAGGCGTTAATATTAGCCTTCAATCAAATTCAAGCTAGGACAATTACCGCTCCACCTACACCGATGCCAGTTCCCACGGTTAAAAACCTGCCGCCGATTTCTTATGCTGAGGAAGAAGCTGCGATCCGAGCTGCTGCAACCAATATAGTTGGGGCAGAAAGAGCCTTACAGCTACAACAAGAAAATCTTAAGAGTGAACCATTGGAAGAATCAGCCGGAGTGCGCATAGCAGAGGTTGAGGTGCAAAATCGTCAGCGTAGTGTGGATAATCAATTGCGTAAGATTGATGCAGTTGCAATGCTCAAGGACTTACCGCCCAGCGTCGCCATTCATGAGCAAGAAGTTTTAAAACGGCGCTCAGCAGAACTGCAACAATCTCAGGCTGAATATCAACAAGCTCAGGCAAAATTGAGCGCGGCGTCCAAGGCGCAAGTTGAAAAATTACAGCAGCTCGCAGCATCTCTTGAAAAGGCTAGAGCCGACCACCAGTTGGCGATCGCTAAATTACAGACCAAGAAAGACCAGAGGGCATATAGTGAATATGAGGCGAGTGTCACCGCCGCTCGCCGTACTGAGGAAAGAAATCAGGCTGCTGAAAATTATTCCCGCCAGCTACAAGAAGCAGAACAACGACAGCGCGATCGCTCGTTTCAGATGACTCAAGTCCAAGCCAAAATAGCTGAAGTTGACGATAAGCTGCGAACCCTCTCAGTTGTTACCAGTCCTTATACTGGCGTTGTACGTCGCATCAAAATCCTTGGGCAAAATGATAACAACTTATCTATTCAGCTTACTTTGGTTGTTGATGGTGCAGGCAAACCAAATACAAGTACAGCAGGTCAACCCTTGCTCGCTCCTAAAAATCCTGGCAATTTGTAATCCATCAACTATTGCTGTGAGCAGTTCTACCAAACATGGATAAGTTCGCACTAAACGAATGGATGCATTTGAACCTAATGTTGTGCTAATATAATAGATGAGAATGAAATCGGTTGTAACGTTTGTTTTTAGTATTGATAGGCTTTTTCCTTTTGGTATCGACAGGCAACTCTCCGAAATCTACATCTCTACACATCTTTGACTTTGGAGACAATATATGTCAATTTACGTAGGTAATCTCTCTTACGAGGTTACTCAAGAAGACCTCAGCGCTGTTTTTGCAGAATACGGTTCTGTTAAGCGTGTTCAAATACCCACTGATCGCGAGACAGGTCGTATACGTGGCTTTGGTTTTGTAGAAATGGGTGCAGACGCGGAAGAAGAAGCGGCTATTGAGGCACTTGATGGTGCTGAATGGGCAGGTCGTGTTCTCAAGGTTAATAAAGCCAAGCCACGTGAAGACAGAGGTTCGTTCGGTGGTGGTGGGAGAAACAATAGCTTTTCTAACCGTTACTAAGTGGAAGACGGCTAAACATTCTTAGCCCTCACAGAATTATTGCTATAAGAGAAATGCCATCTCTTCTCAGACTGAGCAGTTTTTGTTAATAAATCCACTTGCCAAGAGGCTTAAGTAGCAATACTTAAGCCTCTTCGATATTATTGCCATTGTTCTACAAGCAGACCTTCACTACAGTGGTAAGCCATAGTAAGACATTTGATAGTTTGCTTTACTATGCTCAAATAAAGCAAATTAAGCGGAGTACGAGGAGTGGATTAATAGAAAATTAATCACCCCTTAGTCATTCAATTCATTTTCTTAATTTGATTACCTAAATAATAAAATTGGGTGATCAGCTAAGCAATTGTGTTGTAATTAGTATATATACCAAGCACGTGAGGACTCGACAATGACGCAAACGGCGGTTTCCCCATTAACAGGAAAAGCACTTCTTCAAAAGATAAAGGACAGTGATTCGCCTCGAAGGGAGTTAGCAAAACAGTGTGGTTATTACACAGTTAATAAAGAAGGTCAGACTCGCATCAACTTAGCGGAGTTTTATGATGCAGTTCTGGCAGCCAAGGGAATTGCTCTTGAGCCAGAAGCAACAAAAGATGGACGAGGTAGAGAAGCCACTTATCGGGTATCGATCCATAAAAACGGGTCGATTGTGATTGGTTCAAACTACACACAAAAGTTGGGATTAAAACCAGGGGATGAATTTGAAATCAAGTTAGGTTACAAACACATTCACCTAATTCAGCTTGATAGCCACAAAACTGAATTGACCGATGAGGATGAAGAATGACCAATATCACGATCAGCGCTCCAGAGATGAGGAAGTAGGGGGAGTAGGGGAGCGTATGTGTGGGCTAACCAACGCAACTACTAGATGCGTCTCCTCACACTCCCCGAATTCTTCAGTCACGATCAAGGACGAGGATTGATGATCAGTACTTACTCAATCACTAGCATTTTATGCTACTTTTAAAGTAAGTAAATAAACTGATATTATGCTGAATTTTAAGGTGTTAGAAGGAACAAGCGGGTATCAACTATGAATTACCCTACTACTTCCTCCGCGTGGGTTAAGCTCAAAAATAATGACATTACCTGTCCTGAAGCGCTGAAACTCTTGGTAGACGAGCAAGGAACTGTCAACCAAGCTCTGCTCGATCAGGAAGTCAGTTCCAGATTCTTGCAGCATTTTCCGAATAGAAGTTCTCTGCCCCCAGCAATTCCCTTGCTGTTGTGGCGTGGCTGCTACTACTTAGGAAGCCCACTCACTTTATCGTCTGGAGCGATCGCGAACCTTGCCCAGCGCACCCGCTGCGACATCAAAATCATTCCCATTTCCGATAAGAGCTACCGCGCTTGGTTTCACACTCAAAATATTGATACTAACTGTATCAGCTCTGTCCCATTGGTAAATCCCCTCAGTGGTCAGGACTACCAAGAAGACATTACTGAAACCACAGAAATCCACCTCTCGAAATCAGCTGACCAGATTGATCGGATTAAAACCCTGCTTTCAGGGGCATTACGCAACCGTGCTTCCGATATCCATCTTGAACCGATGTCCAACGGCTTGAGAGTTCGCTATCGCATTGATGGCGTTCTGCGGGATATTACCACCCTGCCCGCCGAGGTAAGCCGTAAGGTGATTATGGCGCTCAAAGTCATGTGCTGTATGGATATTTCCGAAAGTCGCCGCCCTCAGGATGGGCGAATTGGAGAAAAATATGTGTCCGGTGAAGAGGCAGAGCAGGGAATGGATATGCGAGTCAGTACTCTCCCCTGTATGGGTGGGGAAAAAGCTGTAATTCGCTTGCTGCCTCGGCAAAACCCCTACTCTAACCTCGAAAACTTAGGCTTCTCAAAAGAAACACTGTCCATCTACAAAACCTGGTTACAGCAGCCTCAGGGGATGATCATCCTCACCGGTCCCACCGGCTCAGGTAAAACTAGTACGCTTTACACCAGTCTGCAAGTCGTCGCCAAGGAAAATGTAAATGTGGTGACGGTAGAAGACCCGGTGGAGTACGTATTACCCCGCATTACCCAAACCCAGGTACATGAAGCAGCGGGCATGACCTTTGCGGCGGGCTTACGAGCAATTCTGCGCCAAGATCCAGACATTATCATGGTAGGGGAAATCCGGGATGGTGAAACAGCCGAAACCGCAGTCCGGGCGGCATTAACAGGGCATTTGGTGTTTACAACCCTGCATACAAATGACGCCGTTGGTGCAATTCCTCGTCTGAAAGATATTGGTCCCGATCCAGGTCTGTTAAGTGATGCCTTACTGGGAATTGTGGCACAGCGACTGGTGCGCCGAGTCTGTCCTCATTGCGCGGCACCTTACACACCAACGGAGGCGGATTTACAGGTGCTTGGTCTGGATAGACAGGCAATTTCCCCCAACTGGCGCAAAGGTCGGGGTTGCTCTAAATGCTTCAATTCTGGCTATCTGGGGCGGGAGGCGATCATGGAGTTGCTGGATATTGATGATACAGTGCGGGAGCTAATCTACGAAGGCACTATAACCCAGCTACATTCCTATCTTAGGGAAATCAGCTTCGTTTCGTTTCGCTATGCGGCGATTGAGAAAGTACAAACCGGTGTGACTACAGTGGAAGAAGTTTTGCGAGTGATACCCAAGAGCGCCTTGTACAAAAAATCCTCAGATAAGCAAGACTTAGGGAAAAAGGATAGTGTTCGCAGGGAATTTAAGCTATTGAATCGATCCAGATTTAAGACCGCTGGGGTAGCTCAGAAATAGTCTTCTCAGAGGGGGCACGCTGAGCTATCTGAGGTGTACGCCCCTTCAACCCTGTCATCAATTTCAAAGCAAATATCTTTAAAGGACGAACTCGCCGTAGCATCCATAATCCTAACCGACGAATCACCACTAGCAGCAACCAATTATTAGAAAACATCCTGTCAAGCAAATCAGTGAACCCTAAAATTGTCAGGTTCTCCTGCTTACGCCAGCGTTCATAACGTTTGAGTACTAGTAAATCCCCGATATCTTCACCTTGATTGTAGGCAGATTGCAGCACTTGCGCCAAGGCAGCTGCATCCCGGATACCCATGTTTAGCCCCTGCCCCCCGACGGGATGGCAGCAGTGAGCGGCATCGCCAATCAAGGCAAGTCGGGGCAGAACATAGCGATCGCTCTGCATCAGCTGCACTGGAAAAACAAAGCGATCGCCCTCCAGCTCCAAATGCCCCATCTGCTCACCATACCGGCGGCGGAGTTCTGCCAAAAATTGTTCATCGTCGAGTGCAACTAATGCTTTTGCTTCCTCATGAGGTGCTGTCCAGACGATGCGGCAGCGGTTACCAGGCAATGGTAAGATCGCGAATGGACCGCTAGGCCAGAAGCGTTCGTAAGCAGTGTCATTGTGGGGTTTTTCTGGTTTAACAAAGGCGACAATGCAGGATTGCCAGTATTGCCAGCCACGGGTATTGATACCAGCTCCAGTACGGATACGCGATCGCGCTCCATCCGCCGCCACAAGTAATCGAGTGCGGATTGTACGCGATGCATCCCCAACTTTCAGATTGAGTTCTACCCCAAATGTCTTATACTGGGTTTCCACCACTTCAGCTGGACACAGGTAGCTCACATTGGGACACTTTTGCAAGAACTCCTGTAAAGGCGTCAACAGTGCGTGGTGTTCTGCCACGTAACCCAGCGCATCTGTGCCTAAATCTGCTGTTTGAAATTCCACCACATTGGCATGGTCAGCATCAGAGAGGTAAACTTGTCGGAAAGCAGCAATCTGGGGCAGTATTTTATCCCAAACCCCTATTCCTGCAAAAATGTGCCCTGATAGCAGATGAACTGCGTAGGCTTGCCCCTTTGCCGCCGCTACTGAATAAGGTTTCGCTTCAATCAGGACTACATTGAGCCCAGAATCCTTTAAAGCACAAGCCAGTGTTAATCCGACAATGCCACCGCCTACGATTGCCATGTCATAGTCGTAGCCCAGTTGGGGTGTCGGTGTTTGTTGAGGTGAAAGGGTTTGAGAAAGTTGCTCTACCATTTTTAATAAGTTTTGTTAAAGAAGATAAGAATATTTACTTTTCTTTATTTTTACACCTTTCTAAGCCATGTTCAGTGCCATTAGCTGGTCTGCCATCTCAAAGTTCGCCGTGACGTTTTGCACATCGTCGAGGTCTTCTAGGGCATCGATTAACTTGAGCAGCGATCGCGCTTGCTCTGGAGCGCTGACTTCCACTGTATTACTGGGAACCCAGCGTAGTTCTACCTCACTCACCACAAAGCCTTTATCTTTGAGAATCTGGCTGAGATTTTCCAGGTTTGCCACCTCCGTCAACACCTCAGCTAATTCAGCATCCTCAGTCAGCTCATAGGATTGGGCACCACCTTCTAGGGAAGCTTCCAACAGCTGGTTTTCGTCCACGGGATTTGTAATCACTACCACCCCTTTGTGTTCAAACATCCAGCTGACACAGCCCGTTTCACCAAGATTACCGCCGTTTTTACTGAAGGCTTCTCGCAGATCAGCTGCTGTGCGGTTGCGGTTGTCTGTTAGGGCTTCAATCAAGATAGCGACACCTTCAGGTCCGTATCCCTCGTAGCGAATAGCTTCCAAAATTGAGCCGTCGGCTCCGAGTTTACCTGCGCCTTTAGCGATCGCTCGTTCAATATTCTCATTCGGTATCCTAGCTGCCTTTGCCTTTTCAATCGCAGTTCGCAGTTGAAAATTAGCGGCTGGATCTGGCACTCCATTTCTAGCTGCCACAATAATCGCGCGAGACAGCTGAGTGAACGTCTTACCCTTCACCGCATCCACTCTCGCCTTTTGACGCTTAATATTCGCCCATTTGCTATGTCCTGCCATACCCTGAAATTATTAGTACAAGCCTTTACAAATAGCATATCTAAAAACATCTGTGTTTTATTTTTTACCAGTAAAGGTGACTCCTTGGATGAAGTAACGATTGAAAAACGCATAAATAGCCAATGCCGGTAGGGTAAAGAGCATAGATGCAGCCATGATGTAGTTCCAATAACTGATGTATTGCCCTCTAAACGTATTCAATCCTAGTGGCAGAGTAAACATTTCTGAGTCAGACAAAATAAGCAACGGCGTTAAGAAATTATTCCATGCACCCATAAAAATAAATATTGCCTGTGCAGAAGAGCGCAGATTTTGCCAAAGGCAGCACAATTTGAAAAAATGTTTCTAGATGTCCCAAGCCATCTAGTGCGGCTGCCTCTTCCAGTTCTTCGGGGAAATTGATAAAAAACTGCCGCATCATAAATATGAATGTTGCATTCACAACATTTGGCACAATCAGCCCTTGGTATGAATTCAGCCAGCCCAATGTTTTTAATATTAAGAAAGTGGGAATCAGTGTAATTTGTCCAGGAATCATTAAAACCGCTAAAACCAGAAAAAACCATAGCTGATTTCCTAGAAACCGAATCTGTGCTAGAGCATAGCCAGCCATTGAGTTAAATAATAAATTGTGCTACTACAGAGGTCCAGATTGGATCTGTACGGGGAAAACTGGTATTCGAGCCCTCTACCTTCAGAGGATGTGTGAAAAGTACAAGCTCTGACTTCTGTGTATTTGCAATGCAGGAGTTATGTCCCGAAAACTATATCTGACTGATCTAGCTGATCAACAATGGCAGCTGACCGCATCGCTAACTCCTCTTGCCAAAGTGGGTGGTCGTCCGCACATAGTAGATGTGCGTGAAATCCTCAACGCCATTTTCTACATCCTTACCAGTGGTTGTGCTTGGCGCTTGCTGCCCCATGACCTACAGTTTACTATTACTTTCGATGTTGGCGTCTCCAAGGTTTGTGGCAACAGATGAACCAACCTTTAAGGGAAAAGCTGCGTTGCCGACAAGGGAGAGAGACAACTCCAAGTGCAGCGATAGTAGATAGCCAGTCAGTTAAAACTACTGAGGTAGCACATGAGGCCGGCTACGACGGTGGCAAACTGGTCAAAGGCCACAAGCGCCATATTCTTGTTGACACTTTAGGCTTGTTGTTACAGGTAGTCGTTAGTGCCGCCAACGTAAGTGAGAAAGCTGGGGCGAAGCTGCTATTGAAGAAGATTGAAGGTCAATTCCCTCGAATACAAAAGATTTTCGCAGATGGGGGCTACGATGGCAAAGATTTCATTGCTGCAGCCAAAGAGGACTATCAGCTGGATTGGGAAGTCGTTAAGCGTAAGTAGGAGCAGCGGTTTAAAGTCTTGCCTTGGCGATGGATCGTTGAGAGAACTCTGGCGCTTGTTGACACGCTACAGACGATTAACTATTGACTATGAAGTCCTACCTGCCACTTCCGAAGCCTTCATTTATGCAGCTATGGTCCGGCTCATGATTAGGCGGCTAGCGTGACATTTATACTTTTCATACATCCTCTAAAACAGCGTTCACTTCATCCATACTTTGAACTTGCTTGCGATGAAATCATTGGCGCTCTGCTATTATCCAATATTACGAACAGTCAGTTCACAAAAACCTCCTTTATCTATGTTGTTTGATTAAACATATCAGGAGATGTCAAGTACATGTCAAGTACAGAGGAAACTTTAAGATGATTACGACACAACTTCCAACCATTACTGACAAGTTAATGAGCGATCGCGTTGTTCTCGTTACAGGTGCCAGTCGCGGGATTGGTGCTGCAACTGCCAAACTGCTCGCACATCACGGTGCCGCCGTTGGAGTCAACTACTACAGCAGCGAAGTAGCTGCCCTTGAGATCGTGGATGAAATTACATCAATCGGGGGTAAAGCACTGCCAGTCAAAGCGGACGTCAGAGATCCTCAGCAGGTCGAAGCGATGGTGCAACAGGTTGTAGAGGCATTTGGTCCAATTGATACCCTTGTAGCTAACGCCAATGCTGCCTTTTTTGTATCTTCGTTTATCGATACTCCCTGGAAAGATTTTGAAGCCAAATTGCTGGGAGAACTCAAAGGTACTTTTTTCCCTTGCAAAGCGGTTGTTCCATCAATGATTGAACAGAAACGCGGTTGCATTATTGTGGTTAGCAGTAACGCGTCTCGAATGCCTAGTGAAGGGCTTTCTGCCCACAGCACGGCGAAATCTGGATTAGATGCTTTTGTAAAAAGCTTGGCGTTGGAACTCGGCCCTTATGGGATTCGGGCTAATGTTGTCTCCCCTGGCTTGACCCTAACCGAGGCAACACAGTTTATACCACAGGAGCAGAAAGACGCTTCTGCCCAACAGGTTCCCCTCAAACGTAACGGACTGCCGGAAGATGTTGCAGGCGCAATCCTGTTATTAGCCTCTAAGCATGCAAACTTTATCACAGGAGCTTACTTACCTGTCAACGGTGGCGTGCAAATGCTTTGAACTTACTATCTAACTGCTACAAGGCATTGTCAAGTTAAGTTTCCGAAGGGGGTCTGATTGGTTTTACGAAAACGCTTTCCATCGAGCTTGGCAAATACGGCATCCGTGCCAACGCCATTCTGCCCGGCGCGGTCGAGGAGCCGCGCCTTCAAAAAGTTTTTGAAGGACGCGCACAGCTCAGCAGTCAGACGGCGGAAGAGGTAAGGCAGGATTCAATGGCTAACCAATCCATCAAAAGATTGGTTGATCCTCGTGACATCGCTGCCCTTGCCGTTTTTCTCGCTTCAGACCACAGCAAATCAATATCCGGTCAAATGCTCCCGATAGACAACGATATGCAGCAGGCTTCGTAAGATAACTTGGGATAGCCGAAAAAGATGAAAAATTACGTGACCGGCTCATTGGTGCGTGGCAGCTCGTTTCTTACGTCGAAAAACCCGTGGACGGCTCCGCGAATTTTCACCCATTGTGCGAAAATCCGTTGGGCATCATTATGTATACGCCCGACGGATTTATGTCTGCACAACTGATGAAGCCTGACCGCGGCGTTTTTGCTTCTGGCGACTGGTTCGAGGTCAATCTTTACCGATCTTACAAAACCCTGAGATTCACTACTGCGGTCAGCATATCGGCGTCGTGGTTGCTACCACACTGGAGCAAGCAGCGCACGCTGCCACACTGGTGCGCGTGACATACGATGAACAGAAGCCTGTGGGCGTGATGGCACAACGGCTGAATGAAGCGTTTCT
>QQTW01003420.1_pt1 | contig 11707 bp, 6 predicted proteins | sample 1904831 | NCBI WGS metagenome assembly QQTW01 (sample SAMN09435610, study PRJNA476489) | Subsurface metagenome, whole genome shotgun sequencing project. | reverse complement strand
CATAGTACTAACTGTTAAAGTCTTCCTTTCACCTTTGCATCAACTTCCTCAACCAGCTTCTCTTGTCTCATCACTCATTGCCTCGATTGGCGTGAGCAGCACGATCAAATCAATATGAAGGCTTACTGGTTCGACAATCAGCCCGTGAGGAAATAGATCAGCCGCTGGATGGCAGTGGGTGCTGAAAATCCTTTCAGGGCGACCAGCGCGAAGACCACGATTCCGGGAGGGTTGTCGATACCGACTATCTGCGTGATCTGGGTGTGATCTATCGCCACTGTCCCTCCATCGATGATGTGGACGCGATTGCCAAAAATCGCAGCTACAAAAATAGAGATGAGATCACAGTATCGCCGGAGAAGATGGGCAGTTAGTACTATGAGTGGGCGCAGGCCTTAAAGGTGGGGAAAAAGACCGAAGATCTGCCATCGAGCGCATCTGAGTAAGCTTCCCCACTCTACTCGTGCCTTTCGATGCACAGCAACTTGTGGCATTTACCTCTGTTCTTACACTACGGTCGCGCGATGTGATCCTCTTCGAGGTATAATGAATGAAGATGGAGCTGAGAAGGATCAGAATATGGTGTCAATGGGGGACTCGGCCTCCACGGAGCCAAAATTGCAACTCCCACTCACCACATATCCCCCAGGACCACAAAATCCTCCCAAACAGCTCGTATGGGTGGTGAGCTCCCTCATCCCGTTAGCACGTGGGCGAATTACTGAGAAAATAGATCTTCGGAGCAACAGGACACATGGGCCGGTCTCTGGTTCGCGCTGCCCTTATCCACAACGATCGTGTTTGCGCCATCGGCCAGTCTCATTCAACTGACACAACCGAGTCAATGCGCTCACTTCATCTGTCAGCAGATTCTACAATATCCACTGAAGAGCCTCAATTGAAACAACAGAACTACCTTCCGGTTCTCTGTGACGTCCGCGTGCGCTCGACTGTGTCCTCAGCTCTTCAGACCGCTCTCATCCATTTCGGCTCTCTAGATATCATCGCTAACTGCTCCGGCCATGGCATCATCGGCGCCTGTGAGGATCAGTCCGAAGCTGATATCCGGAACCAATTCGAGACCAATTTCATGGGCACGTTGAACATCATTCAACTGTCTTTACCTCATTTCCGCGATCAGCAGGCGGGCAGATATATCATCTTCAGCAGTACAAGTGGCGCGCTGGGTGTGCCGGGATTAGGACCGTATTGCGCTACCAAGTATGCGGTAGAAGGTCTGATAGAGAGCATGCTCTATGAAGTCGATGGGTTTGGCATCAAAGCCACCTTGGTTGTAGGTGGGCATATGCGAAGAGACGAGATACCGGTTGAATCAGAAAAGCCCGCTGACGGCAGTATGCGTCCGCAACATATCAAACCCGAAGACGGCGCTCAACCAGATACCCACCTCAAGCCTTTCCAGCACTTCCATATCAAACCCGCCAGCGCGCCCTATGCCAGCTCCACTTCGCCCGCCGGCCACTTCAAACGCATGCTCCAATGGATTGGTGACAATCAGCCCACTTCCGCCACCAGATCTGCCGAGCTAGTCTGGCAGCTAGGCCATTGTTCATTCCCACCGTTGCGTCTGCTGCTCGGTAGCTATGCAGTTGAGAGCATCCGGGACCGGCTCAGAAGCATCATCGAGGAGATCGAGGACTGGAAACATCTGGGGTTCGCGGCTGTGGAGGTGGAGACGGAGATGCCGGAGGATGGGAATGGAGAGCAGCAGCAAGATGGCGGTGCAGAGGAAGATGGAGAGGTTCATGACGAGCAAAGGGATGGTGTTGAGGAGATCATGGGAGGTTTGTGAAAGCTATCCCTGCGGAGTCTCATGACGACAACATATAACGCTGAGCAATAGAGACTCATGGATTTGTCTCCTCTCGCTAAAATCCCAGACGACGGCTGCGAAATATCCTTAGTGAGGAGCGGAAGCTCTGCATCCTTCTGGCAGCATCCCGGGTCTATGGGCTTCCTTGTACACTGCTCCGAAGTCCTCCGAAACCATGACTCCGGTTTCGCACTGGAGCAAAGGCTGCCCGTTGCAGAGACATCATGGAAGAATGGAAGGGAGCGATGAGAATACAGGGGCAATGTAAGTGATGCCTATCGTATGCTATCGTGGATACTCCCTATCGAAGTCTGAGGGAGCAGCCACCTGCTCAGCGGACATAAGAAGTCTAAGCCAGGCGTCTATGTGACTTGCGTGATGAAGATGATGCTTCTGCTGCGCACCAGAAGGGACGAAAGAAGCGTCAGCGAGTGTCAGTTTCATTTGATGGCGTCAGTCAGTGCGTTCTGTTCTCACTGATTAGCCTTGGGCTGACCATGCAAGATCCGCTCTGGTGACAGCTGTGATCAGACTTCGATGATGGGGATGACGCCGCGGTCTGCTCTTTTGGGATCTCTGATTGCCGGCCAAGTCGATACGGAGGGACCATCATCCGTGTTCAGACCCAGCACGGCCCAGTTATCGCGTGTGTGTCTGGCGAGCGAGCAGCAGTTTTCTTCCTCTTCCATTATCGCACGTATTTTGTTGTGGTTGAGATTTAGACCTTTACTAGATAAGACTTAATTACTTTATAAACAAAAGTATTAATGAGTTGTATATTACAATGTGAATACTACAATTTTAGCGGAATTGACACTTAAATAAATGATAATCTAACTAGATAGATTACGGGGTCTTGTCCTTAGACATGTGAGACTATGGTCGCGTAGTTATCGATTAGCCCTTTTGAGCATGGCGTTTGTGGTGTAGCCCACTAAACCCGTCTGAGGAAGGGAGGCAAGTCCCGCCGCTATGCCACGCATCAACTTACTATGTATTTCTTGCTCCTGTCATGCTTCCTTCAGCAATTTGATCCATGTAGCACGCGAGGACAGCGTTAAACCAGAGCGCTGATTGAATGGCTGTGTCATCCATAGCTTCAAGCTGGCCCTTTTTGCATTAATGACGCCGCACTGATCTCGCTTGGAATCCCCTGTCCAGCGCCAATATTGCCCGGCCCACTGGCCCTTTTTCCCTTTGAAGGGGCCCCTCTTCGTTAAGTGGTTTGTGAAACCTTGAAGTTCAGGGCATTGCCTCAAAATACCACGTATGCACCACACAATTCACAAGCCACTACTGCGGGCTATGTTAGCTGCCGTCGACGTTCTGGCATGCGGTTTCAGATGTCGTGTGCTATCTAGCGTAGGAGTTAGTGCTGGCAACCGCAGCTCAGATGTGGTATATCAAGTATGGTTGCATCGCACAGCCACTTGAAAGGTTGCGGTTCGAAGAGGGCTTGACGAGGGCTTGACGAGGGATGTAGGTTTGCGATTGGCTTACAATTGAGTGAGCCAGGCCACACGATGATTCTACTTACTCTATTGAATGACCTCTACTGATATAGGTAAAGCATCAAAGGCACCAGAAGCACCGCAGCAGCCTCCTGTAGGATAGCAGACGACTCCACTCCCGGCGAGGTTGCGGCATGGTCGTGAAGGGCAGAAGGCATCATCAACACACCTGTCGCAGCCTGTCCATCCACAATTTCGCATAGACTGATTGCGTGCAGTCGTGAATCTTCCTCAGCAAGTCACAAAAGCGGACATGAACCAGCCTTTTGCGCCAATTGACAGCATTATGCAATGGCACTCTGTTGCGAGGGTTGCTTCAGGTCCTCAACTACTGACCCAATGCTAGGATGGACAGCTTTAAAGGATCCAACAATTTGTCAGACACTGGCCAGCCTTGCGACCGTGTGGCGCAGTGGAACTTGTCTTCCGTTCGAGTACTTATAATTTGTGAAGATGTTCCGTGGAAGAGCTCATGATATGACATAGCTGTTGGAAGCTTCCTGTGTGTATCTTGCAGGTTTCTCTATCTTTCAAAAGTCCTACATTCTTTGTTGCCATGGCTGCTATCTGGAATCCCCGAACGCTCCTTGACACATTTCCGGAGAGTCACTCATTCACTTGTATCGGAACCACGAAAAGGGGAGCTCGGTGCAGGCAGTTTATGTTCTCATCGGCAGATCTCTCCGAAGCTTCGGAAATCCTCGACACTATCTCCTGCCAACCCCCCAATTCTCACTCGGTTTTCAAGGTTCTTTCAGACCTCGCATATCTGTTGCTGTGCCCGCGCTGGCACCGAAAGCCTGGTTATTCTCAGGTAAATGAAATGGTGCAGAAATGGCAAGTGATGATTGGAAACCACTGTGCTTCCATCACGCAGACGAGAACTACCACGACCTCGAGGCCTCTATCAAGGAGGAGTAGGCCATCATCAGACCACGCGCGCACAATGAGTGCTTCCTTGTCATCCCCACAAACTCTTACGGAAGACTCTCTTGCGCCATTAGCACCTCGTAGGCCAACCGCGTCTTCGCGGCGGACCGGCCTGCCCACGCCTTCAACTTTACGTGGAAATTCGCCAGTCCCTTCAATTTCGACAGAAGCGAGTATTTCAACGTCCAATCCATTCCCAGATCTGCCAAGTCCACCAGCAACGCCAATCCGGCAAAATCATAGGTCAGGCTCACCCTCACCTGAAGCACACACCAATTCTTCACGTTTACGTCGCCTAAGCCGCGTCACTTCTGCCGAGCCACCTGCACCCAGCACCACAGCTCCCTCGGTTCCTGTACCTTCACCTTGCCCTAGCCCCAGCCCCAAACATTCTACCAGGAGGAAGCCAATTACCGAGAACTGCGGTATCTGTTATGAGCCTATCTGCTGCCCTGAGGATGCAGTATGGTGCCGGGCTCAGTGTGGACAAAACGTACATCGTACCTGCTTTGGAGACTGGCGAAAGCACTGCTTGAGACAGGCTGTAAAGAGGAGAGTGGTGGGCGACGATGACAGCGACGACAACAGCGACGACGACGAGGGGCTTAGGCTAGAAAAAATGTTAAAGGCGGTCACATGTACCTTTTGCCGCGCGACGTGGAGGTTTGAATGGGAGGACTGAGGCTCTTGTCGAGGAACATACAACTCCTTTTTTCCCTTTTTCTTTTTACCAAGTAATACCTGGGATAATGTTTCAGTTTTTCACTGCCAAAACACTCTCAACGATGAAATCTATCATGACTTTCTCGAATCTATCCACTCGATCGAGCATGTTGACCTTGTCGACCATTCGACGCTCTCGTTAAGTTCGATACAGATGCGCTGGTCAAGACGCCATGCCGGCTCCTTGATCTCGTTGCTGTAAGAATGGTTTACCGTAGTCCAGTACTGTAAACACCTTGATTAGCTAGATAGTCAACTGATTTTATTTCGGTCTGTATTGACTTTTCCCACATGATTTTAAGGCACCCAAGAACTTGTCTCCGTTGACTAACGTAGTCGGTCTATTGCTTGACGCAGAGATATTTGGAAGGAGGAGGTAAACCTCTCTAAGTATCATCAAAAATTTTATGCTGCCCGTCGTGGAGTGGTCATCATTGGAGAATCGCGTTGAGTGAATAGTTAAGAATTTTCCGCTCAGCGGGATCATCAGTAACAGGGTTTTGGTATGTAAAGAGTGGCCTAGTTAGTCATTACTGATGGGGAGATTTCTCCCACGGTCACCTGACCTCACCTCCCGAATCATAATATCTCCCAACTTGTGATCAATACCGCCAACCTCCCGGCCCAGATGTCCCCCCTCCGCATCCTCATCAGCGGCGCCGGCATCTCCGGCCCCGTGCTTGCATTCTTCCTCGCCCGCTCCGGCGTGCAGGTCACCATCGTCGAGAAATCCCCCAGCCTGCGCGCTGGGGGCCAAAATGTCGATGTCCGCGGCGTTGGTCTGCAGGTCATCCGGCGTATGGGGCTCGAGGCCGCTGTGCTCCGCAAGACCACGCAGGAGGAGGGCGTCGCGTTCGTGGATGCCGCCGATCGGAGGTGGGCGGAGTTTCCCGTGAGAGGAGATGGTGGTGTGAGTATGACGGCCGAGGTGGAGATTATGCGGGGGGCTTTGGCGGAGATCCTGTACGAGGCGACGAGAGAGGATGTGCGCTACGTGTTTGGCAGCAGTATCTCGAGCATGGAGGAGCGGGACGACAAGGTATGCGTCTCGTTCAAGAAGGAAAACCAAGACCACTCCTCCTCGCACCAAGACGAAGAGTGCTTCGATCTTGTCGTCGCGGCCGACGGTCTTGGGTCCCCAACCCGCGCACTGATCCTCCGCGACGACAACCCCGGGCCGTCGCCCATCAAGTCCCTCGACCAATACGTCGCCTGGTTCAGCATCCCGCACCACGAGACCGACGGCCGCTGGGCCCGCTGGTACAACGCCCCCGGCCGGCGCATGATCCTGCTCCGACCAGACACGCAGCCCTCCAGTTCGGACCCCTCCACCCAGACACCACAACAGCAACCACCGAAGCTAACCCGCGCATCGCTCTGGATCTGCAGCACCTCCTCCCAGTTACGCAACTACTCCGCGCTTACTCCCGCCGCACAAAAGGCGCTGATGCGCTCCCTCTTCGCCGATGCCGGCTGGGAGGCCCCCCGCGTCCTCGCCGGCATGGACACAGCCGCCGATTTCTACATGCAGGAAGTTGCGCAGGTCAAAATCCCCGACTCTTCTCCCTCCCCTTCCTCTTCCTCTTCCTCTCCCGCCTCCCCTTCCCTCTCCTCCTCCTCCTCTTCCTTCTGGTCACGTGGCCGCACCGTCCTGGTAGGCGATGCCGCCTCCTGCCCCTCCCCCATCAGCGGGATGGGCACCACGGTCGCGATCGTGGGGGCGTATGTGCTCGCCGGAGAGATTTCTCGCAGCCAGCGTGATCCCGAGAGGGCGTTTGACGCGTACGAGAGGCGCATGCGGCCCTTTGTGGAGCGGGCGCAGAAGCTGATTCCGGGCGCGCCGGCCCTGGCGAACCCGGACACGCGGATGGGGATCTGGGTCATGAATGCGGTGCTGGGGTTGGTGGCGTGGACGATGAAAGTTGGGGCGGCCGTGGGGGTGCCGCGGGTTTTGGGCAGGTGGGTCGGACCGCCGGTGGAGGCGATGGTGTTGCCGGAGTATGAAGAGATGGGAGGGGAAGGATTGGGCAAACTGTGAGAGGGGACTGGATCGATGTGAGTGGTCAAAAGGGAATACCTAGCTTCCAGATATTGGCTTATCGTGGAGAGAGGACTAGGGAGGTATATGTCCCAAAATATATGAAGCAGCGGGTTACACTTTATGATCTAATTCTTCTCACATAACACCTTGCATACTTGCAATCAAGGAGGGTACAACTCTCGTGTTGTGACTGTATTAACTGACTTCTAATCAAGCGGTATCGGCCTACCGTCCCCGAGCAGGGCAGAGGGGCAGCCAAGTGCCGCGGTGAGCAACTGACCAAAGCCCGTCCTGTCTTTCCATCGTAGGCAAGCAAGTCAGCTTTGCGATGCAGTCACTGCTTTTCACGACAATCAAAGCTCTTCACTTGACCAATTTCTTGCGTCCAATCGTAACATAAAGGCATTGACCATTCCAAAACCTCCCATCCTCTCGAACACCCCTCTTCCATATTTCTGGCCACACCTCTCTTGCTTTCTGCATCTTGCCTTTGTCTTCGAAAAGCTTGTCTTTACCGATATGTTCCTCCAAAACATTGAGTGCTTCATCCTTACTATACCATGTTTCGGGCAAGTAGCTGTGCGTACGCCATGATTTTTCCACCTCCAGACCTGCTTCAAAGAACCATTTCTCTAGGGAACTAACGTCTTCGATTAAATTCGGATGGAAGACAAGCGGGGAACCTATAGCTTCCCTCAGATCGTGGAACCAGAGGCGCTGTACGGTTTTGTCTTCTGTTGGTACATCAATAATCATCCTGCCTCCAGGTTTAAGAAGCTGAGCCCAGCGCCTTATCGATTCGGCTGGGTCGGCAAGCAGGACAAGAGCAGAGCAGCAGATGATGAGATCAAAACCGCCGTTTTGCGCTACATCCTGTACTGCTTTGACACCGTCAAGATTGCAAATGTCATGCTCAATCCACTTGATGCTCCCACTCCCTTGTAGTGCTGTTTTGCTTTTTGCCTCCTGCAACATGGCTGGAGTGATGTCGATGCCAACAACGAGTCCATCCGGGCCGGTCGCCTTGGCAGCAGGATACGTGACAAGACCAGTACCGCAAGCGAGGTCCAGAATCTTTGATCCTGCAGGAGGTGAACTCCAATTGATGAAGTCAAAGCCTAGGTCGGCATGCCACCCGCCATTGGAAGCGTCGTAGGCAGCGGCGCGCTCATCATACATCGATCGAGCTGAAGCAGCGTGATAGCTTAATTCGATCGACTGGGCGTTTGCCATATTTTGACGACTTTCGAGCACCCACAAATGTGCAGTCTAACCTGTTAGTAGCCGGAGCATCTGGTACTAATCGCTTGATCCCGGTATCGTCGCACGAGAAAACGGCGATACATCAGGACGCAAAGATTGATGGTAAATCTAACAAACAGCGGCTGAAGTTAAGCGAGATTTGCAGCATCAAGTCTCCTTGGTGTGGCTGATTGTGGAGATATCATCGAAAGTGATCTGTCATTTGTTCGCTGTCCTTCTCACCTTGAGAGTGGATGAGAACGTAGAGGAGTGATAGTTAAGGGCAGCGATTGTTCACGTTTTCTGGGTCCAGCTCATTTCAGGGGCGGTAGAATATGGTGGCTTGGCACTGTGGTACTTCGTTAGGCAAGACAGGCTCCGTGTGTTGACACAACTCGTCTGAAGAATCGGAGTATGAATTGTATTTGCTACACGCATGAGCGGAACGGCAATCAGAGAATATTGCCGCCGGAGTCTGCTCTTGCAAGTCCTGAGATCAATCAAAGTGGGCTAATCGACCTCAATCGCTGTCGTTTGAAAGTCGTTCTCTTGGTCAATTAGGCCAAACCCGTTTCACGATGACTGAAGCTGGCCCTCTAGACAAGCTGCTGGCTCATCTGAAGGTACTTCAGAAGGAATCCAACCACACAAACCTCAGCACGTCTCTAGTGGACCAGTCTCGGTTGCTTCTTCACAGGCCAGAATTGCGACCAACCCACGTGGTAGAGCTTGCACATCTGACCCTCACACTGCTAAGAACATCACAAGATGATCTTGAACCTCTCGTACGCTTACTTTCAGATGCTCTCGAAGCCGTTGCCTTTGACGACTTGCAAAAGTCAATACCTGTTGAGGTCGTCACTGAAGGCCTCTCGTCACCATCTCCATCTGTTCAGAGTCTAGGTCTCTCATATCTAAAGAAAGCTGCCGAGTCGCCCAGTGGTGCTGCATTTGTCGCGAATAACGATGCTTTGGTCAAAGCTTTGGTCAGACTGTTCCTGACGTCAACGTCCGCCGATATTGGCGGCATGAAAGCACTTCAAGCGATTCTCTCCCTTCTCGCCGTAGATAATCCAGACAGTGTTACCACGGTCTCGGACAACGGCAGTACCGGCCAGACAAGTGGACAGGGCTTACTCTGGCGAAGAATATTTCACGATGAAGGAATCTATCATCTCTTCTTCCAACTCACCTCTGTTGGCGACACTAGCCACGATCTTTCAAGATCAGACATCACAACGGCTCAAGCGCGACTCATGGACTTTGTCTCAGAGGTAGCCAAGATGCGCTGGGATGCCATCCGTGACTCAACAAAATCTGTATCGCCCTCCTCGTCTAAAACTGAAGACACAGCCAGTGTCGTTGAGCACGGTCTCCTGCAGTATACTACTCTCAAGATGGTGGACCTAACGGACCCTCTAATGACCAACTTGCTTGTTGACTTTCTTACGAAATTGCTGAAGCTGAAGAATCCAGCCGGCTGCTCTGGACTCGTGTCAGTCACAGTCACTTCCTCTCCTTCCATGGAATATCTAGTTTCTACAGGTCTTCATCAGCGGGTCATAGACTATTATATTCGAAGCGAAGATTTTGACTCGATTGAAATCCAGCTCCTGGGCGGAGCACATATTCGATACCTTTGCACCTATGCGGATCTCTATCCAGAGCATTTTCTGCAAACTGCAGACCTTGCGGGCAACATAATTGACCGCTTGAATCGCAACCTTCAGATCAGCAGAGCTCGCTGGGCACACGGTCCATCTCCATCCTCAGATCTTAATGTGTTGGCGCATATACCAGCCGTGGCTCTGGCAAGAGCCTCAAGGTCTGACCAAAATCCGTTGATACTTCTGCCTACAAACCCTGCAAATGCGGATGCATTTGTAACACTCGGAAAGATTTTCAATGGACCAAACTCGAGTAACATTGGGCATGATGAAAGCCTGGTCCCAGATTCAACTCCTTTCAGCAGAGGATCAAGAGCTGCTTCGGCCCGTGTGCTTTTCTACCAGTACCATGATAAACATCCTGAATTTTGGAGCAATGTTGGAGCTGCCTTGAATGTGCTCGCGATGCCGCAGGCAGCGTCAGCAGCCATAGGGGTGGTCAGAAGCATACTCACAGCCGTCTGGGCCAGACCAACAGAGAACGGCCCGGATGCCGCTGGACCATTGTCATTGCCGTCAGACTCGAGCTTAAGAGAACTCTGTGGAGGCAATGTATCTGACAGTGGCTTGGCAGAAGTCCTCAATGCTGGTGAAACCATTATTCAATCACTTCTCACGCCTTCAAAGACGATGGGCGGAGACATTGAAGCTGCGAGACTTGCGTCGCGACTTGGAAAAGAAAAGTTTGATGTGGTAAGACTGATGTCTGACCTGATGAAGAAGGGAGTCGGCAAGAGTGAGGTACCACATCAAGTATGGCAAGCTGTTGGAAGGCGGATCCAGGAGAGGATAAGGCTGAACGTGGGAGGAGCATTTACAGCCCAGACAAACCTCATCGACACCATGGGCGGTTGACGGATCTGGTGTCATTCCTGGTGTGCTGAAGAGCTTTCCAGCGTCCAGCAGGAGTGCCCTACACTCTCAAGATTGTGGAAGAATGGAATTCACATCTAACGTATCTGTAAGTTGTGACTAGATCTTGCTGCCAACATACTGAGAACGCGTCGTGGTCCTACTAGTTAGTACGTACATAGTAGTAGCAGTAGTACATACTAGTACTTAGGGCGATTTTGCCAAGCATAGACAAACCTTACAAACAAGCTTGCATCGACAGCAGCAGCTCCGGCACTGCCTATCACCAATAGCAATATTCAGAACTCTCTATTCACCATTTTTCAGACCCTGTTTAGCCTGTCTAGAAAAGCATGGCACAAGAGACGAAAACCGAGAATCCTCTCGTATCTGAACGCCCTAGCGACTCCAATCTGACCGTCTCTCTCCATCCTTTAGTCCTCTTGACCATATCCGACCATATTACGAGACATCAAGTGCGCGGGTTTTCTGGCAATATTGTTGGTGCGCTACTGGGCCAGCAGAAGGGTCGAGAGACGACTCTTGAGCATGCATTTGAATGTAATGTACAAAAATCCGACCGTCATCAGACTATTCTCCAGTCAGAATGGTTCGAAGACCGATTACAGCAATGTGAGCAGCATGCCCTCGTCTTCATTATCAGAAAACTGACCAACATAGACAAGGACGTGCACAAAGTCCCCGCGCTCGATCTTGCTGGCTGGTTTACCCTGTGTCCAGAAAGCGGACCGACCTCAGCAATTCTCCAAACCCACAAGCAATTTCTTGCCCGGAACGAGTCTGCTTTACTCCTCGCATTTCATCCCTCGGCCATTTCTTCCGGCGCTACTGCCAACATTAATGCAAAACTACCTTTGACGATATACGAGACTATTTACGAGAATGA
>QQTW01003419.1_pt1 | contig 11710 bp, 14 predicted proteins | sample 1904831 | NCBI WGS metagenome assembly QQTW01 (sample SAMN09435610, study PRJNA476489) | Subsurface metagenome, whole genome shotgun sequencing project. | reverse complement strand
AGATCACCAGAGACAGTAGACGCCCAGGCTTGGAGGCAGTCAGAGCAACTGCTTTCGTGAACGAATATAGCCGCGCGCGTTGGGACAATGGTCAGTCAAATTCGAGCTGGTTGTCTCGTCGTGGTATTACTGAGGTAATTGATTTGATCCACCTACACAGAGCAGTCAAGCGTGTTGCTTCCGAGTACTGTCTCTATGTTGGTTGTAGAATGAAGCGGAAACAGCAACCCTTAAGACTGTCTCAGATGGAGGAGATACGACTCTACCGGGCAATTTATCGCTTTCAGACCTACTGCAACCTCTTTGGGCATAACCCATTTTTGCCCGAAACACATTTTGGAAACGAGGCGACCAAGAGAAAGCACCCAATGAGGCAATTTCTTCCTTCTTTTCCGCCATGGGAGGTACTGGAGATTACTTGTGTCTGGCACTTCCTTGTCAGACGATGGGCACGAGTCATACGAGAGAGAGCTGACGTAGAGTTTAACACACTACTGAAGGAAGATGACGGTCCGCAAGATGCATTTGTTGCTTTGCATGTTACCGACGATTTTCCATCTGATGGTAGGTTCCTGCATGACCCCTCACAACTGGTTTAGATCTCCCTAACTATAGCTACTCAGGCTCATCAGTGGAGGAAGACGAACCATGGCTGAAACAGTACACCAGAACTCGTTGTGAGTACCTTGCACATCTGGGACCGCACTTTCTCGCCAAGTCTCTGGCCAAAGGGCTTGAGAAAGGACGTCATGACGCTCTTGAAGCCATGAAAGATAGATTCACCAAGACCATATTCAAGCCGTTGGACGATATGCATAAATTTCCGAGTCCTCTGGAAGATTTCATCTTCCCTGCCAGCAAATATCAGGACCCAGATATTGTGAACCAATTGGCTCACATGCCAGAGCCCCAGCGGCCGAGTGACGGCTGGGAATGGTTCTGCCAAAAACACGGCATTCAGTCACTCGAGATCGGACCGCGTGTGTACCATGGGCAAGCGTGGTTCCGATTATGCCTGCCCGGAAGGGGCAACGACCTTGCATGGGGGTTTCCATTCTGGGACAAGGAGAAAGTAGAAATGTTGGGCAAAGTCGATGAGAAGGAAGGGGTGGAACGGAATGAGGAAGAAGGAGTTTGCGAGGCATGACGAGGACTTCTGGTGAGCAGGATTAGTAAGTATTCATATTGTTCGAGCGGAACACCGGCGGTGCTCTCTTTGTGATTGCCAATAGGTCAGCTTCTGTGTGGAAGAGAAGGGTGGAGTGGATCCAACAACCACAGAACGAGGTCTATAAGCAAGACAGGCCGCTAGATGTATTCTAGGTAGCACAAAAGTGTTCATCTGGAATCCATTCGAAGATTGGACAATCCCGAAAATCCTAGAATATCGAACCGCTCTCGGCTGAAGTAGAAATAGCATCATCGTCTCACCTATCAAGGAGTTGAATGCAAGTATATCACGCACTGGGTATAAATGTACAGCAGGAATTTGTTCCGAGATCGCCCGGAAACCAACCAACGTTCAACATGTAAGAAACTCCCTCTTCAGGGCTCTTGTCGAATTAATTCGCGCACAAATATCAATCCACCACTGCTTCCCCACCACCAGCAGTTACCAGATACAAGATGCCCTGTTTCTTGGCCAACCATGAAACTCAATAAGCGCATTTCAGGACGGCGCGATATCGCTTCTCGATACCTCGAGGAGAAATGGGTCAAAGCGCCTTGGGACCCGATGTCCGGAAACAGAACACAAAGCTTCTGGTCGGCCATTAAGATGACAATGCAGTACTATTTCGCCGAGTATCATGCCGTTCGCGGACCGAGAGAATCATCTTCCACGTAGATGAAAAGTCTCCGCTTTGGTGCTTGCCATGGATTTATCACGGGAAGATCCTCAATCTTCTCAATCTGTTGTTCAAGACCGTTTGCAACGGCTTTCTGCATTGGAGCATCCTGCGGTCAGAGCTTCGAATGAATGCAGATATACGAAACTTATATTCTTTGAGTTCACGCGTCTGCGTCCTCGCACGCGTCATATCTATCTCGCACGCTGGGAAGGGTGAAGGTTCTTGTAAGGTATGTAAGCGAACTCTTGCCGATGATTGCCGCTTTGTTGCTGTTGAGAGATGCACCGAGAATAACGATTGTTACCCACATCATCCGATCTCAGCCGTTTGGCAGTTTCGAAGAACAGTCATGTCCTGTTCATGGATTTATCCAACCGGCGGATAAATCCGGCGGATAAATATTATATTTCGTCACTATTGATCTGGTACAAGTTCCGTTCCAGTGGAATAGGGGTAGAGGCGTGGCGTGTACAGCGCCTAATTACGATTAACCCACTCAGATTTCGTGGCTCTTCTCGTATATTTATAGCAGCCGCCACGCCCACAAAATCTGTCATCGTTCCCGGCCCCACAAGAGCTCCGGGTCCTTTATAAACCTCTTCACGTCTCAATTATCCTACTCCAGGCTCAGAATACGCTCAAACCATCTCCCTCTCCCTCTCTCTCCTGGCGATGTGCATGTAGATCCTGGCTGGGACTCAAGGCCGAACTGCCTAACCCTGGACCCGGATCGGTTCATCCCTTCGGCTACTGGTCACACACTATCCATGAGAGCGCTGAACCCCACAAAGACTAGTCCTAGCACCCCACTCAGAACTTGGTCTTCTCAACAGCGAGATGGACGGATAAAGGTCCGGCATGATGTGCCGAATGCGGCACCTAATAGTCCCAGGCGAAACGAATCCGGCGAATTTCGCACTCCTTCTCGATCTTAACCGACAGAGCAAAGAGCAGATCAAGAGATGCATGAATGAGTGAGGATAATGGTGCAATTGGTTACGCCAATGACCTCTCTGGCCGCCGTGATGGGTGGATCCTAAGACGAAGCATATACTGGCCCCAGGAGACCTAGCCATCAACGAGGAAGGAGGAGGAGGAGGAGAAAAAGTCTATTGGAAGACCAGTTGGGACATGGAGTCTAGCACATTTTCATTCCGGCTGAAAGGGACAAACAGCATTGGCGGCTGCTGCCTGATCGCGGCCTAAAGGCTCACAGATTGCTTTTCGAGACTCGACCTCGATGCATTATGGAGCATATGATCTTATCGGAAGATATATGCGGTTAATCCAATACGGCACGTTTTGCCTGCCACGTTCGGGATGCAGAATCCCGGCCACGTTCTCGTTTAGTTTTCTCTCACTACCCGAAGTAGATGTCCATTGACAGTTTGAGCTTACAGGTTCTCTCTGTGCTCGTACTCGGTGAAAGGTGTTGCGGGGGGCACATATGTCTCAACAGACTTTGCAAATGAGAGGCCAAAAAGTATTGACGTTGCCCGATACGTCGTGATTGAGAGCAATAGAAAAGAAAATAGCCCGTAATTATGCTAACCACTTTATTGATGGTGGTCCGTGGATACTCGGTGCCTCTCCTGCCTATCCGACCCATGACGTTTCCTGGTTCGATTTGTTTGAGTAGCAGAGAACTTGAACGAGATGCCACCAGTCAGGACCAGTCAGGTAGGCCAGAATGATGAATCCACTATTCTTATGCTTTCACAGCCAAGACATGCTCAGTCTCCATGTCAACAAAGCTCCGCCAGTCGTCTCAGCCCAGCCACTGCCACCCCGAAATCCACTCGTCACTTGCTTCCCCACCTCATACCCAGCCTCTGCAGCCAAGCGAAGAAACTCCCCGCCTCGACATTGGGAAAGGTCGATTGCCACCAGGCGGCGAATGAACCTACTGCACGTCAGCGAGCCAGCCGCAGCACTCTAGTGCAGAGAAAACTCACCCTCCACCGGTCCCAACTCCGCAAAGCCCAACGCCTCCACCACCAACGGCGCCAGCAGTACCAATATCCCGATGGCGACCACGACCGCCACCGCGGCGGTGAGGACGGGGTGCTCGTGCACGAACGCGGAAGCGGCCGCGCTGGCGGTGTCGAAGGCCTCCTTCATAGCGCCGCCCATCGCCTCGCCGGATTTGACCGCGGCGACGAGACCGTCAAGCACGCGCTTGGCGAGCCCCTCGTACCAGCCACATGGCCGGACGAGGTCTCGGAGCCGGCGGTCGAGATCGTGGCCCGACTTTTCCGCGGTCAGGAGCGTGCACAGGATACTTGTGGCGACTTGTTCTTCTTCGGTGGTCGGGGGAAGAGATGGTTTCTTTTCGTCGACGTTGAATGAGGAGTGGTAGTCAGCATCATCTTGGCCGCCGATAAGGCACGCACGGATTGCTTTGAGAAAGCTCATTATCGGGGCTGGCGAGATTGGAGTCTTCAACAAATCTTGTCTGGCAAGTGTCAGGTAAATGGGGAGTAGCGGTGGGGTGGTTTACAGTGAAGGTCAGATGGTCAGCTTGTGGGGGAATACTTAGGGAGGAAGAAATAGCCGTTGGCTTGTGCGCAGTGCTCTGTTTGCTGCGCCTTAGTCCAGGTCCAATGAACTACTACTAAGGCTCAAGTTACAGTGGTACAGTAGTATTGTAAGCGGTCACTGACAAGGTCGATTGGATCTTGGCATAGAAGGCTGCCCCGACTGTCTTCGGGCACGTACATTGCTATGATAAGTACTACTAAGCACAGAGTAACGGTACATCAGGCTGTATATTTGCCTATTCTACGTTTTTCTTTGTAATTCCTTGCTCATGGCAGATTCGTTTGCCTTGATCAGCTGCAGCCTGCGCCCAATCTTTCCCTGAAAGACATCAACCATTTGTGTGAAGGAGGAACGATCGCTTCGAAATCAGGACGCAGGTGATGTTCTTTCGAATACTGTTTTAGCGCGTATATTCTCATATGTTTTCTTTGACCAAATCACAGGCCTTCCAAATTAGGTGGCTGTAGATACTCCCTGACATGACTGCAAACAGGCAAGCAGGCGGACCAGATGGCGCATCGACTTGGAGGTATTTTGGTTGGAGTTTTCGCTAACCCTGATTTGTCTATTGATGACCAGCGGAGACCTGCAACGGGCCGAATAGCGGTGGAGATGCCGCCAGATCCTGACAGATCATTTACTATCTCGGCTCAGAATAGGTGGAGCTGGAGCGGGAAATCAAAGGACTAGTAACTAGTCAGTAACTAGTAACTGACTGACTTAAACAGACTGTATTTTTCTCGCGCTCAAACACTTTCCAACCACACATAACGACGTCGTGCCAAAAGCTAAGATGGTACTCGATCAGAGCATTTCTACTCCAAGCCAATATAATAGCATAAGACACTTTGATGAACAAGTCCATTCTATCCTACCGAAACGCCTTCAAGGCGTAGGGAATATCTTGGTCAAGCACGCGATGCATTCCGAATTCGGCGTTTCCCTTCTGCATCGCCACACAAGGCTACAGAAAGAAAATGTGTGATGGTGCATTCGAACGCTGACTCCAATATCAATATCTGCAAAATGGAGTTCGTCGGAGAAAATGAGCATCTCAGTCCCTGTTCGTTCTACCTTGCGACTGGTCAATCGTTCCAGGCGTTCGAATACAGACGAGGCTACGACACCACTTTCCCGAAATTGGAATTCTGAGAAGAGCTAAGGAAATTTCTTTGCAATCATCAGCTACAAAGCGTTATCGCCATATCGAGAACCTCGTCAGTCGATCAAAAATGGGTTGAATCGCTTCTTCGAGATGGAAATGGGCACCATCACAAAGCGAATCCTGCATGATAAGGATGACTGCTGGGCTAACATCTGGCGTGGTAACGGAATGGACCTTTTTTTTGAAGATGATGGTGAGATTCGATATAGGGCAACCAGAAAATGTGATCCACCACCGGAAGGAGGGCGGCACGTGAGAAGTTGAAAAGGTCAGAAGCTACGAAGGATCCTCTTCTGATTGTCTGGCTGACGATTAGAGATATGAATGGTTTGGATCACTGGCACCTTGTGGCATTCCAGGTAATCCGCTAAAGCCGCGAGCCTGGTCGGTATATCGAGATTGACGAAATAGGGACACCCAGCGAGTATGATGATAATAGTGATGGTCATCAAACGTGGAGAAGTAAATTAATATCGAGCTTATCTTTGTATCAATTAATTCTATCAGCTCTGTGGTTTATCCGTCCTCTACCGGAAGACAAGTTCAAGAATGGTGTTAGAGTAACCCCGGCTCGAGATATTTGTGATCATCGCATGGCCCTCAGTTCATGTTTCTACAGCCGCTGGTATGCGTCAAGGAAGAGGATGAGAGGAGATCGCAACGGCAATATTCCAATTAGGAGGCTTACAAGGCTCGATCAGAAACGTTTGGCTGGACGTGTTAAGAAATCAAGACTAGTCTGCGACGCTAAGCGTATTGTTTCTGTAATCGAAACTTACAGATTCGCACACGCCACTTTCTCGTGAAATAAAAGCGGGCAAATAGTGGGTAGGCGCTTGCACCAAATCCGATTTGATAGTTACTTCTTTTCACCCCTAACGAAGAATAGAGAAGAAGACATAAGTACTGTTAGTCTGACGCTACCTTCAGCTTGCAATGATATGGTAATATCAACATCTGCCACAAGGTACAATTTGAACAGTGGTGCAAGTCATTCATTTACAGCATAGAAATTTCTTTTTCACAAGGACATGATGAGACATACTGATCCATGCATTTCTTTTCATCTGTTTACATCATCAATCTTGGACTTTGTTCCAGTCACGTGACATGCAAGACTGAGGAGGGTTAATCGAAACCACAATCTGGAGCAAGAGTTTCAACGGTCCTCACTCCAGTGAAACCCCTGGGGAAGGCTCTGAGGGTCCTCAGTGTTGCGAGCCGCGTCGTCAGCGTACCGTTTTTGGTGATAACGATTCAAAGAAAGAAGAGAGAGAGAGAGAGATGGAGGGAAGTGGTTTAGATGTAATGCTAAAGCGTGCTCAAGGATAGCATGTGAAGGGATAGAAGGGGCTTTCTGAACACGCCTTGCCCCTTGGGCTGCGCTTTGACTGCGTTACTTCGAAGCTGTGCCATTGACACACCAGTCTTTTCGTTTTTAGCGATCGCTGGGGCCGACAAGAGGATGGAGCATGACACAGCTCAGCTGCCCCCTTAGCAACTCGATTTCTCCTGGGTCATCTTTGCGGACGACTTCTACCTGATGAGCATGCGAGATCGTGCGATTCGTAGCTGCCACCGTGCGAGATTCGGAAAAGAACAGCACGGAGATTGATTTGTATGTGGTCTTGATTCAAGGGCAAGGATGAAATCTAGACAGCAGGAGGTGTGGGCGCGCTACTGCCCAGATGAATCAGGAACCTGAGCAGCGGGTCGTGTAAAATAGAACAAAATAGAACAAGACATGCCGGAGGCGTAATGAATGGCCAGGAAATGGCATTTTCTCAATCTGTCAACCGCGCCATATCTAACCAGCTTTGATTGACGTCGACAAGCAAGAGTGCAGAAAGCGACTGTTTCATTTGCACCATGCATCTTTCGCAACCAAATAATTCCACCAACGCCATGTTGCTCTCTCTCTCTATCAGGTCATCGCCACAAGCTAGTCTTACCTTTGTGAGACGTGAACCCGACTTTCCGGAACGATTGTATAGCTCGTAGCACCCTTGTACAGTCTCGCACGGTTGCTCTTCTTCTCCGCTGGCGCTGTATTCTTTACCCTCTGCACCAGATCTGGAGTCGCCGCCATCTTCTTCGATGGATCGTAGGCCACCCTCACATAGACCTTCTTTGTGTGATCGTCACTCTTCTGCAACATCGGTCGTGTCCATTCTTGGATTAATTTCTCCGCTTGCCGTTTGATGTGGACTTCCACCTTCTTGCTCTTAGTGTAGAAGAGAGTGACTTTGCCAATGCCACTTGCAATCAAAGATTCTTTGTTGATTGGTAGTTTGGCGATTGCAGCGAATAGATCCCGTTGGATGTTGTAGGCTGGTAGCGCACCATCATTCAGAGGCTCGAGAAAGAAGCGGACTGCTTCGAGGAGGTTGATGTCAGGGTCGGTAAGTGCTTGCATATGAGTGTTTCGATTCAAGATGGCGGTTACTTCAGGAAGCATCTTGATCTTGTGGAAAGCTGGTTGTCCAGCATCATGAGCAGCAGCATCAGCCTCGGCAGCTTTGATCATTCGTCCGCGGATGTCGTTGATTTCTTCTTCGGCGCTGGATTCCAGATCCTACGAGTTGTTAGCAGAGGTGAGATGAACGGGACGACCTTTCGTACAATGTCTCCCTTACGCAACCTTCTTGCACTCGGTCGTTTCAACGCAGCGTCCATAGCTCGATCCAATGCCCTTCGACGTCGCTCTTCCGGGGTCAAGTGTTCCTCATTGATCTCTTCCTGAGCAGGAGCTCGCCTCTTCCGCTCTTTTGATGAGCCTTCTACCCCTTTTGACTTCCGCGTCCGCTTCCCTTCGATCTCCTCCCCACCAGAAAATCCATCATCGCTGTCTGCCTTCTTTCGCGACCTCTTCGGCTTCTCTCTCCTCCCCTCCTTTTTCTTGGGCAGGGCTTCACCTTCCGCTCGTTTGCGTTTGCTGGCTTTGATGTGCTTCGAGAGTGTTTCTAGATCTGGTGCTACTTGGACAGCCGTAGCATCGAAGTCTGCAAATTGCGCTTCATCGACTTCAGACAGTAGGGATTCGTCATCGGAGTCGTCATCGGCAGCATCGATGACCGGCAGCGCGGAAGCAGGTTCGGTAAACTCATTCGCAGTATCGTCAAGCGCGTCTTCATTATCAGATGGACGGTCGTCTCCGAGAGCGTCAGGTGGAGGTTCGTCAGGACCATAGTCGGACATCTTGGCCTAGGGTGATGAGAATGGAGTTTACAACAGAACAGTGAGATGAGATTGCTGAAGCTCGACGGCGGCGGCGGAGACTTGGTATTAGCCACCAAATATCAGGGTCGTATGGGTATGAGTTGTTTGAAAGGGATTTTATGCGTGACAGGATGTAGGGTGAAGGGCGAACAGAGCCTCAATTTAAGCTTCCCACTAATACTACTAACTTAGCTGCACGCCTAAGCTAACCGTATTTAGCAATAAGTCGTCCTAGAGAAGCATGGCAAAGAATCTGCGGACTGTGTCAAACAAGGCGAGCGCATCCAAACCCTCTCAGGACCATCAAACATATTACATATCTCCCTACCTCTACGCAAAGCATCAGAATCGTCGCTATCACACCAATTCAATCCTTTAGTCCGGGCCATATACAAAGGCTGCATCTCAAAGCTCCTTGCCAGTGCCCAACCAGAGATCTAGTATCCCAGAAGATCTGGTCTGTACCAGCTCCAAATTGCAAAGATGTTCATGCCATCATGTCAGTCCTGCCCCCACCCGATAGTCTGTGTTTTTCCCCGGTTACTAAAAACCAGCAGCGGACCAACCATCGAAAGCCGAAGTCGATGCCGCTGAGCTTGAAGCTAACACCAATGTTCGCAACTTTTCCGTCGCCTGCCTTGTGCTTTACATTGGTATATGGCTCCTCACAGATGCCGCATGAAAAGGCGAGGTGCTGATGTTCTGTTCTAGCACCACATGTTGTCGACTATGTACGGAAACTTTTCTGAGCATCAAACAATCCGAAAGTACGCGATACCCACAAGTAGGCTCAAGCGGACGTGGTTATCACACTAAATTTGGGCCACCAGTTAAGCAGATTTCTGGTGATGGCTGGATTGAAGATACCACAATGCATGAATATAGAAACATTGTCACATCTCAAAGTTTGGGAGCATGAAATCCCGGCTGTACATTATTTTCTCATCAACCAAATCCAACGTGGGGCGCCTCGAATGCTCCAAGATCACCATCAGATGCCAGACTTGCTCATTTCTGGTTTCAAGCCTTTCTCCCAGTCTTCATACTCCTCTTGAACCAATTGCATCTCTTTCTGAAGATGCCGAAGCTGTACATCATACGCTTCCAGCGCCTAGTCATGCTCATATTAGTTGAGGAGATTTTGGGAAGAAAATAAAGACGCACCTTCTTAGCTGCTTGCACCGTACTCTCATCAAGCGCAGGCTCCTCATTAGCTGCCGGAGACGTCTTATTCATCTCCTTTTGTAGCCTTCTTGCTCGCTCCCGAATACCCAACATCCTAGCCCAGATCTCTTGTTCTCGGCCGTTCAACGTCGGGTCAAATACCTCTCTTTCAAGCCTCGACAGCTTCATCTTGAGTTCCTCCTCCGCATTGTCCATCACATAACCCCTATTGCGCAAAATCTGGATCTTCGCAGCCAAGGCAAGGGTCCGGTGAGAAGCAACAATGTGTTTTCGCCGACACTCCGTCAATCTTGCTGCGACGTTTTGCAGATGTAGCTGTGATTGGGCATCCAAGGATTGGTTGATATCATGTAGACGAATGTTGATCTTCTCAATGAATTCTCGCTGTCGCTGTGCCCGCTTCCCAATATCCCAGAAGCCCCTCGCAAGGGCTGGCACACAGTCTGGACCTGGCCTTTTCGTGACTGCTTCTTCCCATTTGTTTGGATCTTCGCCAGGTCCGGGTTGGTAAAATGGGGCATTCTGTTCGTCAACGCGTTGGTAGAGATATGTTCGTAGAGGAGAATTCAAGCTGTTAGGATCCCATTTTTCCTTGACAATCTTCATCTGTTCGGGAATACTGCGATAGACTGAAGAACGATTAGTGGAAACCTGACATATCTTTTTACACTAACCTGAAAGACCACGACCTTCCTCCCACAATGACGGTGGTCCTTGCGATTGTCCGAGCGGATTTTGCTGGCTTTGCCCTAGCTGCAATGCTGGTGGTTGTTGGCCTGTGCTCTGGCCGAAAGGCGGTTGTTGTTGCTGAACACTTTGGCTTGCTGCCAAAAGACCAGGGTTTTGCTGGGTACTCTGTCCAAGGCCAGAAAATAATCCGCTCGACTGCTGCTGAGGTTGTTGCTGCGTGTTCTGCCCCAGACCAGAGAATAGCCCGCTAGGCTGTTGTTGCGACTGTTGTGGCATGCTCTGTCCCAAACCTCCAAAGAAGCTGCCTGATGGCTGCTGTGGTTGTTGTGCAGGCGCACCAAATAATCCTATATTCTGTTGTGGCTGTTGTTGTGTGCCCTGCCCAAGACTACCGAAAATACCACCAGGCTGTTGCTGAGGTTGGCTAAGATTTCCGAACAGGCCACCTCCCTGCTGAGGCTGCGACGTAGAAGACCCTAGAGTTGGTCAGAGTTGTCTACAATGCTAGATTGAGAGGGCGCACCAAAGCCGAAAGCCATGATGACAAGATGAAATGCCAGTCAACATGTGGCCGTGTGCGATGTGCTAGCTCATCAAAGTACTGCGAAATGCTGGACAGAACACTACCGCATACCTAGCAGAGAGGCTATGTGCTTATGATGCGAATAATAGAGAGTAATGTCTATGGTAAGGTAACGGTACCGTGACAACGTCTGTGACTAATAGATAAGAAAAGCATGCTCGAATAAGTACCATAGCCGCAGAGTAAGAACCGCGAAGATTTCCAGGCGCGTCAAGCTTTCCGCCGGGCACGCCAACCAGAATCCCCGCCATTTCTCAGAGCTTGACTTCACCTCTAACTTACGTAGTACAGTGAGCTTCCGCTCCGCAACCCCCTCTCATTTTCAATATTCACCGAGTTGGACGCTCCAAAACACCATCAAAATGTCGAGGAGAGAGGCACGGTATGTCAATGCAACACCGCCGAAGCTGCAGTCGCTGACCAAGTATCAGCTTCAACCAACAGGTCTTGATTGACCCAACTCCTATGCCCGAGCAT
>QQTW01003418.1_pt1 | contig 11711 bp, 13 predicted proteins | sample 1904831 | NCBI WGS metagenome assembly QQTW01 (sample SAMN09435610, study PRJNA476489) | Subsurface metagenome, whole genome shotgun sequencing project. | reverse complement strand
CTGTTATCAGATTAATATTCGTCAAACGGCGATGGAAATACGGAAATGCCAAGCAAAATCCTTTGCGTAAGGGGTCCACCTACGTTAGTTGATTTATAGAGCAGCAAGTCAAAAAAGGAACCTCAATGCAATCATTCATAGCTCATACCCTCATTCGTCTGTCATTGATATGACACGTTTCGTCCATACAACGAAAACACATCATATATCGGTAGCTAGGCCAGCTTTCCCATTAGTCCAAATTTCAAGAAATTAGATATTGGTCAGCTAGTATTGCTGAGATCTCACAGCTTACCCAAGAACATGTCCCTTCCACTGCTCTGGCTGCAGCCGGAAATACCGTCCCAGACCTCGAAGAAAGCGCTCCGCAAACGTGCAAATCAGAAACCATAACACGGCGCTCTAACAAGGACATTCGAACCTTCTTTGCCTTTACCGCGAACCTCCACTCCAACAAAGGCTGCAAACCGGATCCTCCGGTCTCGGTCCGCCTTCTCCATACCCTCTCTCTCCTTCGCACTAATATTCGTGACTGAACCCGTCCTGGGGTTGGAGTTCGGAGCTAATCCACCACTGCTGTTCTCTGCCTGTGACGGCTTCTTACTACTGACCAACGCTCCAAAGAGGCTCTTCTTTCGTGTGTCGTCCTTCTTGATCTGCTGCTGTCCATTGCCACCTTGCGCTTGCAACAAATCAGCTCGATTTGGCACACCACTGTTCCCACTATTCTCTTTATCTCCTTCATTCTCCCCGGGGCTATTGTCGTCTCCGCTGTGCGTCGAACCCTGATCACCTTGCGGTTGTTCAGGAGCACCAAGAAAGTCGACGTTTCCACCAGGCATTGTCAAAGGCGGTATCCCTGATTCCATCTTCATGTATGTCTCGTTGATCAACGAGCCAGGCATGTAGTATTCAACACAGACGTCTCGAGATTCCTGCGGCAATGAGCCCGCCAGACCAATTGCTAGCTCAATGATCATGCCAACGCCGCTCTCCAGACCTGGCGGAGGTGGATCGCTCAGGTTCATTTGTAGTGATGCTGTCAATTTCTCCACCAACATCGTAGTAAGCTGCTTGTTGTATTCATGACCTTGCTCGGCAGCCATGCTGTCCGCCAGCCCTTCAAGTGTCGTCAGACGCCATGACGTAAGCTTCACAATTAGATCTTCCCGCTGCTCTTCACCGAGCCCTTGGTTTTGTCCTATCCTTCTGAGGTTCTTCTCAATCGTCTTTAGCTCACTGCTTAGTCCTGGCTCAAGTCGTGGATGGAAATAGCGGTCTAGGATTTCATCAACAACCCATCTCGTAATGCAGGCGCGTCCCACAGCTGTCATCTCCTTGGTTCCAACGTTGTGTGCATCCTTGTTGATCATTGGAGCAAGCCACGGTGGGACCCATTTCCAATCCTTTCGAATATTGAAGCTTAGATTGTTTATTGCACCGTCCAAACGATTGAAACGAGTAGTATATTCGTGATCGTCGAGTGTTGTTCTGGACATAGAGAGACGCTGGTTTGCAACAGTGTTTTGCAGAGCAGTGACTTGAGCATCCTTTTCGAAGTAATATTTCTTCACTTTGGAGTATTTGGTCTCTACAGTATTACGTTGTGTCAGTCACTTTTAGGGGAAGGAAGAATCGCAAGGTCATACGTAGCTCTTCATGCTTCTGCAATAATGCTGCATAGTCCTGAGCGCTGAAATCTTCTCTACTTCTTGTGGGAGGGGGTGTATTTCGCCCATGATCTGTCATGCTTGATGAATGTTGTTGTAGCTGTCTTGAGCCTTGAGACGTGCTATGTTGCCCATGGCCTGATTCAGGACCTTGTTGATGCTGTTGAGCCAATTGCTGCCTCATAGAAGGATTGGATCCGTCTCCCCTAGCCATGGTAGCTTCCGGTTGCAGGTGTAGAGACTGGATAGGGTGGCTGATTTGCCTCCCTTGGATGACTGGTGATCTGGACTCGGTCGATTGCTGAACGGACACTATCGGAGAAGGCGGTCCGAGAGATTGTTGCGAAGGAGGGCGAATGGTTCGATATGGATCGTGAATGTCTAGACTTGATCGATCTGCTTGAGGATTGTACGGCAGATAGGAATTCGACGTATTCGAGGGATGAAGCTGATAGGCCTTTTGGAAATTCTGCTGTGGGTTGGGATGTGAATCTTCAGCTTGATAGTGGCTTGAATAATGGGAACTACTCTGACTTTGAGGTGAATCAAACTGATTTTGCTGGCGATTGTGTTGCTCGTCAGAATCAATTTGGGCTTGAGAGAAGGTGTAGTCGTTTGAGGATTCGTTCTCCTCGTGCGTATCGCCGGAATATCCCTCCCCCGAGTATTGCGCTGCTGTCGATTGCGGTATGAGCCCTTCCTGACTTTGCTGTTTGGTGATTTTCTTCTTGGTCGAAAGGCTACGTCCAAGGCTCAATGACGATAGATGTGATTGGGAAGAATTTTCCTTGGACGAATGCAGACTGAACAAGTTCCTCCTACCGGGCTTCTTTTGGCGCTCTTCGTGATTAGTAGGGGAGGTGGTAATCGAAGGGATGGGGCTGTTTTCGCCGGCTGGGTCGGGGATCACATTCACCGTTGGTCGTCCTGGATGACCGTGACCTTCGGTATCTTGATCTCTGTTGGTCGATGACAAGAATTGAGCAGGCGGCGATTGCTGCAGTTGCTGCTCGTCAGAGGAGTGGTAACGCTGCGCGTCCGAGGAGTCTGCACTTTCGTCGTACTGGAAACCACCAGGACCAGGTCCGTGTGCGGCTGACTGGGGTGGAGGAAAGGCAGGAGACTGGAGAGGAGAGTCGATGGGAGAGTGTAATGGCGACCTTCCTGCTGAGATGTTTAGAGACCCTTGCGATTTGTTTGACCTGAATAGCCGCATGAATACTGATAGGAGGTGGGATGACACTCGGTCTCAAGGTCAATGAAGTGGGTACTGTAAGCGGGAAAGACAATTTCCCACGATGGAATAAGCTATAAATAAACTTGTATTGGATCAAGCGCAGTTTCTTAGACGTATAATTGGTTCATCAATCTATCAGGATTCATACATAGGGACGTTTAGGAGAAGCATTAATTTCATCTTAGCATGTCATTCCTGCAGACGAGGCTGATGCTGCACTGTACTAACTAGCCACCCGCTTCTGCGATCATGCAGGGTGTTTCATTTCATGTTGCTGACCACCCTCGTCTTCATCCGATCTGTCCGGTAAAAACCATATTCTTGCTTCAGGATCAGTACATATGTTCAATCCATATTCTCAGACAATTAGGCAGGGTCAAGAGGGGATACCTCTAACAATGCACACTGTGTTGCAGTATGGCTGCTACAATGAAGAGAACAGGTTGAATGTTAGAGGCGTCATCAAGTTGTATGTAACGTATGTCATATAACATGTCCGTGACCAAGCGCTCTGCTCAGGATCCCCTGTTCCTATTCCCTGCCAGTCGCCATTGGTCATCATCGTTCGCTTTCTCCCTTGGTGGCTGGCACTTTTTCTTCCACATCTGGACTGTTTCTCAACCTTCGAAATGAATAACTTTCTTTTCCAATTTCGCTTTAGTTCCAACCGTTACGCGAGGGGATGGCGTTTGTGGAACTCGGCTTTGATTTCACTGAGAGATGGAAGACGACCAAATGCTTCTTGCAGTCTTTGCGGCATTTCGAAGTCTCAATTGCTCGGTGTTAGCCCAAGGCCAAGACTGCTTGTCCTTCGACTGTGCAACCATGATGCCCATAAATCTTCTTTAGAATCAAATTATCCAGTCGACGGGATCGTGAAGGAGAAAGCAATGCATCAGCGATCTCACAAGGTGTGCTTCCCTCATTTGCCATCCTACGGATAGTATCCATTTCCTTTTTGGTAGAAAGTTTAGGTGCGCTTGAAGGAACCTCAGTAGTGTCTCTCGCGATCAAGAGTTGTTGAGGCTTGTGACACAACTTGGTGATCCTTCGTGAATCCGGCTCCGGACAATAAAGTAGAGAGCCTTTCCTAAATTAGCATCTCCCACCTCACAAAACCTGCCAAGAGGTCAGGGTCTTCTGCCAGTTTAATGCCATGGTCGACTAGATGAGCAAGGAGATGCTCCAGTGCTCCAGGCATATAACTGCCGTCAGGTTCTGCATCAGCATGAGCAATGCTTTCGGATGCCCTCTTTCGCCACAAACTATAGGTAGACTTGAATGTTCCGGCGGGTTGCCTTTCTCACTTGATGAGAGCCCGATACTTACCAAGCAAGCACTTTTAGATCAGGCAACGCAAACTCGTATGTGCTCTGCGCTAGAATTGGATAGATAACGCATGAAACATATCATGAACTCCGTAGCGACATCATGCTAGATTTTGCCCGCTCATGAGCAGTCGGGAAGCCTTCGACGTGAGGTATGGGCTTCTAGCATAGAGTCTGAGCCCCCACGTTGTCTCCTCGTCTATTTAGATGAAATGTCCGTCCATGTCCTGGAGACAGGGTTGAACTATTGGCCAATCCATTTGACTCTGATTGCACCGAGAAAGACATGATTTTGTTCTTCGAATGGCTTCAAGATCGAGTGTCAGGACAGATGGTTAGGTCAATCAACAGGAATTTCGGGCAGAGTAAAGAGCCGGAGCTCAGACTATACTACATACAAAGAGACGTACCGTGTAGCTCAAAAGTCCATACGCAGATTGTAGTACTGTAGAGTATGACAACTGAGAGAGAGAATAATTTTGCCTGAATATCGGAGGACTTCTGTGCACTTGCAAAGTGACTTGAGGAGAGAAGCGGGGGTGTATCATGACATACGACATCGGTTGGAGATCTCCTTCCCCAATAGGCAATGTCATTCGGAACATCATTTTCATCTCCATCCCGTGTGCTACTTCGAGTAACTTTAATCCATGGCTATGGCTCTTCCCGTTCGAGTGTTTCTAACCCTAAGCTATGTTATCGCAAATATTCTATGATTTCCTGAGTTGTGCCAGCTATTTCTAATTCACACGCTTTCTTGCTTCATCTTCACCACTCGCTTTCAACCCAGCAATGGCCGATAGTAGCCTTCCGCCAGAGCAAAGAAGAGGTGTTATGGGTCCACAGAAATTCAGGTCAGATAGTCCTCTAATGCTGCATGTCTCGAATGTCCCGGTTGGCAGAGAAAACCTTTCAGACGCTCTCCCGCCTCACGAATCCTACGAGGGTCGGCATCGCTGGGATCCAGATGCTGTGTGGACGGAGAAGGAGGAGGCCCGCCTCGTGTGGCGTACCGATCTTCGTCTACTCTCTATACTCTGCATCATGGTCTGTACCGACAAGAGATGTATGCTAGACTCAATACTGAATTGAAACAGTTTTTTGGGTTACAGCTTGATAGAGGAAATCTATCGAATGCCCTGACCGACAACTTCCTTGGGGATTTGAATTTGTCGACGAATGATTACAATAACGTATAGCACCTTGTCTACTCATATGTTTTTGCCCGCTTACCCAGCTCAGGGGACAACCATACAACTCGTCTGCTTTCTCCTCGCGGAGTTCCCAGTGCAGATGCTCACAAAAAGATTTGGATTTCGTCTTGTGCTTCCTACAATGATGATGGCCTGGTCAACTGTTTGTTTGTTTGTTCTTTTCCTTGTTCTTGCATTGACCACTGACTGCTTCGTTTTTAGCCTGGTCACAGGCCTGGATTACAAACCGTGCCTCATTTTACGTGACAAGAGCATTGATTGGTGCATGTGAGGGTGGTTTCATCCCCGGAACTATTCTTTTTGCGACGTACTTTTATAAGTCGAGGGAGCTCGCAACACGCTTGGCTATATTCTGGTCCACTCTCAACGTCAGTATTGGATACTTCCACTCCCTTTACAAGTGAACTAAAGTTATTCAGATAGCTCGTGTCATATCAGCGCTTCTTGCAGCTGGTATCCTGCAAATGCGAGGCATAAGTGGACAACCGGGCTGGTTCTGGCTGTTTCTCTTGGAAGGACTTCTGACATTTATTATCGGGTTACTTGTGAGCCAATCTTAATGTGCACCCCAATCTGGCTATCGCTAACGTGGCTGGTAGAGCTTTCTATATCTCCCACAATCTCCCGTTGCGACGAAGAGCTTCCTCTGCCGCCATCAGTGGTACACTGAACGCGAGGAAATAATCATGATAAACGTGTGGAGTCCTCCGACCCCATTCTACAGCTTCTCTTCCTGACATGAACGCTAGCGTCTACTTCGTGACGACCCTGCGAAAGGAATTACCGCCATCAAGGAACCCGCGAAGTGGAGTGATGTTCGAGACGCCTGGAGTGATAATTCCATGTGGGGACTGTATTTGCTGGGACTTGTATTGATCTCCTACCGACTACATCTTTCTCGTTGGCAAAATTGTCTCCAAGGCACAACATTTACTCTTATGGCTGACTTCTGTGCTCATATTCGCAGATTGCATATATTCCCCAAACCCCAGTCCAATCCTACCTCAGCTTGACGTTGCGACGCCTAAATTTTTCCGTCTTCGATTCCAACATGCTCTCGATTCCTTCCGCTGTGCTTCAAATCATCCTCATGCTCGCCTTAGCCAAGAGTAGCGAATATTTCAACGAGAGAACCTTTCATTGCTTTTTGGGAGAAGCGTGGTCGCTTCCCCTTCTTGCAGCGTTATTGGCCCTCCCTGCTCAAGGGTTCGCTTGGGGGCGCTTTACACTCACTACGATGATCAGCGGCTGAAAGTTTCCCGTTTCTTTGAACCTGTTTACTTCCTCGTGACACATTCTTTTGACAAGCAGCCCCTACCGTCAGCAGAATGCTTGTAATTAAAACCTCTAACTAACATTACTGATGCAGACCCTTATTTCCACCCCATCCTCTCAGCCTGGATCTCAGAAAACTCATTCAACGTGAAGAAACGCGCTCTCACCGCCGCGACCTACAACGTCATCGTTCAGATTGGCTCTCTGATCGGTTCGCAGATCTACCGCGCTGATGATGCGCCTTACTATTATCGCGGAAACAAGGTGTTGATCTCCATCTGTGCTTTGAGTCTGGTGGTCATGTTGGGCCAGAGGTGGTGGTTGATCCTGCTGAATAAGCGTAAGGAGATGGTTTGGGGGAGAACGGACGAGAGTGAGAGGCTGATGTATCAGGAGGATATTGCGGAGAGAGAGAACGATGGGAATAAGAGGTTGGAATTCAGGTTTCGGTATTGAGTGTTTGGTTGATGGATTGAGTTTGCATCCTGGTGTTTATAACGTGAGACGTTTAATAGCAGTTTAGAGCAGTACTCGCAGTGTTGGGCTAAGAATACTAGCAGGAGGGCATCAGGCGGCAGGAATCGTTTCCAAGCAGACCATTTTCTGCCTTATCGTTGACGACTTCAATATTTTGCGCCAATATGCTACGGCTACTATTTCCCATCGCTTCTTGCTTCTAAGTATGCGGTATACAGAATTTTCTTCGTTCACAATTCTCATTATCCCTTACATTTTAACAGATTTATCAGAAGCTGTTTTCCGATACAGACTCCATGAACGGTACTATCAATGTATCCTGCGCCAATCTCTTCACAATGGGAATCTATAGTAGATGCTGGCATCATATCACTTACAATATGGCATGGCACAGGCAGACTACACAGTCTGAAGATGGATACAGGGTGGATAACGATAGAGGTGAGTCAAGATGGCCTCAAGTTTCGCTCCGGCATTGTAAACAGTGTTCTTGAGGCACGAATCTCGATCGCTTGAATTGTGGAGTAACGATATAACTTTACACCGTGAGGACCATAATTATCGAATGGAGCGTCTGATCTTATTTGCCAAACTATTGCCTGTTCCAAAGATCCGAAAGCAGCTTCATGACAGTACTGAGCTTCACATTTGTTGCGTCTTCCACCTCGTCAGACTATTACGAGGTAAGATTAGGAAGAATAAATACCATCTATTGGAAAAAGGATTATCGCACTGGCCTCAGAAGACTTCTGACAGTTGTATTCTGGTTTGTCACAAGAACGACTCGGCTTATCCCCCTCCATGGTCGCACCGGGATCGATTACAGGGTCAAGAAATGTCAACGAGCGGCCTATTTAGACTGGTTGACACTGTGTTATGTATTTATTGACTCCAATTGAGTCATAGTATCGTTATCAGCCAGGCTCCTTTCGATTTTCAACACGTTGGCCTTAAATTGAGACATTTCTGTCGAAATCAACGTGGATCGTGCATCTTTGCATTCAGGCGCAGGAGCAATCACTGCGAAGGCCTGATCAACATTATTTCGATCGACAATTTCAGGGCCACTTCTGCGTCTTTTCCGTTGATTTTGCTTTTTTGCATCCTAGAGGTGAGGTTTCTCTATCACTACGATGAATTTGAGTATCACGCCGTGGTCGTAGCATGGTTGGTGGTTGAAAATCTTGACCCAAAAGTAGAGCTGCGGAAAGCTATGGCGATCAAATTCGGCTCAAAGAGTTTAATTTGCGCAATTACGCTAATAATACACATAGTTAGTACTTGCTACATAGTATGTACTCGTAGTGTCAACTGCGCGGAGGGGATACCGTGCTGCTCATCTCCCGCTTCACTAGGATCGACAATGTTCGGTGCTTCAGGTACCGATTCCAGTCTACTATGTACTTGTCATGGCTTCATGGAAAATTCCAAGTCGGAGATGAGACTTTGGTCTTGTTATGAAACTGTCCCGTGTTTGACCTTTGGATTTTTCACGTGGAAGCCTGGTCACTGGAGATGGACTCCTCAATTCGTCGTTGTAGTGGAGATGGCTTGACCGGGCGCAACTCCTACCAGACTACATTCTAATTATCAATTATCATTCCAACACTAGGTGAAGACTGAAGAGGGCCGTCAAATATGATAAACTTGAATTGGCAGGATCTCAGATGCAGCTCTGCAGGCACTACTACTAGTACTTGCTAAGCAAGATAACATAATTCGGCCTCGGTTACATAATTCACTTGTCCACTGCCAACGGAGAATGTGAGACACGGAAATCCGGTCAAGAACTGCACCCAACATGGACAACACGCGGCCATGACTTTCTGCTCCTAGTTAATTACTATGGTATCTAGTAAAAGTTCTGTTAGCACGGCGCTAGAAATTTTCGTACTGCAGTAGAACGTCAAGAAAATCACAGCAACATCTGCTCGAGTATTGCTGGTATTCTACCGGTATGGGTTTAGTAATATTGGTGCCGTACTAACAAAACTTTTGCTAGACACCATAGTACTAAGAACACAGCCGCTAGGTTACCAGCCGAACCCCCAAATTAGGCTTGCGTGCCCCCAAGTTTCAGCAGTTTCACACGCACAACAACATGCTTAATCTCAAACTACCGCTTCAAATTGGTGCCCTGGGTTTCACTTATCGCCCGCATACGGGCCACAAAGTGCGCAAGCAACCAAATCGACTCTCCAATATGTGTGATCATCATGTTAGTCTTGACACTTATCTCCCAGTTCCAACAGATCATTCCTGTCACCTGCAAGGCTTACCAGACTTTGGGGTCATGGCGCAGCAGCCACGGTCTAGGCGTCCAGATGACCCTGGTGACCATGACCACCGACTCGAAAGGATTCACATTCCCCCGGCTCTACTACAAGAACTTCATCTAATCCCCCACAGCCAAACATTCATTTTTTGAGTCCTCTACTCTTCTTCTATCCCTCTGCTGTTGCACGTGTCAAGCTTATTTGCCAGATGCTTATGATTGTGGTCACGTTGTCTTTGTCCGTTGTTCTTTATTGCTGATCACATGTTCTGAGCGGTCTGCTATTTCAATACCCCTGCCTACCCTCCAACCTCACTATCGCACCGCCTACTTGGAGGCCCCTATAATCTCAGTCGTCAGTATTTCGTTGTGCCGAAACCATGGCAGGTGGCGAAACATCATCCACGGATCGGGCGCCCGAACAGGGCGGCATCATAGATGCAAATAACCCAATTTCATGGAATTCACGTGACCCCATTCCTCTTTTCATCATTCAGGTAGAGAACTTGATACGTTGGCTCTTTTTCTCTATTTGCTGACCTTGTCCAGGCCGGCGTCATTATCGTTTTCTGCCGCCTTCTGCATTATCCATTGTCAAAGGTTCGGCAACCTCGTGTCATTGCCGAAGTGATCGGTGGTATTCTCCTCGGTCCGACCGCCATGGGTAGAATCCCTGGCTTCAAAGAGAATCTTTTTCCCGATGCATCAATGCCACCATTGGCACTGGCTGCAAATCTCGGTCTTGTGCTTTTCCTCTTTTTAGTTGGGCTCGAAGTTGATCTTCGCTTATTGATCAGCAATTGGCGTGTTGCGCTCAGCGTTGGAGCTCTTGGCATGGCCCTTCCATTTGGTCTTGGTTGCGCAATTGCTTGGGGTCTTTACAATCAGTTTAAAGATGAGCCTGGGTTGGCTCCCATTGGCTTTGGTGTTTTTATGTTGTTTGTTGGTGTCGCTATGGCTATTACGGTAAGTTTACGACGATTGACTATGGAAGCAGAAGCTGATCATAACAGGCCTTCCCCGTCCTTTGCCGCATTCTTAGTGAACTCAAACTCCTTCAAACCCCTGTTGGCGTAATTGTTATTTCGGCCGGTGTTGGAAACGACGTTGTTGGATGGATTCTTTTGGCTCTTTGCGTTGCCCTAGTCAACTCCGGCACCGGGTTGACTGCTCTTTACGTCCTCTTGGTTGCGATAGGATACTGCTTACTGCTGATCTACGCCATTCGACCAGCCTTCATGTGGATCCTCAGGAGAAGCGGCAGTCTTCAAAATGGTCCTTCCCAGTCAATTGTCGCCTTGACGCTCTTACTGGTCCTTCTGTCATCGTTCTTCACCTCAGCAATCGGCATTCATGCTATTTTTGGTGCATTTATGATTGGCCTGATCTGCCCTCACGAGGGAGGCTTCGCCGTCAAGATTGTGGAAAAACTGGAGGATGTTATCTCAGTGCTGCTCCTTCCGCTATACTTTGCCCTTTCTGGCTTGAACACCAATATCGGTCTTCTGGACAACGGCATCACCTGGGCTTATGTTATTGGCGTAGTCTCCGTGGCTTTCTTTGCCAAGATCGCTGGTGGGCTTTTCGCAGCTCGAGCGAACGGATTAGTATGGAGAGAGAGCGCCACCATTGGAGTGTTGATGAGCTGCAAGGGCCTGGTTGAGTTGATTGTCTTGAATATTGGACTTCAAGCACGCATTCTAAGCACAAGGACTTTCACCATCTTTGTGGTCATGGCACTTATCACCACCTTTGCTACCACTCCGTTGACTAGTCTGCTCTATCCCGAGTCATACCAGAAGAAGCTTGACCTGTGGAAACGTGGGAAGATTGACTGGAATGGCAATTCCCTTGTTTCTGACGATAACAACGATGCGGACAAGGATTCACCGGCTGTCGGTGACGAGACCACTGTTCGCAGAATGCTCGTCTATCTTCGACTCGATGGCTTGCCGAGCCTCTTCACTTTCATCAACCTGCTCGGAGACCATGCTGATGCACCCAAACCAGACGAGAAGAAGCATCATCTACTGGCGGAGGCCCATCAAGAGCATGAAAATACCGTAGGTAAAAAGGCGTCCGCTTACGCACGCCACCTGCGCCGACCTATAGAGGTTCATGGCATACGTCTTCTGGAATTGACAGAACGTGATTCCAGTGTCATGCAAGTGTCTGAGATTGACGAGTATGGACCTCGAGATCCAGTCGTCAGAGCTTTCCGCACTTTCGGACAAT
>QQTW01003417.1_pt1 | contig 11711 bp, 7 predicted proteins | sample 1904831 | NCBI WGS metagenome assembly QQTW01 (sample SAMN09435610, study PRJNA476489) | Subsurface metagenome, whole genome shotgun sequencing project. | reverse complement strand
AGGTTCAAAATCCGCTCGATAGTTTTAGCTGCGCCGTTGGTATGGAGAGTACCAAAAACTAAGTGTCCGGTTTGGGCAGCTTTGAGGGCGGTATTTACGGTTTCGCGATCGCGCATTTCTCCAATGAGAATAATATCGGGGTCTTCTCGTAAAGATGCTTTCAAGGCATTATCGAACTTTAAAGTGTGAATGCCGACTTCTCGCTGCTTAATTAATGATTTTTGACTTTTATGCACAAATTCGACTGGATCTTCAATAGAAATGATGTTTTTAGGCATTTCTCTATTGATATAGTCAATCATTGCTGCCATGGTTGTGGATTTACCCGAACCTGTTGGCCCGGTAACTAAAATCAACCCTTTATGGTAGTGGCATAAGTCTCGGAAAACTGGCGGTAAACTTAGTTGTTCCATGGTGAGAATTTTTAAGGGAATTAATCGCATTACCATGGCGGGACCATTTAGCGATACAAAGATATTGATTCGCACGCGCACCAATCCTTCGTATTGAGTAGCACCGTCGTACTCCATCTCCTCTCGGAATGTCTCAATCTGTTCTTTGGTAAGAATTTCGCTCAACCAATCAAAAAAGGTCGCTTCATCAGTTTGGGGGTACGGAGTAATAATAATGTGACCGCGTTCGCGGAAACGAGGTACTTCACCAACGCCTAAATGCAAGTCCGAAGCTCCTTGTTCGTAAGCTTCTTGAACTAATTTTTCTAGAGTTGGTTGTACGTCTTTACCGAAGCTAGGACGCGCAGCTTGAGCCTTGGGTGGTGGAGGCGCGGGTTGATGAGCGGAAGTTGGGGGTAAGGGTTGATGAGCGGAAGTTGGGGGTAAGGGTTGATGAGCGGAAGTTGGTGGTAAAGGTGCAGAGTAAGCATCAGTCTGAGAATTGGCAACCCCTACGGACGGAGGTTGCCGTTGCGTACCATTGACAACATTTTGTTTTGGTGGCGGTGGCGGTGGTATGCGCGAATCTGTTGGGGTTGTATTTAATGGACTTTGGGATTCTGTCATATATCTATAACTACTTTTAGGTTTACTTCAATGAATGTCAATATAAGACTTGTAAGCTTGAGAAATTACTCTGACTATGCCAAGCTGATAACCTTTTAATCACTTAACCTCAGCCTAGCTTGAGTGCTAAACCCGCGCGATTTTTAGCGGAGGTAAGATTTCACTATGCCGAAGCCGCAATTAACGCGATCGCTTCCCATGCAGCTAGTCTTCCCAAGATGTTGGCTAAATTATCAGGTAGTCAATTTTTCTCATAAAATCATTCCCCCCAAACGTCGCTATTGGGTTCAAGACTTCGTTCCTTGCCTAATTATGAGAAAATATCTTTGTATTTGTAAGAAATGTTAAGTCGATTGTTAATAAAATATTTTATATAACTCTAAAACTAATAAATGTAATTTAAAATTAGCCGATTGAAAAAACTGTAAATCAGTATTAGAGAGGGTTAGAGCTTTATCTTCCTAAAGGTAGAGATGAGTTAAAAGCCTTATAGATAACTTTATTAAAACTTTGCATTCATAAACGTAGAGTATTGATTGTAAATTTTAATAACTAATCGATCATACTTAGCGGCGGTATCTATATACTAATTTTTAATGACAGGCTAGAACGCTCTAGTCCACCGAAATTTTACTCAATTTAAAATTTTTTATTACCTTTGGAGGTAAATCATGGCTCTAGCTCAAAGCTCCAGTCTAGGAAAAACTTATTTTTTGTTTACACTCAAAAGCTTTTTAATTTGGACTTTTACCTTAGCCGTATGCTTGCTAGTGGTGGGTTTTCCCCTAGTAGTTTTGATGGCTACTTTTGGTGCTTTGCTGTCGGTTATTCTTCAGTCGGTGATGCCAATTAGTGCAGTTTTGCTGGTAGCTGGTAGCTTAATTGGTTTAAATGTATTTGCAGTAATTGCTGGTGCTAGTGTTTTAACTTTTAAGGGCATTCACCCAACAGAAGTAACGTGGTTAAGCTGGCTGCATGGTGAGGTGGATAATGCACACACTTCTGTTTATGCGGCTTGTCCTTTGACGTGCGATCTTAAGTAGCAAGAATTGTACGCGACAAAGATTGCCCGCAAAACAGTGCATCAATCTACCCGGTTAAAGCCGGGTTTTTTCATGGGCAAAAGTGTAATAAAAAAGACCATATTTAAATCTATAGTTAGTTAATATTCATTTAAGGCTTTTGAGCTAGAAATAGCATAAGTCTAACTAAGAGGATGTCTGAGAAGTCCCTTTGTTAGTAGGTTCTTATTTTGATCCCCCCTAGCCCCCCTTAAAAAGGGAGGAAAATATCTCTTAGTCCCCTTTTTAAGGGGGGATTTAAAGGGATCTCACTAAACGCAAGATACAGATAATACTTTTCAGACATCCTCTAAAACTAATAGACCTTTAGCCCGCATTTGGGAAAGCCCTTTAAATTCTCTCTTGCTTGGGAAACGACAAAGTTAGCTTTTCCTATTAATTGGGGGTTAGGGTAGCAAAAAATGATTCCTCAACAGACATTGCGAAGGGAATTCCCAACTACTAGCCGGGAAAATCTATATTCCAAAGCCAGTTTAACTATCTAAAATTGTAAAAGAATGTGGCAATTTTCAAGTTTGCAGATTTCTCAACTAAAATAATCTACAAAATATCCTATAGCTAGTAACCAGCAATGTTAAAAACTATCGCTCGGATAGAAAAGGCTTTTTTAGGACAAATCCTAATTCGCCAAAGACTAATTTCGGAAGATGAATTAGAAAGAGCTTTGCTAGAACAGCTTAGTAGCCCAAAAAAACTAGGCGAGATATTACTAGAGCATAATATAATTTCCGCTTCAGAACTCGATCGCGTGCTGGCGGAGCAAAATATGATGCTAGGGAAAATTTTGCTGCAAGAAAATTTGATTTCTCCGTCGCAACTAGAACAAGCTTTAAAAGAGCAACCTTACAGTCACAAAAAGCTAGGCGAACTTTTGATAGAAAAACGTATAATATCGGTCGAGCAGCTAGAACAAATCCTAGAAAGGCAATATTGGCAAAAAAACGGCTTCTGGTTGATTTCTTAGCTACGCCAATAAAAATTTCAAATTAACGCACCTGTAGCGATCGCTACGTCTATTGGAAGTAAATTAATGTAAAGTAGTATAAATACTTATAAAGACATTTCTAGAAGTAACTTGCGATGATAAACGTTGAGAATCAATCACCTCATCATGTGGTAGTTGTTGGTGGTGGCTTTGGCGGGCTGTACGCAGCTAAAGCTTTAAGCCGAGACAAAAATGTTAACGTCACCTTGATTGATAAACGTAACTTCCATTTATTTCAACCCTTACTTTACCAAGTTGCTACAGGCACACTGTCTCCGGCAGATATTTCCTCCCCCTTGCGATCGGTATTAAATCACAGCAAAAATACTAAAGTGCTGATGGGAGAAGTAGTTGACATTGATGCCAAAGAGCAAAAAGTTGTCTTGCAAAATGAACAAATAAATTACGATAGCTTGATTGTGGCGACAGGAGTAAGTCACTTCTACTTTGGTAACGATGATTGGGAAAAAGTTGCCCCAGGATTAAAAACTGTAGAAGACGCTTTAGAAATGCGCCGGAAGATATTTTTGGCTTTTGAAGCGGCGGAAAAAGAGACAGATCCCGCAGTTCGCCGTGCTTGGTTGACCTTTGTGGTTGTTGGTGGCGGGCCAACCGGGGTAGAATTAGCCGGAGCGATCGCCGAGCTTGCCTACACCACCTTAAAAAAAGATTTTCGCAACATCGATACATCAGAAGCGCGAATTTTGCTACTAGAAGGGATGGAACGAATTTTGCCTCCTTACGCGCCAGAATTATCGGCAAAAGCAGAAATATCGCTAACTAAGTTAGGTGTAACGGTACAAACAAAAACTTTAGTAACTAATATTGCTGACGATATTGTTACTATGCGTCAAGGCGACAATGTAGAACAACTCCCAGCCAAAACAATACTATGGGCCGCCGGGGTAAAAGCGTCTCCCATGGGCGCAATTCTTGCCGAACGTACGGGAGCGCAACTCGATCGCACTGGTAGAGTTATAGTTGAACCAGATTTAAGCGTAGCTGGGCATCCAAATATATTTGTAGTAGGTGACTTGGCTAACTTTTCGCATCAAACAGGTAAACCCTTACCAGGGGTGGCTCCGGTAGCCATGCAGGCGGGTAACTACGTAGCCACGCTAATTCAACAAAAGCTTAAAGGTAACGAAAGCGTCCCATTTCGTTATTTAGATCGCGGTAGCTTGGCTGTAATTGGCAGAAATGCCGCCGTAGTTGACTTAGGATTTGTTAAGTTTTCTGGGATATTGGCTTGGCTGACGTGGGTATTTGTCCACATTTACTTTTTGATTGAATATGACAATAAACTGATTGTGATGTTGCAGTGGGGTTGGAACTACTGGACTCGCAATCGGGGAGCGCGGTTGATTACAGGCGAATCCCTACTAACAGTCAATGGCGAAGAAAGAATAAGCGATCGCTTTGCCTCAGTAAATAATAAAACTGCCCTTGAAGTCTAGTTACCACTGGGGATTGCTTAATACTAATTCCCTCACAGCTTCGCTGTCTAACGGGCGAGAAAACAAAAATCCTTGCCCGTATTTGCACTTCAATTCCCGCAATTTTGCTAATTGTTCTGGGGTTTCTACTCCTTCGGCGGTTACATCTAAATTTAGCTTTTGCGCCAAGGCAATTATTGCCTCAACTATCTCCGAATTTCTAGGATCGTTGCTCATACTGTCAATAAAAGAGCGATCTATTTTTAATTCATCAATCGGAAAATGGTGGAGTCTAGCTAAGGATGAATAACCCGTACCAAAATCATCAATAGATAAGTGAATCCCTAGGTCTTTTAATTCATACAGTATTGCCGTTACCGTCTCCGCACTTGCCATAATCAGACTTTCGGTAATTTCGAGCTTCAAAATAGATGCCTCCAAACCCGTGTCTTGCAAAACTCCCGCGACTTCCGCACTGAGACTTGATTGGTTAAAACGTTGACTAGAAAGGTTGATACTAATTGTTAATAGCAGATCGGGAAACTGCGATCGCCATTGCCTTGCTTCTTGACAGGCGCTGCGAATTACCCACCGACAAAGAGAAATCAGCAATCCTGTTTCTATAGCCGTTGGTAAAAATTTATCTGGCAATAAGAGTCCTTTTTGGGGATGCTGCCAGCGAATTAACGCCTCAAAACCTGCAATTTTGCCGCTTTCTAGCAAGACGATTGGTTGATATTGCAAGCGAAATTCTTGACGTTCAATTGCCAATCGCAAGTCAGTTTCTAGCTGCAAAAGCGTAACTACCTGGGCGTGCATATCTGCATTAAATATTTCATAACGTCCCGTTCCTTGGCTTTTGGCACGGTACATTGCAATATCCGCATCTCGCAAAACATCTTCGGCACGGTTATAGCCTGTGGTACTTAAAGTAATGCCAATACTGACGGAGGTAAATACTTCATTGGCATCTAGAGTAAAAGGTAATTTTACTTCCTCTTGGATGCGCTCGGCAACGCGGACAGCATCGTTACTATCATCAATATCCGGCAACAAAATTGTAAATTCGTCACCACCAAGACGGGCAACGGTGTCTGACTGTCGCAAACATAACTTGAGACGGGCGGCGATTTCAACTAATAAGCGATCGCCTGTTAAATGCCCTAAACTGTCATTGACGACTTTGAAGCGATCTAAATCGAGAAACAAAACAGCAAATAAATGTTCCTTGTGTCTTTGGTTATGCCCGATTGCCTGTTCCAAGCGATCGGTAAATAACACGCGATTGGGTAAACCTGTCAGCGCGTCATAAAAAGCATTTTGGCGTAACTGTTCTTCTACCTGCTTGCGCTCGGTAATATCTCGGCAAATCATCCGCAATTCCACAGGTTCGCCGTCGCGATCGAAAATCAATTGACTGCGCTGGCGTTCCCAAATAATTGAACCGTCTTTACGGACTTTACGAAATTCCGCTTCCACGATTGCCAATTTTTCCTGAAAAATGCTTGCAAACAATTGTTGAAAAAAATCGCGATCGCTTTCATAAACAAAAGTAGAAAAATCTTGATACATCAATTCTTGTTTGCTATAACCCAAAGCTTCTGCGCCGTACTGATTGATAGAGATAATTCTGCCATCGCTGGCAATAGTTAAATAGGCATCCGGCGCAAAATCATACAAGTTTTGGTATAGTTCTTCGCTCTCCTGCAATGCTTCTGCTTTAGCAATCTCCGCACTCAGCCTTTGTCCAAAAGAGGAAGCCAAAGACGCTAATGCCAGGATAATTAAAGCAGCAATACTAATAGAAAGTGCTAGTACATAATCATCGTTTCCCGGTGGCTGCTTTTTTAATAACTTAGTGCTGGGGTAGAATTTGACGGCGGCGATCGCTGTATAGTGTAACGAGTCAATTGATAGTCCGGCTAAAACTGCACTACCAAGCTTGCGGATGTTTTCTGGAATTTTATCGGCAATAGGCAGGAATGCCAACCCTAAAGCGCTAAAACCAAGGATAAATGTAGATAAGCTGGCAAGAGCAACAATCTTTAAATCGTACACGGGTACTGCCGCCAGTTGCATTCCTGTCATAGCAGTAAAGTGCATACCTATAACCCCTAGCCCAACAAAACTGCCTCCTGCCAAAAACTGCCGCCAATTTAGGGGTTGTTTGGTCGCAAATAATAGCCCTACGCCACAACAGGCGATCGCTACTACCATGGACAGAAAGACGATATAAAAGTTGTAGTTGACGGGTATGGGTAAGTCGTAGGCCAGCATGGCAATAAAGTGCATCAGCCAAACACTAATCCCAAGAGCGATCGCCGCTCCCAAAAGCCAAAGATTGCTGGCACGTCCAAAGGCAACAGGTACTTGTCTTGCTAAATCTAAAGCAGTGTAGCTGCTGACAACAGCAATTACTAAAGAAAGGATAACTAAGCGCCAATCGTAACTAACCTTAAGAGCTTGGCTAATCTGGAGGATTTGCTCACTTGGCATACTTGCTCCAACTGTAGTATGTGAGGCGATCGCCGATTTTTAGCCTTGTCAAGTTAGAGAGTCTCAATGTGTTGTAAGGTTTATTGCTAAAAACTTTGTTTAGAATGGCAGTCTATATTTAGTTATTCGCCCTGATAAAGGTATAGTTTCAAGCCTTTAAGTAAACAATCATAGCGGACTAAAGCTAAAAACATTTTTTAATAAGCAAAATTACTTAGAGCCTGAACTAATAAACTTTGAAGTATAAACTTATGGGTTCAAGTCCCGCAACACTCCTAGTAAGTAATGGGTTAAGGTAAACGCATCTACTCCCATTTGAGTCCGGGTAGCTGCCGCTTTGATTCCAGCTTGGGAATGCCACCAAGCGGCGATCGCCGCGACTTCATCTATAGATTGGGAAGCTTTTTGCGCTACTAATCCACCCATTAACCCAGTCAGCACATCGCCACTACCACCCCGTGCTAACGCTGGGGTACTTTCAGGATTAATCCAAACTATGCCATCGGGAGATGCGACATTCGTTCTTGCCCCTTTTAATAACACTACAGCCCCGCTTGTTTTTGCGGCGGCGGTAACGGATTCAAGATGATCTAAACTGCTCAAATCGGGAAATAAGCGCTTAAATTCTCCTGTATGAGGAGTAAGAATCGTTTTCCCTTGACGCTGGGCTAAAGTAGGCACAGTGCCTAATTCCGCCAATATATTTAAACCATCCGCATCTAAAATTAACGGGCAATTACACCGTAATACTTCTTGAATTATGGGTGTAGCTTCAATAGTTAACCCAGGGCCGCAGGCGATCGCATCAAAGGAATCTAAGTTAGTTTTTGCTGGTAATTTTAATGCAGAAATTGCGCCAAGCTCGGTTTCTGGACATCCTACAATTAAAGCTTCCGGTAATTGGGCAACCAACAAGCTTTTCAGCGATTCGGGGACGGCTATAGAGAGCATTCCTACACCACTTGCTCTTGCCCCTAATCCAGTTAAAATCGCTCCTCCAGCATAACGAGCAGAGCCACAAATTAATAGTAGATGTCCTTGCTGATATTTGTGCGTGACGGGGGGACGATGTAAAGGTAAAGAAGCGATCGCAAATTCTCTGGTAATTCTTTTCACTCTTGGCGTTTCGCCCAATACCGCGTGAATATCTGCTAAAGGCATATCAAAATCTATTAATTGCGGTGTACCAATATACTCTAAGGCTCGATCTTGAAGTAAGCCGAGTTTCCACAATCCCAAGCAAAAGGTATAAGTCGCTTTAATCGCTATTCCCAATACTTCCCCGGTATCGGTGTGTAAGCCGGAAGGTAAATCGATGCTAATAACTGGTTGAGAAGATTGGTTAATTCTAGAAATCACTTCAGCTATTTCACCCGTAACATCGCGCTCCAAGCCGAAGCCAAACAAGCCGTCAATTATTACATCTGATTGATTTAGCAAGTCTTCTAGGCGATCGCAGCGCTCGATTCCTAAGCTTTCTACATACTGAGCGTGGCTATTGGTTAGTTCTTTATGTTTAGAAAAGGGACTGTAAAAAGATACCTTGTAGCCGTGAAAATGTAACTCGCGCCCAACTACTAAAGCATCGCCGCCATTGTGTCCAGAGCCTACTAATACCCCAATTCGTTGCGGTGGGAACTTTTCTATAAATTTACGGGCGATCGCTAATCCAACTTTTTCCATTAATGCCGCTACAGGCATCCCGGCGGCAAATATCCGTCCTTCAATATCGCGCATTTGCTGGGCGCTGACAACAATATGCTCTATTTTTTTCTGCCTATCCATAAATTTATTATTTTTAACTAAATTAGCTGGACAAAATTACCCTTGACTGCATTTGTAACTAACAGCAATTTGAATCCTTATCATAATTATTAAAAATAACAAATCGTCAAATTTAGATAACAAAGCTGACAGGATATTTTATGATCGAATACTCAACCTCAAAGCCATAAATTAACGTCGGCAAAATCTAAAAATTCCTCCATCAGAGGGAGGAATAGTAAAAAATGATAATAACTTGTCAAAGGTAAAAAAATGATAAAAAAAATATTATTAGCAGTTTCAGGACTAGGACACGCCGAAGAAATGCTCAAAACTTTGAAAGAAGTGCCAGCAATCGGTCAAGCAGAAGTAACAGTTTTGCACGTTGTCCCCGCTCAAGCTTCCGCCCAAGTGATGACAAATAAATGGGAAGAAGGTGGAAAGATTTTGGGCGCGGCAATTGAGACAGTAAATTTAGATGCTAGTAAAGTTACAGCAATTTTACGCCAAGGTGATCCTAAAGACGTAGTTTGTCAAGTGGCTGACGAAGTAAATGCTGACTTAATTATTATGGGTTCGCGCGGATTAAAACGCTTGCAATCGATTTTAGCAAATTCTGTTAGTCAGTACGTTTTTCAATTGTCATCGCGCCCGATGTTGCTAGTAAAAGATGACATTTATATCAAAAAAATTAAGCGCGTAATGGTAGCAATAGATGGATCGGAAGCCACCCAACAATGCTTGCAATTGGCATTGTATCTAGTTCGAGATATTAAAGGCGGTCAATTGATTTTGGCTAATGTCGATAAAAACGCCAGCAAATCCGGCGAAGTCGTTACAAGCGCCGAGAAAAACCCAGTTTTAGCCTCCGCAATTTCTGAAGCAAAAAAACAAGGAGTCCAACCCCGCGCGATCGCGGCGGCGGGTAAACCGGGTGAAGAAATTTGCCGCTTGGCTCAAGAACAAGATGTAGACTTGTTGATTATTGGTTCTCCCGATCGCCGTCCTTCCATTGCAAAAAGCTTTGTAGATATAGATAGGCTAGTTAGTTCGTCTTTATCAGACTACGTGCGCGTAAACGCCACCTGTCCCGTACTATTAGCTCGTACCGTGGGGTAAGTGCGATCGCATTTGCCTGATGAAAAAATCCCTACACCGTAATAATGTAGGGATTTTTTTTAAAGCCGACGATCGCGAATCAATTTTTGCTATCGCGGCTGGCAGTCTGAATATATAGAATCAACAGAAAAACCGTAGGCACAAGTACAAATAAAATACTTGCCACAAAACCTAAATCATTAACTTGCATCGAAAGAAAGCCTCTCGCGGATTGCAGCCCAACACCAATAGGATATCACTAATAAGCACGCGCAATGGGATTTTAAGCCTAGAGGTTTTAAGGAAGCCTAGAATAAATATAAAAGCAACGAACTAACCTACACTATGCAAGCAGAGTACGAAAGTCGCCGTCAGCAGTTAATGGCAAAAATTGGCAATGGTACGGCAATTTTTCGCAGTGCGCCAATGGCAGTTATGCACAATGATGTAGAGTACACTTTTCGCCAGGATAGCGATTTTTTCTACTTAACAGGATTTAACGAGCCGCAAGCGGTAGCCGTTTTAGCACCTCACCATGAAGAACATCGTTTTATTTTGTTTGTCCAACCCAAGGAGCGCGAAAAAGAAGTTTGGATGGGTTATCGCACGGGAGTAGAAGAAGCAAAAAAACGCTTCGGTGCGGACGAGGCTTACCCAATTGCGGAACTAGAGGAGAAGTTACCCCAGTATGTAGAAAAAGCCGAGCGAATTTACTATCATTTGGGACGCGATCGCGCTTTTAATGAAACTATCCTCAAACTTTGGCAGCGCTTGGTTGCTACCTATCCCAAGCGTGGAATTGGGCCAATGGCGATCGAAGACAGTAATGTAATACTGCACCCCCTGCGCCTAGTTAAAAGTAAGTCAGAACTTGCATTAATGCGGACTGCGGCGGCTATTTCTGTAGAAGCTCATAACAAAGCTAGGGAACTTGCTCGTCCTGGCTGTTACGAATACGAAATTCAAGCGGAGATGGAGCGAATTTTTCGCTACCGGGGAGGAATGGGTGTCGCCTATCCCTCAATCGTTGCTTCCGGGGATAATGCTTGCGTACTGCACTACATTGAGAACAACCGCCAAATGCTTGACAATGAGTTGCTCTTAATTGATGCGGGATGCGCTTACGATTACTACAACGCCGATATTACCCGCACTTTTCCTGTGGGAGACAAATTTACACCCGAACAAAAGGCTTTGTACGAAATTGTATTAGAAGCGCAATTAAAAGCGATTTCTCAAGTCCAACCGGGCAATCCTTACAATGCTTTTCACGATACGGCGGTGCGGGTAATTACTGAGGGATTGGTAGAGCTTGGCATTTTGCGCGGTGAAATAGATAAATTAATTGAAGAAGAAAAGTATAAACCCTTCTATATGCACCGTACTGGGCATTGGCTAGGCTTGGATGTCCACGATGTGGGAGTTTATCAGCATGGCGAATCGCCCCACCTATTACAAGCGGGAAATGTTTTAACCGTAGAACCTGGTATATATATTGTTCCCAATACTCCCCCGGCAGAAGATCAACCGGAAATAGATCCGCGTTGGAGCGGGATCGGGATTCGGATTGAGGATGATGTTTTAGTTACAGAAACAGGACACGAAGTTTTGACGGCTGGAGTCCCAAAGTTAGTAAAGGAGTTAGAAGGATAATTACTAATTCCAAATTGTTTTTATACTTGCTGACTATTTTGCCTCGTGCAAGGCACAATGAAAAGAATGGTATTAGGGTTTGGTGTAGATGAACGATCTAGACCGATGCTACAGATTACTTGGGCTTGAGCCAGGAGCATCCCTCGACGAAGTCAATCAAGCTTACAAAGACTTAGCT
>QQTW01003416.1_pt1 | contig 11713 bp, 12 predicted proteins | sample 1904831 | NCBI WGS metagenome assembly QQTW01 (sample SAMN09435610, study PRJNA476489) | Subsurface metagenome, whole genome shotgun sequencing project. | reverse complement strand
TTGACAAATTCATGTCGTAATCTAGAACTTCTGTGCCTGTTCTTGATAATTACCTAGCTATCCAACTCACTTGATTCATGTCTTAGCCTATTGATGCCTTGACCCGCTCTTACAGCAGTATATGCCTACTATTATGGTGGTTGGTCACTATTAAAAGAGTATGAGAATCCTATCTATCATACACTATGACACCAGTGTTGCGGACTCGGCACCCATGTCAGGAAGCTACTGACAGATGAGTTGGAGCTGTTGCTCACAGGTGAGCAAGACACCAAAGACGCTTCTGTCAGTCCACCTTGATCGAGCCATATATGCTGTGCACAAATCCCCAACTAGAGATGAAGCCGATCGTACCTGGACGTTGTTATTCTCATTGTCTTAGGACTACCCTTGAAGAGAAAACTCACCGGTCAGAATGAAAAACAGAAATGATATCAGAGCACTATATCCCACGTAAAGTACGCCACTGGTGAAACTGCTGAGGCTCAACCTAGTCAGCCAGAAAAGCAATGCATTTGCGAACACATAACCCCCACTTGCACCTGCGGTCCAGAAGCTTCGCCATTGCCAGTGGTAGTTCTCGCTACAGAGCAGGAAGTATATCATTAAGATGGTAACGGCGGCACAGGTCATTATCATCAGGCCGTAGCAGATAAAGAGAAAACCAAACATGTAGTAAAGTTTGCTGAACCAGATGCTATTCATTATGAAATAAAGCTCGACGACAATCGCACCAAATGGGAGGGCGCCGACAAAGAGCATGCTTGGGATGGGGCGAAGGTAGGAAGGACTGGGTGGAATCTGACGAGGTATCTGGTTGGTCCGGACAGGCGGTTGAATAGGCTAAGACATGAATCAAGTGAGTTGGATAGCTAGGTAATTATCAAGAACAGGCACAGAAGTTCTAGATTACGACATGAATTTGTCAAGGACGGGCACAATAGCTCTAGGCTAAGGGTATGGATTAGGATTATGATATAGCTAACACACAAGACGTTGCACGAAGAGGAAAGGAAACACTCGCGCGCACGACGATAAGTCGTGTGTGGGTCATGTGACCCGGAACGGAACTACTATTTTCCGGCGCCTTAGCCCGGACGTAGCCTAGAACCAGGGGCCTGTGCCCTGGGCTGTCAAGGAGTGGCCTGAGGGCCCTAGGGCAAGGTATGAATTAGGTCTATGGTATTGGTAGCATACAAGACGTCGCACGAAGAGGAAAGGAAACACCCGCGCGCACGACGATAAGTCGTGTGTGGGTCATGTGACCTGGAACGAAACTACTATTTTCCGACACCCTAGCCCGGACGTAGTCTAGAACCCGGGGGCCTGTGCACCGGGCCGGAACAACTAATGTCCCGGGACCGAACCATGACAAGTGGGCGACCACTTACCCGGCGATGAGGAATGTGCGACAAGTGCGCAGACCACTTACCCGGTGGCGGTCACTTACCCGGCCCTGATGAACTCCAAGTGCGCAACACTTACCTGGCCGTGATCGCTTACCCGGCCGTGTCAAGGAGTGGCCTGATGTCACGGTTCGGTCCCGGGACATTAGTTGTTCCGGCCCGGTGCACAGGCCCCCGGGTTCTAGACTACGTCCGGGCTAGGGCGCTGGAAAATAGTAGTTTCATTCCGGGTCACATGACCCACACACGACTTATCGTCGTGCACGCGGGTGTTTCCTTTCCTCTTCGTGCGACGTCTTGTATGCTACCAATACCATAGACCTAATTCATACCTTGCCCTAGGGCCCTCAGGCCACTCCTTGACAGATGTCTAAGATGTATGAGAAGAAATCTTTGTATTCGCCTGCCATTACCACGTCCACCCACTCAAATAATCACCCCCTAAAATCCACGCCACATCGTGCTCCGCAACAACAGTAGACTCAAAGCATGCCACAACCTCAGCCTCTCACAGTAGCTGTCAATTGATGGCGATGAGTATTGATGTGAATGAGTTCTCCGGTAAAGAGGTAAATTCGCCCGGAAGTGATATCGCTGGTGTGACCACGCACGGCCTCGGCCTTCACTGGATGTCTCACAGCCAACAGTCCGTGCCATCAGCAGCGACGTGAGTCGCAAGTTTATGCAGCAGTTTATGAACAGCATTGAGCGAAAGCGTGACTAGTTCAACTCACATTGGTTAGTCGGGCAGACCTACAACACAATCACACACAAGAAGCTCACCGAGGGCTTGCATATTCTGGGAGACTGCTCCATCCTGCTGTAGGTGCATCAAGCCCAACCGGTGAGGTCGAGGGTCGCTATGGTGAAGCAACACCCTCAGGCAGCATCATTTCAGGGTCCACGTCTGTACCATGGCGCCTAAAAGCTCCAAATTCCTCGAACCGTTCCTCTGCTCTAGCATTTGGATATCCTTGCTGTGATAACGCTCCACGACAGCTAGCATGTACAGAAAGTCCGCGGGATCCAGTAGTGTCTTCCCAAGCTGCTGTACAGCCCGCTTGCCTTGTCTACAAATTGACGCAGCTTCGAAGACTTCGCGTTTTCCTGGTCATCGAGGGCAGGGGCCGCAGTAGGCTCCATAGGCTTCAACTTTGCAGCAACAAAACTTCCTCAAAGCCCAATGCGACTGCTGCGAAACAGCAGCGGCATCTCTTCGTCTCTTTTCCTACCTGCCAGAATTTCCATCGGGGCTCGTCCGGCACTGTTGGGCTTGGTACTAGCCTCAGGAGTTCTCCCAAAGCTGTGGGCGTCCGGCTACCCCACCGAACGCTGCCACAGGAGGTCTACCCCGCCTCTTCCTTTGGATCATCCAGCCGCTTTCGCGGCCCAAATGCAGTAATAGCATGCATAGCGAAGAGGTCGCCGAGTGCACGTTTGAGAGGGATTGTAAGGTAGAGACCGAGACGGCAAAGCTTCATGAGTCGGTTGATTGCTTATTAATCACGATTGTCGGTCACTCGTCTCAATCATCGTGCGTTGTGACACAGCAGCTTCACCATGGCGCTGGGTACAACTTATATGGAGTTATTTTCTACATTGACGGACTCACTGACCTCCGCCACACAATCAGTGCCAGTTAGTACCGCCATTGCCCCCTCACTCAATGGCATATCACTCCTCGACGCGAAAAATGAGTTACTGCTGGCATATCTACAGAACCTTGTCTTCCTCATAATTATAAAGTTGCGGCACGGCACACATGGAACAGTAAACGCTGAGAGGTTCGAGGACGAGACAGGGTCGGCCATCGGCGAGGCAGCTATCAATAAGCTAGTGGAGCTGCGAGTCTTTCTGGAAAAGGGTGTACGGCCACTGGCAGGTCGCTTGAGATATCGAATCGGTAAGGTCTTGAGAGCTGCAGATCACGCGGCCAGGACTGCTTCACAGAGGCCCAATGGTACTGCAAAATGCCACAAGGCGGTTAATGATAGTTACGAAAGCGACCTCGAAAGTGTTCCCGAGGACGAGAGCAACAACGGCAACGATGCTGTACCAGTTAAATCCGCAGCAGAGATAGACGACCTCTCGTACCGACCTAATCCTACTGCCCTTCTTGTACCGGGTCGGCCAGCGGACTCTCAAGTCTCTGCATCAAAACCAGACGGCATATACCGTCCGCCGCGTGTCACGCCTACAGCCCTCCCGACCACAGTTGGTCGTAAAGAGCGAGTCGCTCGCAAACCTTCGAAGTCTGCCACCCTTGAGGAGTTCGTCAGCACCGAATTATCCACTGCACCCCTCGCCGAACCTAGCGTCGGTAGCAACATCATTGCTGGCGGCCGCAAGACCAAATCTGAAGAGGAGCGCAAAGCCAATTCCGAGCGGCGTACATATGAAGAGAGCAACTTCATGCGCTTGCCCAGTGAGAGCAAAGAGAGAGCGAAGAGAGGTACCAAGGGTCGATATGCAGGGTATGGTGGAGAGGAGTGGAGGGGCTTGGGCGAAGGTGTGGATAGAATTGAAAGCATGACGCAGAGGAAGACAAGTGACAAAGGAGTGTTGGAGAGAAGTCGGAAAAGAGTGTTGGACGATGGTCCGAGGGGCAGTGTTGAGCTGATTGGTGCGAGGTTCGAGAAAAGGAGGAGGAGGGAAGGCCCAAGAAGCCGAAAGTGAATTGATAAAAGGGAAATTGGCTGGCGCTATTCTACCCTACACTGCGTCGACCTACCAACTTATTCGCGCACGCTCCATCACATTTACCGTTATGCCCCCGAGATTTCTGTCAAACTCAGCCAAGAGCCCGTCTAGCTGTTCATCCATACCCGTGTTCGGCTACGCCGGCGTAAGGTCGGATAATATCCGGCGTCATCCGCGCCGGCCTACGTTAGCTCTATATATATGTGACAACACTAGGTCTCATCTTCAGATTCGATAGTCTATATAGAACTTTGCTCGATCGACACCTCATAATAATATTCCGGAAGAAGGCGACCCAGATTCTGACTTGTCTGATCATGCGAGCTAAACTACCGAAAAGTCTGTTAGACCTCACATCACACGAATAATCAGACGGTATGATGAGCTCGACACATCCAACTGTTGCTGGTTGCGGTGGTGATGCAATACCTTTTGCCTCGTGCGTTCAGCTAGGCTTGGAGCTGTGAAAGCATAGCCTGCTAACGAATTCATAGACCACTCACTTCGGATTTGGTGAATGTCTATGTTGGCATCGAACGGAAAGGCTACTGCATCCACCAAAAGCTCCTCTTCGGCCATGCAAGCTACTTAGAGAAACTTGCAGAGAGATCCAATAGCGCGAACATATACTGTAAGACTACCTTACTCCCCGAAGGCTACTTCGCGAAGCCCTCACATTAGCCCTCACATTAGTAAGCTTGCGAGGACTACCTACCTAGAGTATTTAGTCCGCAGGTTTCTCACAAAGGGGAAATCAGCGACTATGGTACTCATTGATCCGGTGCCACACAACTTCTAAGTCTCACCCTTACATATACCTAGCCGACATGGAGGTCGAAGCTTTCGAGCTGTTTGTCGAGTGACTCTATTGCCGAACCCTCGCTCTAATGAACGCTCATGCACTACGATTCGGTGGTGCCGGTTATGGAGGACTCCTGCACGTGAATGGAAGATGGGGGATCTACAAACAACCTCATAGGGTGCCTCAACGACTATGATCATACCTACGACGGCCGGTTCGATAGAAGCGATATCCGTGTCATATCAGTGATGGCGATTCTGACCCCCCCGGTGCGCCAATTCATTGGTCGTCAGGCCGATTACCTGATTATCACGACGAACTCAGTAGACGTCGAGGACGTTTGGCGAGATTTGACTGAGATTGGAGGCAAGTACGCTGGTGAAGGCTTTGAGTGCCCCTGTGAGAAAAGAAGATTGGGAGCCCTGGCAAGCAGCCATACTGTGACTTCCACAGACAAAGCGTCTGGAAAGCGATGCGCTGGCAAGCGATCAGGCAGTGTGGGAGCAGGGTGTGCGCCAGAGATATGGATGGAGACTTATGTACTGAATACCGTTCCAGTACTTTTATCACAGCGCTCGACTGACACCAAAGAGGACGAACGGAGCCAATCTCCACCGAAACGGATTGATCGCCATGCAGGACACAAACCAGGAGATGAGTTCGGCGTATGTGAAGAAACCAAAGGCACCACCAGGGGCTTGGACATGAGAATCATGGTCATGCAGTCCCCCGCTTCATCCAATATTCCTCACAACGGATCCACCAGGAAGACGAGGAGAAGGCGTGTGTAGATCCCTACGTGGTAATTACGAACTGTTCCGACTGCGTTCTGATACGTTGAATTGGGGGCAGCGATGCTGATGTGATATGGTGGGAAGACTTGAAGGTACCAATTCGGGGGCTGGTAGAGTTCATGGAAGACATCGGCAGGGAGCGAGACTTGGGCGCTGTACCCGGTGGCCATGATCACCGTGTCACCTTCGACGATGAATTTGTGGCCCGGACCATTCTTGGGAACACCTTGGGCACTACGGTTCAACTTGATTCCGTTCTCCGTGAATTCATGAATGTCACCACAAAGCCACAGATGTTTGCTGTTCCGTATCAAGTGGAAGATTCCAGAGTTGAGATAGACACGTGTTAGCGCTTCGTGCATTTAATTTATTAGTGGAGAATTGGCTACCATGGCTGTCTCCGTGAAGAAGCCTTGGTGTATTGGCGCCAGGTCGCTGAGCTCTCGATAGAAGAATAGGCGTAGAAGTGACTCCGGGATCCAGGAGAGAAAGAGAAAGGCTTCTCGACCGAAGATGCTGAGTGATGGTATGATGTCAACAACTGGATTTCGCGGAATAATCCACTCTACTGATCTCGTGGGTAAGTCTTAAATTCGTTTACATGGCGTCCGTGTGAACGACTAATTCTAGAGATTCGACGGCACTCGCTCCTCCAGCCATGACAATGACTCTTGTCCCCTGCGTACTCTCGCCATCAGTCGACTCGAGTGAAGGATATGGCCTTTAAACTTGTCTCGATCTTGTATGTGCGGCATCTTGGGTTACCGCAGGTCCCTACGGCAGCTATAACGCGGTCGAATCTTCCGTTGGCGTGTTCATTGATGATCCACCGATCTTGGTATCTTGAGTCACGGAAGTGACCTTATGTAGTGAGTAACTTGGTACGCTCGTTCCGCGCGTAGCGCTTCCAAAGCCGGGTAATCTGGGAGACGATTTGCTTCCAATCCGGATAGCCACGGTTCCATTGAACCGAAGGATAGAAGCGGTACATGTTGCTATGGATCTGAACACCCGACGCATTGTTCATGCGCTGGGTTCCAGCCAGTAAGTAGAAATTTTGACGCAGAAAGCGCTCATGGACGAACGCTCCGAATCCCGCCCAAGTTCTCCGGCCCACCTGCTTCAAGAACCATGACAGCAAAACATGACCAACGCAATGAGCGGCAGCAGAGACACCAGTAAGGCCGGCGCCGATGACTGCGATTGTGGGTCTACTGAGATGCACATTCATTGGTGGAGGACTCGGCGAGAGTAGTTTGTCAGTGATCCATTGGATCAAATTGGTAGCACCACATGATTGGGTGAAGCTCCGCCATTCTTGAACACCTCTATGAATATGATTCCAAGGCTGGCACAATGGTGGAAGGAATTGGAGTACAAGAGGCGGCGGAGGGTGCATGTGAAAAACTGGGGGCTTGCTGCGAAAGTTGCCTGTTGGACCCCCAAATCAGCCATACTGGCGGAAAAAACGCGTCCTATACCAAGAGACTGAAGAGTACGTGGTAGCACAGCGAAACAGTCCTTTGGAACTGCAAAGTAACTCGTTTATCAATGGTCTCATGTTCACGTCAGTCTTTTCTTAGGCTAACGGTTGTTCCTGAAGATCTCCTACCAGCGGCTTGTACAGTACGGTAACCTCAAGAAGCTAGACTGGCAGTCCTATGCATTAAACAGCACAGCTCTAGCAACAGTTTGGCCCGCGCAAGTATGCACCTATAACTAGACTACAAGAGTCATGGAAGACAATCATGGCCGCGCCCACGATCGATCAGTTCCTCACCGAAATAGCCAGCATCCTCCGCAGCAAAGATGGCTCCAAACTACAAGACTACCTCATCCTGGAACCGCCTCTGCCACCTCAATACACCGTCCTTGTCAACGAGTTGCGGCAAGTATACTCGGGAGGCAGCGAGGGAAGGCTGGAATTGAAGTGCAAGTCACTCCTGCCCGACTATGATGAAGAAATGGAGGGAGGCGTGGCATGGACGCCGTTCGTCTCGCTTCTGGTCCAATACTTTACGTTTTTAAGAGATGTGAATGTGGAGCAATTGGTAGAGACGCATGATATGTTGAAAGGACTGCTTAAGTAGGTCTGAGCTGTCACAAATCCTCACCGTACGACTAGCTTGAGCTGATAAGATCGCCATGCGCACAGTCAATGCATCCTTGCTCTAAGCGACGCATCAATGGGCGTCGTGGTTCTCCCTACCGTTGTTTCCCTATCTCGAACACTCGCCCGTCTGGCTATTGGCCTAGATAAAAGGCCAGAACTCGTGGCGCATCTCACGAGAAGAGAATCGACTGTGGGAAGCGAGAAGGCAGGGGAGAGGGTAACGCTGGTTGAAAGTTCTGCCAATGTGATTCGAGAGGGTTTCAAGAAATGTTTGAGTGAGCGAAGGGGACCAGCGTCAGGCATACAGGATGGTATTCCTGAAGGGCGAAGGGTTGGTATCTATCTGATGTCGAATCTTTGCCTCAAGTTATTCTTCCATTGTCGCAAGATTCGGAATGCAGAGCAGATCTTTGGAAACATCTACCAACAATCACCTCCTTTGGCACTCTATCCTGCGTCACAGCGTGTAACCTATCTCTACTACCTTGGCCGATACCTCCTCTCTAACAACCATTTCTACCGAGCTCAACTTGTGCTGCAAGCTGCGTACGATCAATGCCACGCTCGCTGTCAGAAACAGCGAAGACTCATACTCATTTACCTCATCACCTCAAACATCATCCTTGGCCGCTTCCCGTCGATATCTCTTCTCCAACGGCCAGAAGCCGAAGGTCTGTCGGAGAAGTTTCTTCCCATCTGCCACGCCATCGCAAAAGGTGACCTCGCCTGCTTCAAGAATCTCGTAGATTTCGACAGCGGAAACGCAGAATGGTTCGTCTCGAAACGTATCCTCCTACAGCTGCGAAATCGCTGCGAAGTGCTAGTCTGGCGATCTTTATCTCGCAGGACCTTCATCCTCGCTGGCTTCCACGGCGATACCACCAAAAGAGCGGCCACTTTCAGTCTTACCGACTTCCTCATAGTAGCAACAGCCCTGGAGAAGCGCGCCTCGTCTCGAAAAGAACATCGACTCAACGGTGTCACGCAAAGCAACGGCCGCCTTCACACAAATTCCATATTCATAGTCCCTCCCGAACAAGAATCGCAAGAACCAAGCAGCTACACAAATCCGGATCTCTTTGGCACCGTAACACCTTCAGGGCCCGCTCTGCCCACAATGATGGAGATCGAAGCCATCCTAGCCTCGCTCATCGACCAAGGCTTACTTCGTGGCTACATCAGTCATAAACAGCTGCGCTTCGCCATCCTGGGTTCGAAGGCAAAAGGTCCTTTGTCCGCGGGCTTCCCCAATGTCTGGGAGGTTCTGAGCACTAAGGCCGACGATGAGGTGCCGGGTTGGGTTCGGGAGAAGAACGATGTTTTGTTGAATAATGTGGGGGCGGGTATGGTGATCAACTTGAGTGGAGCGAGACCGGCTGGTGCGGCGCCCCTATGAATGTCAATTGGTCTTGCTGGACGGCTGTGAGATCTGAAAGGGGCATTTGCAGGCGTCTTATGGGTTTGGCCAGGACCATGCGGGGTCTCAGAGGAGATATCAAGGACGTATGAACCTCAGCTTACACCTGGGCAGTGGCTTCTCCTCGGCCATTGAAACCCTTTTGGAGTGGATATAGCTTTTATCATGGAGTTGAGTTCCAAACAAAACAACAGTTTTACGTCAGATGCAGTGCTATCCAAATAGCAACCCGTTCATGTCTCCACAACACCTTGTCGCTCCAGCTCCCGTTCCCGTGCTCTCATGATCCGATACGTCATCGACATCGCGTATTCCGTCAACTCCAACCGCAGTCTCAAATGGCGCATGTCCTGCCTAAGCTCGACTCGGAGGCTAGAAATGCCCTCCGACAGCTTCGACAAGCTACCATCAAATTCTTCTCTGAGCTGAGTAGCTTGGGGACCTCTTATGTACTTGTTTCCAACAACTATCAGAACTGCCGCGTAGACGTAATCTATAAGAACTGAGGGTAGATCGGTCCTTGTTTCGCGTGTTACTATGACAGGACTTACTGGTTGGTAGCCTCGAGGTACTCATATAGCTAGCGATGATGGTGATAGGAGGTGAGTCTGGATCTAAGTACATGCAGATGGTCTTAACATGTTACTGCTGTTGAGGGTGCTCTGCAATCGAGCTTGAACACAAGTCGGTGATGAGCATTCAACATAGCCACTATGAGCACCAAGGCTCAGCAGCCACATGGATCGACTATATTTTGACAGACAGTCATTGATAGCCGATGGCACGCTCTCAGAAAGTTTGATGCAGCCGAATCACAAAGCATCACCAGCGCACTGAGATCAAGCGGCTCCGGCGTCAGAATTGCGGAATCGTCCCCAGAGTCTAGTGTGAGCATTACTGTCTCGGAACGCGACTCGACAAGTGCTGAGAACGGGACATTCTTATCACCTTGCAAGACCAAATGCCAGGTATTGGCCGAGGCTGTGACCATCCTTGACAATTCCTCCCTTTCGACCCTCCTATCGCACTTGCTGGATCGGTGAACCCAACACAACAACAAAATCGGCTCTCTCGAGGTTTAGCTCATGCGTGTGATGGCAATATCACGACAGTGTTTGTGTTCGTGCGCAACAGGCACGCAGAAAATCACGAGCCAAAGAGGATTCCTCTTCAGACTAAGGTTCAGTCCCGTGCTGAGGAGTGAGGACTGTCATCGATGGGTTCATCTATGCCATACAAACCATCTGTCAAGCTCTACAGAGATCGAGTCTGGCAAACGGATGAAGAATTTTGGCGGAGGTTGCATCGTCCATGAGACCAAACATGTTATGTGGCTAGATATTGAGTGCCTCACTGGGACGATTCATTCTGAGTTGTAAAAGGGCCATCCGTGCCAGAGATCGACTTACGTAGTCAATCGAACTACGTCAAATTCTACCAGCTCAAAAAGATATTGGAGTAGTCCAAAGTGAAGCCATGATTGCAAGAAAGCCGATACTCAGTGGGTCCATATGCACCAAGGTCATCAACCTAATACGTCCGCTCTATATCAAGACCCAGGCGCTCCAGACATTCATACAATGAGTCCTACTGGGTGTGCTTCTCGATATCATGGTCGATATACGGCACTTCTACCAGGTCGGACGGCCATTCGATGAGAGATGCTCCATGGAGCCCGAAGGCGAATGAGCAGACAATCTTGGACACGAGTAGGTGCATGGTTTCGGTATATGAAACTCTCTCAGGCTGTGAGCTTGGCTACCCTTGCCACAGTTGCGGTGTTGCCTAGACTCAGCGAGCCTGCTGCTCTGAACTCAGGACCGCCCACCTCGTTTGATTTTTCCTTCACCTTGATCACAGGATGAATGGGTGAGATGAGGTAGGTCTGTAATCGTCTGATTGACCGTCGGTGTCATTTACAGACATTCTGGTTCTGTCGAATCAGTGGATCTAAGGATACTGGGGGCTTGACATCTAGATATAATCCCCAATAGAGCCGGTAGCTTAGACACGTATAACAAGTTGCGTACAAACCTCTCATCTGGTGGGATTGTGCCAGTAAGAGTCTGTTCTCCTTCTCCTCAGAACCTCTCTTTTTAAGATCACTCCTGTTGTGCTATGCCTCGATGCTGCTGTGACTCGTCTGAAACGGGGGTTCTGGAGTGCTCGTCAGCAGGATGACTAGGCGACCCACTCGCCGGGGATCTCTATAACAAACCAAAGGTAGATCAATGTCAAAGCTCCAAATATGGCGCTATCAAGACATGTCTTGCTCGGCAGGACCTTGCCACTGAGGGTGGTGCAGAAGGAAGATCACTTGAAAAATGGGTCGAGGTTCCAGAAGAGCTACGCTTCGGGAGAAGCGTGAGGTGGTGACTGGTGGGATTCCTGATAAATTTGGTATTAGACAAAGGATAATCAGAATCAAGACAATGGCCTTACGTAGCCTTTCCAAACACAGCCGTCCCTATCCAACATGGC
>QQTW01003415.1_pt1 | contig 11715 bp, 13 predicted proteins | sample 1904831 | NCBI WGS metagenome assembly QQTW01 (sample SAMN09435610, study PRJNA476489) | Subsurface metagenome, whole genome shotgun sequencing project. | reverse complement strand
GGGTTTAACCCGACCCATGCGGCCAGCCTAAGTACTCTTCGTTTGATTGGTACCTTTTACTTATGGGATCAGACCATCATCTTGTAAGGCTATCCTCGAGCACGCTTCCCTCAAGCGGTACGACAAGTTCCCTCTCGACCATAGCTACCTTCTTTCAATGCTCGAACAGCTGAGTCCAATATTTACTTATCCTAAAAGATTGATCCATGGCGTTGAAATCAGCCAAGTCTTCTTTTAGCTACTGAATATTATTCTTTTACTTTGAGAGTCGATGGCGAAAAGGGGCAACAGGGTCTGACACAATGACCATGGAAAGTATATCTGGGCACTACAGGGGAGGTATATTCCAAAGAATGTTTTCTCTTAGGGATGTGCTGGATGATACTCCACTGTTTATTGCCATCATCACTAGACATTGGATTCGTAGAACAATGATTGATTAATTGAAGGAAGCAGATCCGATGCGAATACCACCGTGACAGAGAATAATTCTGTGCCTCCACGGCGACCTCACATAGTCATGGGAGATGAAAAGAGCTCGAGGTTTATGTATATGGGAGAACGTGTTGGGTTGTGATTGGTTGAATCTGTGATGAGAGAGGAGCTGCATTGCCTTGTTCATTTTGCTCGTATTAACATGCTCGAACACTGCATCCCACACAAAACATATCACGCCGCAGGTGCCATTGTGTTTAGCTTCGAGACATTTTCTAATTAAGAAATGACGAAGGAGTTTAACACGCCGGCAAATGAATTGACAGATCTCTCTCGGGGCAGGGTCCACCAACTTCGACCCCAGAGACCGGTAACACTATGACCAATGCTAGCCGCCGTGAGCCAATCTTGAACTGGGCTCTTTGGCTGGCTGGTTCACTTGGCTCGCTTCATTATGACTCCACAGTAGAGCAAATCATTGTCTGGAACTTCATAGCAAGGAACAACTCCCTAAGCTACTAGACAACGGTGTGCATTTCGCGTTTTATCTGCTTGGCCACGGCGCATTCAGTCTAGCCTTCTGCTCCGCCGCCTTCTACAATTCCACGTTCACGAAATTCCAGTCAAAAGCGCAGAAGAGTAGGTCGCGAGAATTGCCACAGAGCAAGATGACCATAGAGACCAAAGATGAATATGAATGGTGAGTGTGGAAGTTTCCTGCCTTGGGGCGAAGCGGGCCATAATGTTAGCGGAATATTAAGAGATCAAGAGTTCGAACAGCTCTTCAGCCAATCAATCCTAAACCCATCAATATGATCGACGACGTGGATATACACCGCCATTGCAACTAGTTTAACAACTGGAGCAAGCCCATCGACGGGGATGTCCCCTAAGGAAGTCTCAAGCCAATGAGTCGGGATCAGGATGTGACCTTACTTATGAGCGCAGTTGATTACTAGGAATAACCCTTCCGCACTAAGGCGGGTGCATATTAAAGACCCATGTGTGCCATTTCTGAGCTTAGGCGGGCGATGATAAACAGGCCTTCCAGAACATATGCTGTTACGCCTCCTCCTGACTAGAAGGTTAGGCTCCGCAGGTTACGGCCTATTCCGTAACCCGGCCCCTAAATATGGTGGATATTCTCATAGAATTGTAGCGTTGCACCGCAAAGCGTACCGCTACCAGATTTTGTAGGAACAGTTACCATACAATGACTATCAAATTCTTACATCTAGAGAAGTAGACACAGCGAGTAGCTTACAAACGATTCTTGAAAGTTCAAATCATTTAGAGCTTGTGTTTGTGATATATTTAGTTTTGCGGTTGCAGCGACCTCCTCGGAATATTCGGATTGGCCACCGTACCTTAGTGATTCGGCCACCGTAAACGCACAACTGAACAAGAGAGGCTTAGCTGCATTGGCTCTCCTGCAAAGGACAACTGGCGCCCTAACTATATAAGGAAATAACAAAACATACATTTAACAACTTCTTGATGCTCAAGGAGAATGGCATGTTCCACAGCGGGACGGCACAAGGCACAGGCACTTGATAGGGCTACAGATACGAGACGACGAATAGTATCATATGGAGATCGTTGAGGAGACAGGGCGGAATCCGAAGGCAGATTATCAGAGCAGGGGTTGCATTCGTATTCCTTTTTTTTCGTCAATGTTGTCCTTGATCCCCCCGCTTCGCATTACACCTTGTGAAATCCAGTACTGCGCATGCGAATTTCAATCTCACCGGGCACACCGGTACGAGTTCATGCAGGTCAGACGAAAGGCTCCATGATACCGGCAAGCGGAATTAGGCAAGGCAAGGCAGCAACCCCTCCGATCTATGGCTCCCGGGGGGAGTAAATTTACGGCCGACTTCTCATTATCACGCATAGGAAAACTCATGGAAATGCTGTTGATACTTTCATTTGAATGATGTTGTGCAACTGCATTCCCTGCACATACACGAAACGCAATGAAAGAACGAATGAAGAATGTTCTCACCAAGTTCTGATGATACCGCCCCATCACCCTCACGACAGAAGCCCGGTTCAGCATGTGAAGAATGCCGGAGGCGAAAACTACGATGCGACAGAGAACAACCGCAATGCGGTGTGTGTTTCGAATCTGGCGTTGTGTGCAATGTCAGCACATTCCAGCCGCCGAGAGGGCCAAAGAGAGGCCATCTCAAGGTCCTGAAAACGCGAATTGGTAGATGATTCAACGCTGCACCGGTCGTGTGACTGACCAAGCTGATACGAAGGTTCTGCAGCTGCACTTGAGCATCGTCTGGTCGAGCGGCAGAGCGAAATAGTTCCCACTGATCCATCCATTAGTCTGCTAGAAGGGCCTGCTTTCTTTAGGGACTCCAGTGTCGTACAACCACAAACGTCATATCACATGCCCAGTTCATATGCTGACACCAGTACTTACGAGGGGATGACGGATAAGAGGACACCCAAACTGGTGGGACTCTCACCAGGCACCTGCATTTCCGATTTGATGCGGGCGGATCTGTACGTACATCTAGCGAGAAAGCCTTCTCCATACCGCAAATTTTGTATCTAACTGAGTATAGAGATCAGTCATATTTCGACCGTGTTCATATATTTGCACCAATTCTTCATCGACGTCGATACTTTGCCTGGGCGAGACAATCTACCAAAAACGAATCTCGTATCTGCTTACAATATGCGATGTGGACCCTAGCGGCATCGTTGTCCACACAGTTTGAGCACATCCGCCATTCTCTATACAGAGACACCAGACAGATGCTTGAGGCGTTGGACTGGAAAGACAACAACATGGAATGCATTGCGATTGAGCAAGCTCAAGCATGGATATTGTTGGCTATCTACGAACTTATGCGGACAACTTACCGACGAGGCTGGATGAGTGCGGGGCGCTCCTTTCGATTGGTGCAGTTGATGAGGCTTTATGAGATTGATGGTCCTAATAATCCCACTGAACAGCGTAGTGCTACAACGCAGGCAGACTGGGTTGAGACCGAGGAGAGAAGAAGAACATTCTGGATGGCCTATACTCTTGATCGTTATGTTAGTATCTGTAACGAGTGGCCGTTGACATTGAACGAACAAGTGGTGAGTGTCGTCTTATGTATTATCGTAGAGGTCATGTGCGCGGCTAACCTATGCCACTCAGATCTCTACTCGTCTTCCCGCCCCAGAACAGGAATTCCAGAGCGGCAAACCAGTCCTGATGGGCTTTTTGTCAGAAGTGATTGCTGCCAGCAACCATACGATGCTTTCTCCCTTCATCGAATGTGTTATTCTGGCCACGATCTGCGGGCGCAGTATATCCCATCGACAACAATCCACGGTCGAAGGCGTCTATGGAAAGGTGTCTCGGGACTTTTGGGATCGACACCAGTGGCTCAACACAATTTTGACACGAAGAATACAGATTCTGTCGCTACATTATCCTCCTGCATCAGAGCATGTCGATTCAATGCTATTATTCACCAACATGGTGGCGCAAACAACGGTGCTACAGCTCTATAGGATTATCGAGCCCATGTCATGGGAGACGGATGAACACCGACTCATCAGCCTGGAGTGTGAGAAACGGGCTGTGTTGGCGGCACAAGAGATCGTTATCCTTGCAAAATCGCTATCGCAGCTCAGCTATTTTAAGGCAAGTCCGTTAGCCGTTTCAAGCTTTTTCTCCTTTACTCACAGAATAGGCCCATCCATTTACGCCGATACCCCTTTTCTTGTGTGCTGAATACTTCGTGTCACACAACGGTCCACACGAGTCCTTCAATCTACAGCTTCAAGAGATATTAGAGGCGCTAAGAGATCTGCAAAGCGTCAATAATCTTGCCCGGAACTACTTGGATTTATTTGAGCTGAGAGGCGGTGGGGGTTCATATAGATCGTCTAGAGAGTTAGATTTCCAGGTAATTCCGACAGAATGAGAAGAGTATAAAGGGCTTGAATAATCTAAACGAAATTCGAAATTTTCAGAGTTGGATAATCTATTGCGGGGATTATGTGGTTGATTGGCTTTGCATTCTCTTCCGCAAGTCGGTTGCATATTGTCTTTGAGTGCATACATCGGTGAGATTCAATTCCAAGATTCTTGAGACATATAGTCATAATTACAGATATGCACAGGTCACTAGGTTTCGACACGTTCTCTGTAGGCTCAGATCCCAAAACGTGCACAATACACCATTCCAGTAATCCGGATCTCCCCTATGCTGAGCCTCCTCGACTTACGGTCAAGTGAGATCAGCAAAGCAGATCCCGGCCCAGGCCGTCAATCGAAAGAAACCTTAGATTGCCGCACCACGCCTTTTGACCTTCACATATATGCCTTTCTGTCTGAAGAAATAACAGTTCTCCACTACATACGAGCTGGGATCGAGGAGCTCGAACTAAGAGACGTTAGATTCTATGCTAGGGGTAAAATGGGCGACGACGGGCTTCTATCCGCGAAGAGACTGTTGCAGAAACTAACCTCGTAGTTGAGAAGAAGAGCTGGAACTATCTTCTTGATCTCAAGCATCGCCACGTACTTCCCCAAACAAACACGCCTCCCCGCCCCGAACTACATCTTCATATCAGCAAACTTTCGCCATCTTCATCAATGACATCATCATCTTCCGTCATCCAAGGCAACTTACAGTCATGATACTTTGCTCAAGCTTCCTCCGGTGATCTTCGTCATGCCCAAGCCATCTTTCCGGCCGCCACGAATCGACGTCCTCCCCAAACGTCGGCCGATGCCGGTTAACCACGTAAGGGTTCATGCCAAGAACTGTACCTTCAGCGAAGTATTGCCCACACATTGTGACGCCTCCCGCCGGCACCACTCGCTCAAGTGGCAAGCAGAAAGGCGGATGCAGACGGAGCGCCTCGTTGATGCAGGCATCGAGATATGGCAGGTCTCTCACCTCGTTCCACGCAGGATAAGGCCGCGACAGACCGGTCTTTTGCTCGGCTTCGATGAGTTCTCCATAGAGTCGGGACATCGAGGATGGGTGTGCGAGAAGGTTGTAGAAGACGGTGCGCATGACGACTGCGGTCGAATCTGATCCAGCGATGACGTTAGAGAAGGTCCAGGCTGTTATCGCCCTAGGTTGATAGTCAATGTATGTTCTGCGACACTTGGGAGAACTAGAAGGAGTAAAACAACAATGACTCTGATGGTAGGACGGAGAGATTCGTACCAAGGTGGGACGGATTCATTCGTGGATTGAATCTCTAGAAAGCGGGAAAGGAAATCTCTGTCGTTTATCTGCTCAGATTTGTCTGCGCTCGTCTTCTCGTATTCTATCTTCTGCCGTCTCTCATTGGTACGATCCGCCACCACTTTCAGGATGGGACTGCCACTTTGCCGCTTCCACCTGGCTATGATTGGAGTTTTGTGCCATAACTTGTCAAACCAGGGAATCTGGGTCATCTTCGAGCAGAAGAATCAGTAATTTCTTATCGCCAGCTGGGCCTTGTCGACTTTTGAAACACAGATGGCTAATCACGACCGGACTAACATGAGGAAACAAATAGAACTGAGAACTTACCGGTCCAACTGTTAACATGAATTTCCAGATTGACTCCAGCATTCCATTCACGTCTTTGCCCGTTTCCAAAAAGCCGTATCTACTCGAGAAAGTCATGGTCCCCATAACGTCAAATGCAAAATACTGAAGCCAATCTGCAAGGTCGAAAGACGCATGGGAAGCAACGTAACGCTTGTCCAATTGCTGGAAGAGGACTCCTAATACCTCGTCGACGAAGCTCTCGAATGTGACGACATTAGACAAAGAGTATAGTGGGGCAATGGGACTCTTCAACAGCTTGTGCTGCTTCTCGTCTTGAGTCGTGAAAACTGCTGGTAGTGACCCCGTTTTCGTGTAAGGGATGAAAGCCCTGTAGAATTTGCTCTGAAAGGGATGTGGACGTCAGCAAGGTGCATCCCTCGTAGTTTCACCGTCTGCATTCAGCAAAGACCAGTGTTAAGAATCCCCTAAATACCAATTATTTTGGAACCTTAGGCAGATACGCACCTTTGGAAAGCCAGCCCGCATAGGATACAGAGCCGGAATGGCAGCAGGGTCCGCAACCGACACCACATTTGGTCCAATTCGAACCAAGTCTCCATACTCTTCATGCGATTTCTGATAGATCTCATGGGACCGAAATGTTTTCACCCACAACAGGCGTTGTAGGTTTGTGAATCTGGCCCAGAATGGGCCGGGAATATCCTTCAGCGTCGAGTATGTGCGGAAGACATGATAACAGAGGTATGCAAGCAGAAGTACAAGAGCAGCAAGGCCAGTGGTGGGTTGATTCATTATTGCGTTTTCACCTTAGCTATGGAGACAACGAGATCCATTCATTGTATAAGAACTTCTTGTTGACGGAATCCGTCAACTTAACTATCACATGAGAAGCTGATTTCAAGGAAAAGTGATAACAATACTACTAACACATAAGCCATCGCCATACAGAGTATTGATTAGGGTACAATGTAAACCGGAATCTGACGTGACATCAACTTAGGTTGTAACTTATCCTACTTCGCGTTGAGGTATCAAAACACGAAAACAATGTAACGTAAGGTAAGTTACCGTTCTAGGCTTCCCGAATCATGCATGTTATGCCTCGAATACGAGCAGGCTAAGGTATGAGGCTGAATTTGATCCCCACTTGCATGGTGAGCCCTAGAAAGTCACGAGTACAAGGTCAGCAAAGGAATGGCATGCTCGTACGACCACACACGTCTTTGTCGCTACCGACTGTTTGGTTATAATGTTCCACCGCAGGTATGAATGTATGTACGTCGAGTAGATATCTTCAAATACCTCACCGTACTTCTCGGACTAATTCCACAATCAGTAGGGTACGCTCGGTTGGGGATGTGTAGAAATTTGGACATGTTAGCCGTCATCGGCTTGCGGGATTAAGAAGCAGTACGTCCGAAATCCAAGTGCGGGACATGCGGTACAGATAGGTTACACCACGTTTACCCATTGCCTGTTCGAGGTCGAACAAGTCCGCCATCAAGACTTCCTTCTGTTGCCTTCGATTCTCGCTGCTAGATTCCACCATCGGAGGTTGCTCAGGTCAAACAGACCTGCGACTCAGCTGATTGCAGCAATGTCTCATATCCAGAAGGTCATCGTCGCTGGGGTACGTCGTGCACGATATCCAAACGTCAAGTCCTTCAAAGATCTAGAAGATTGCTTGCTAAAATTTCCAAAAAGGCGGGCGGTAATCTCGGTCCTGCCATCATCGGCGCCCTCCACGCCGCCGATTTCACAGTCGCAGTCCTCTCTCGCGAAAAGTCGACATCTAGCTTTCCGCCTTACATTAACGTTCTCAAAACAGACTATAGTCCACCTTCATTACTCAAAGCCTTTCAAGGTCAAGATGCCGTTATCAGCGCCGTTGGTCCTCTGGGACTCCCTGAGCAGACCAAAATGATCGATGCTGCTGCCGAAGTCGGGGTGAAGAGGTTCATTCCAAGCGAGTTTGGAAGTGATAGGAGCAAAGGAACTCAACTGGATTTTGAGAGATGGCAACAGGTAAAGAGCAAAGCGTTTGACCACATGGTGAAGAAGTGCGAAGAGAATGAAGCTTTGACTTGGACCGCGCTTCTCACAGGTCCCTTCTTGGATTGGGTGAGTAACAATAATTTGGTTACCACTCGGCAGTAACAAGGTTTCTTGGGAAGAAGTCTTGAGTGGTGATACCTGACAACAGCATGCTGTATAGGCCCTGATAGACGTTCCCGCCCTCGGCTTTGATATCAAAGCAAAAACTGCCAGAATCTATGATTCAGGAAACGCACCGGTCACCTGCACTACCCGCTCTTCAATCGGCACAGCCGTGGCGAACGTTCTCAAGCATCCGGCCGAAACTGCCAACAGAGTCGTTAGGACCTGCACCGCAGTAATCACCCAAAACGAAATGCTCGCAGCGTTCGAGGAGGCTACGGGAACGAATTGGAGTGTGACCAAGGTCGACATAAAGGATGTTCTGGCGGATGCAAGGGAGAAGTTACAGAACCAGCAATTCTTAGAAGCGTTTAGAGGTTTCCTTACAGCGCAGCTCTTTGAAGATGGTACCACCAGGTCCTTGATTGCAACGACCCACGACTCAGATAACGCGTTGCTTGGTGTACCGAGCGAGGACCTCAAGACGTTCATCAAGGGAATTGTTTCAACTGCAACCTAGAGCCCTCGTAGGTATGTAGATCCCTTGAGGAAAACTTCTAAGGGTGATAATATTCATTGTGTCTCGATTACAGTGGACGCTGAATTAGATGGAGATTATATGCAGTTCACCATTGCTCGGTTCTATAAACCTAATAAGAAGCTATCCGAGCTAATGTGACCGTCCTCTAGTTGACCAGCTTTGCTGTCAGAAACCTAACGCCTGCACTATGAGGTATCTTACAAGATATGAATAACGAATGATCAACCCTTCTCCATGGAAGACTCTATCTTACTATAATTCCCAACTCTCCCAGAGGATCTGAGTATAGCATATGACTGACACTCTCCCCATGACGCATTGCATTACTCGCTCAACACGCCCGTCTCTTTCGCAAGATCAAGTATCTGTGCCACAACCGCAGCAACATCTTTGCTCTTTATCGGCACTCTGTGGTCGCCTTCCCACTGAATTAGCCTCGTGCTTCCCTTCTCGCAGTACCGTTCCAGTAGTTGCCTGTGCAGGTCCAGGCCCGGGTCCCGCATCCCATGAACATGGATCGTCGGTAGGCGCAGGACATGCTCCTTTTCCCGGAGGATGTGCTCATCCGGCGAACTCGACAACCCGATCTCCGATGCATCAGCCAGTGCCGGCGTCATAACGAGCTCGGGGTCGAGCGCGACCAATGGCCCTCGCCCAGCCAGCAACACGGCGAAGCGATAGTTGGTCGCGGCTCCATCGTCACCGAGTTTCTGAGCGCGCACCTGCTGCCGGAACAGCAAGCTCGCGCACATCTTCGCGCCCTGGCTGAATCCCAGCAGCGCGACCCATTCGCCCGTTGCGCCCTTTCGGTCATCCTCCCTCATCGCCGCGTGGAGGGAATTTTCGATCTGCTCGACTGCGACCTTCGCCTCAATGTGTGGATGCGCCGGCAGCCAGCGTAGCCAGCGCCGGAACGGGCCAAAATCCTTGTAAACGGCTACTACGTCGGGACCGGCCTGGGAGGGGAAAGGGGCCTCGGCGAAACATAGCCTGAAACTGGACTCGAGTTGCTTTCTTAGAACTCGGCATTGGGCGTGGAAGATCCGGGCATTGGTACCACCGCCGTGAAGGCACAGTATGCGTGGTAGGTGCAGCTTTGGATCTTCGAGTTGTTGACTAGGCATGGATGAAGGATGATGTCTGGAAGGGAAGACCAATGATGACAGAATGATGATAGAAATTCTATCTAAGCAGATACAGGAAAGAATTGCTCAATGTTTCGAATCTACCACGATGTTGTGAGAGGAAGGTGTTGAAACCCTCACCATCCGAGGACCAAAGCTGACGGGCTTGAATGTAACCTAGCAATCAGATCGAGCCCTACCAAATATGCCGAAATTGATAGGGAGACAGGTGAGCTTCGTATCAGAGACGTCATACCGTCAGCATCTTCCAGTCATTCATGTCGGTAACGCCGAAGTCAGTCAAGCCATGTGCGAGGCGCTCGCCACACCCGTCCCGTATCTTGGCCGCATTAAGAAGAGTTCAGCAACAGGAATCAGAGCATAGGTAGTACAAGGCTCAGAACAGAGGAGGTGGGATAGCGCATGGAAAATTACCACTAAGGATGACTTGACCTTGTACGAGGTACTCCGTATACAGGGCTGAATACCTTTACCTTACATTAGCAGCCCACTAACGTAAGCCCATGTGTGTCGATACCGGGCACCCCATGGGTGACTTTTTACATGCATTAGTGGGTTGCCAAGATTCAAGCCCCTACAAGCTGGAGTACTTCATACTACCTCATAATAAGCATTTCTTCAACACGGGCCGTGCCTAGCCTTACGGCCGGCCTCACACTAACTACCTTCAACTTTAGGGCTGATGGAAGCGGCCCGACAAGAAACTCCGACAAGAATGACCGATTTGAATACCGTGATCATTGTCAGAGGTGATGAATACGGTCAGAAATGTTACATTCTGATCTGGTGCTTGTACACAACTCGATCATCGATCGTATCATCAGGAAACGTACCTAAGTCGGAAACATCTGACAAATGGAGCTCTTAGGTCAACAGAGCGTGTGCATTCATTGCTTGCGTGGTGCAATCTTCGCGTGGGATTTTGTTAAAATCACTATCGCTGGCTTTCGAGTCTACCCCAAGTTTTTGAATTGGCCATCTCAAAGAACGACATCTTCGCAGCAATAGGACAAATCGCCTCCAAACAATGTCGACCTCCTCTTCCTTCTACCTCCCCTCCGTCGACATCTCCCCTTACCTCGCTGACCCCGACAGCCCCGCCGCCCAGAAAGTCATCGACGATATCCGGTCCGCCTGTCTATCGACCGGCTTCTTCCAACTCATCGGCCATGGCGTCTCGCCCTCGCTCCAAGCCTCCGTCTTCGAGGCCGCCGCCAAATTCTTCGCCCTCCCATTCGACGCGAAGATGGCTCTGAGCGCGAAAAAGAGCTCGGGCCACAAGGGCTACGACGTCATGGCCTCGCAGTCGTACCAGACCGACGTGATGGCCGACCTCAAGGAGGGCTTCGTCACGGGAAACGACATCCCCGCCGACGACGCCCGCGTTCTCGCCAGGCGCTTCTTCGCGGCGCCCAACGTGTGGCCTCCAACGGACCTGCTGGCGCCGGAGGAGTTCCGCGAACCGGTCGAAGCCTACTTCCAGGCAATGACGCAGCTCTGCGGCGTGGTGCTGGACCTGGTGGCGGCGACGTTGCCCTACGGTCCGCACGTCTTCGACGCCTTCCGCGCCAACGAACCGGCCTGCCCCCTGCGCCTGCTGCACTACCCGCCCACCCCTGCCGCCGACGACCCGGACAAGCGTCAGCTGGGCAGCAGCGCGCACACGGACTTTAGCGCCATCACGCTGCTGCTGCAGGACGAACATGAGGGCCTGGAGGTCCTGAATCAGAACACGGGAGAGTGGGTGTTGGTGCCTCCTAACAAAGACGCCTACGTCGTCAACATCGGCGATATGATGAGCAAGTTGACCAGCGGAACGTACAAGAGTAGCATGCATCGCGTCGTGAATCGAAACAAGACCGATCGCTACAGCGTGGTGTTTTTCTTTGATGGGAATCGTGATTTCAAG
>QQTW01003414.1_pt1 | contig 11719 bp, 11 predicted proteins | sample 1904831 | NCBI WGS metagenome assembly QQTW01 (sample SAMN09435610, study PRJNA476489) | Subsurface metagenome, whole genome shotgun sequencing project. | reverse complement strand
ATTCCTCGAGAGTGGCCTACAGGCGAAGGAAGGAATGCTTGCAAGCATTTCGTTGGACGAAAGTTGGGTAATATACTCGGCGCACAAGTCGCTTAGCTCGACGGGATAAGAAACAGGGGTATACGGCTCACATTAGCAACTTTCACCGAGTTTTTTTCAATACAATACTTGTAGCCCTGAATTTAAATACTAAAAGACGTGCACGCACTATAGACCGAAACCCTGATCTGCTAGATCCTCATCATCGAATCATTCTAGCACCACAAGATACTACTCAATATGTTACAGTACATAAAATACAGATACAGTAAATTACATCTCAGTACCAAAACAACATGTTTTGCGCCAAGCTTAGCGACTTCTTACGCGCGCACCTTCCACCTGGGTTCCCCGCGCGACTCATGTGGGGTGCAGACGAGGGTTGCTGCCCCGGACCCACACTGACCCACAACCCGAGTTGCCGGCCCGGCCCTCGATAGTTCCCGTTCCTGATTTGTGGAGCGCCCATTTTGACATGTGTTGCCCGTACTAAGGTTGATGTTGATTCTCAAAGTCCAGTTATCAACTTATACCACGAGCCACGTGGGTAACAGTTTTCTACTATTGATTCCTCCGTCACTTCAGTTCGAAGAGAAAAGTCAATCTCAACATGGCGTCTGCGTGTCCGCCATCTCTCGATGACACTTTTGGACCGTCAGTGGATGCATGTAGGCGCTTCTTTGATTTTACATTACTTTTTGAGCAATCAATTCTCACCCTCCCCTCATCGGCCATTACTCTACCAATTGGTCTCTGGAGGATATGGCAGCTTCGTGTGCGAAAACCACGAGTGACTGGGAGGACTCTTGCCATGTCCAAATTGGTGTGAAGGTCGCCTCTTCAGTCTGTCTCGCGAAACTAAAAGTGTATAGAGTCTGTTTTTCACGTTGATTGCACTGCAACTGGCGTTGGTGGTCTTTTGGTCGATACCTCATTCCGAGAAAACCAAAGCTTCAGTCCCCTCCTCAGGTCTCTCTCTAGTCGTCGCAATAGCCCTGGCGCCTTTGTCATGGCTCGAGCATGACAGGACAATCCGCCCATCTTCTTTGATCTGCACGTATCTTCTCATCACTTCCATTTGCGACCTGGCACAACTGCGTACTCTTTGGCTTGTTTTTCCTCGGTCCAAGATTGCCGCCCTCTATTTGGCCGCATTCTCAAGCAAAGTCGTTCTCTTGCTTCTTGAGGCGATTCACAAAACGCGTTTCTTGATCCATGAAGACGATGTGAGAACAGGCTACGAGGCTAAGAATGGGGTCATCTCACGCAGCTTCTTCTTCTGGTTGAATAAGCTACTTTATACTGGCTATCGGAAGGCTTTGCTAATGAAAGACCTCGATCCTACACCAATCGAGGCTTCGCCCGAGTCGCTGGAGGCGAGGTTGGCGAAAAGATGGGACCAATGTAAGTGCTACAGAAGCGTGGAAAAGTCGAGCAGACGGACTGACTGGTGCCCAAGCTTCATCCAATCAACATTACCGATTGCTTTCAATTACAGCACGTGTACTCGTCTTTCGACTCTTCTCAGCCGTCGTTCCAAGGCTGTGTATGATTGGTTTTACTATTTGCCAACCTCTGCTATTGCATCGCATGATCAACTTCTTGAACAGCAAATCTTCGTCGCCTGATATCGGTTACGGACTGCTTGGAGCATATGCAATTGTATATATCGGTATCGCGGTAAGAAACTTGGCTTCATGAAATGCAAAGGTTATCGTTGCTCATGTTCGTGCAGGTGTCGACCGCATGGTACGAGCACCAACATTTAAAGTTCATCACCGCAGTCCGCGCAGGCCTAGTCGCTCTCATTTACAACAAAACCACAACACTGAGCATCTCAGCCATCGATAGATCGGCAGCCGTAACGTTAATGAGCGCGGACGTCGAAGCCATTGTGGTTGGGCTCCGAACTATCCACGATATCTGGGCCAACTTCGTCCAGATCGCCATAGCCGCCTGGCTTCTCGAGATCCAGACTGGCGTGGCAGTCGTGGCTTCGTTGGTTGTTTCGACGGCATGTGCATTCGGTGCTACTTATTTTGGCGCACAAGCTGGGAAGAAAAGAATGGAATGGATGAAGAGAATTGAGAAGCGTATTGGTGAGGTCGAGCCCACTACGTTTATCATCATACTCTAATTATATCCAGGTGTAACTTCTAGCACACTATCGTCAATGAGAGGCGTAAAAATGTCGGGTCTGACGGGGAAATTGACCGATATCATTCAAGGTCTTAGAACGTCTGAACTTCACACAGCCGCTCAATTTCGATGGTGGACAATTGGCGCAATGATGATGGGTAGGTTTCACTATCTCCCGTTATGCCTAATCCCGCTGATTCTTCGATCACATCAGGCTTCACACCGGTCATGTTTTCTCCGCTTCTAACCTTCGCAATCTTCATTGCCGTAGCGCAGTCCCAGGGCAGAACTCTCGACACTGCAAGGATGTTTGTGTCGCTTTCTTTCTTGACTTTGATTTCCCAGCCGCTCAGTGACCTGTTTCAATCCGTTCCAATGATCATGTCCATGGTCGGTTGCTTCGACCGCATTGAAAAATTCATGCAAACCGATCAATGGAGCGAACGGAGACATTTTGAAACCTCGTCAGTTTCTGGATCATCATCCTCTGACAGAGACCAGATCTCTCCTGCACCTTTGTCCGAAAAGAACGTTGGTGTTGATGCTGGAGGAGAGAAGCCAAGCACCCGTATGAATGCTATCGAGATCACTGGCGGTGCATTCGGGTGGGAAAATGATTCGGAGCCAGTGGTCAAGAACATCAATCTACAAATCCCATCCGGCAGCCTCGTTCTCCTTGTTGGGCCAGTCGGATGTGGGAAGTCTACACTATTGAAAGCCATGTTAGGCGAGGTTCCTCTATCCAGCGGTCTCGTCAAGCTTTCGACAGCAAACTTGGCGTATTGCGATCAAACTCCTTGGATAGTAAACGGGACCTTCAGAGAGAACATCGCAATGTTCTCAGATCCTGAAGATCCACTCTATAGCACAGTTCTCCATGCATGCGGTCTTCGACATGATCTCACGCAGCTCCCAGGAGGTGATCGCTCCAATTTAGGTAGCAAGGGTATTACGCTCAGCGGAGGACAAAAACAACGTCTTGCAAGTTTCTCTTGCAGATTAAATATTTCCTTCCATGCGCTAACAAATTCTAACAGTCACTGGCCCGAGCAATCTTCGCTCGACGAGACTTCAACATATGTGACGATATTCTTAGTGGGTTGGACGCAACGACCGAGATGCACGTCTTCTCGCATGTCTTTGGTCCTAATGGTATCCTGCGGAGAAATGGAGCAACTGTTGTTCTCGCGACGCACGCTGGTAAGCAATGGCCTCCCCCAAATGCCATATCAAGCTATTGACCCAGATCACCAGTCCATCTCCTCCCGTACGCAGATTACGTCGTGTGCATGAACTCAAACGGCTTGATCAGCGAACAAGGTATGTTCTCAGATCTCAAAGAAAAGGATGGCTACGTCAGCCGCCTGAACATTTCAACGATCCAAAACCTACCGCAAGTGATCTGGGACCACAGCACTGGAAATGATCAGTCACGCTCTACCAACAGTATGAAAGATCGGGTCGAAGAGAAGGAGGAAGAAATAGCCGTTCACTCAAAGCCTAAAGGCGTCTACAGATTCTACATCAAGGCTGTCGGCGGACTATTGTGCTTAATTTATCTTGTTTTGGCTATAGTTTATTCCTTCTTGTACAATTTTCCTCGTAAGTCATTAAGTGTTCTTAATATGTTTATGCCATGCTGATGAGGTACAGTTGTTTGGGCGAAATGGTGGGCGGAAGCAAACGAAAAGCAGCCCGGGATCCGCCAGGCGTACTATATGGGCATCTACGCAATGCTTCAAGTATTGTGCCTTTTATCTCTAGCACTACTGGCGTGGTACGTTAACCCGACAGTCTTGATGCACACGTGACGTTAACTTTGCATACAGGCACGCTGTGATCGTAGTTGTGTCCTCCGGCGGCCGCACGCTTCACTGGAAGTTGTTGTCTGCAGCCTTGAGGTAAGTTCGTTTACTGCACTACAGGTAGATTGAGGTTTGAACGTTGATATAGGGCGCCTCTGTCATACTTCGAAAAGACCGATACGGGAACGACGTTGAACAGGTTCAGTCAAGACATGCAGCTTCTCGACAGCGAATTACCCTTCGCTCTGCTGAACGTCTTTTGCAGTAAGTACCCATTCTTCAAGACTATTCTCATAGAATGTTGATCTCTGCTGATCCAGGTGGTCTGATTCTTATTGGTCAACTGTTGCTAATCATCAACGCATCGTACTATCTCGCTATCTCATTTCCAATAATCTTCGTTGTCCTCTGGATTCTCCAAAAGATCTACCTGCGCACATCAAGAAGGCTCAGACATCTAGAACTCGAGTTTAAGTCCCCAATCTAGTACGTGGTTTCATTTGTTTATTCTTCATACTTGCGCAAGCTGACACCGCTTCAGTTCTCAATTTCTGGAATCCCTTGATGGACTTGCTACAATCCGCGCTTACTCCTGGACCCAATCCTTCAAGGCCTTGAATTACACTCGTCTCGAGACATCACAGCGTCCATTTTACCTCCTTTTCTGCCTACAACGCTGGCTCACTCTTGTCCTGGACTGTTTCTCTGCAGGCCTTGTGCTTGTAATTGTTGGTCTTTGCATTGCTCTTCGTGATAAGATATCCGTGGGCTTTGCAGCGGTTGCATTGAGCAACATGATCAGCTTGAGCGGGCTGATGTCGAATCTCGTTTTGGTATGGGTGCGTCTTGAAACTAGTATTGCAAGCGTAGAGAGAGTGAAGGATTTTGCGCAGGATACGCCGAAAGAGGGATGTGGATCGCAAGAGCCTCCAGCGGAATGGCCTAAGGAAGGACGTGTTGAGTTTCGGAACTACACTGCCACCTACCGGTAAGCAAACCTGCAAACATCAATTCTTTGAATCCGGCTTACGATCTATAGTGATGGTGAGACTAAAGCCCTACGTCAACTTAACATAGATATTCATCCCGGTGAGAAGATCGGCGTCTGTGGGAGAACAGGAAGGTAAGCGCTCGCTCATTTTACCTAAGTATGGACACCCCAAATGCTAACCCTTCCCACTCAGTGGCAAAACCTCGCTCATGCTCTCTCTTTTCAATATGATCTCCGTAAGTCACGGCTCCATTCACATCGACGGTCTCGAAATCGCTGCAGTCTCTCCACAAAGGCTGCGCTCGGCTCTCAATGCCATTCCCCAAGAGCCTTACTTCCTAGACGGATCAGTCCGTATGAATGCCGATCCATATGGCACCAAGACAGATGAAGAGATATGGCGCGCAATCGCTGCTGTGCATCTCATGAGCGTAATGCGGAGTAAAGGTGGACTAGACACCGTGCTGGCCAATGACACGCTGTCGCATGGCGAGAAACAGCTGTTTTGTTTGGCAAGGGCGATTCTGAAGGGATGCAAGGTGGTTGTTCTGGACGAGGCTACTAGCAAGTATGTGCTCGATCTGCCTTCTGTTGCGTCCTCGGCTAATTGACTTTCGCAGTATCGATGTTGAAACTGAGAAGCTGGTCCGAGATACTATTGATGAAGAGTTCAAGGACTGCACTGTCATCACCATTGCACATCGCCTAGAGACGATCCTAAAAAGTGACAGGATAGCGGTGCTGGAGGCTGGCGAACTTGTCGAGTTCGATAAGCCGGGGGTCTTGCTCAGCAAAGATTCTAAGTTCAAGCAATTTTACGAGACGTACTAGAAAGAATTCTCAATGCGCTCACAGTCAAAACTTGTCCTTAGATAAAGAATGAGAAACTCCCGTAATCAAAACACCAGTGCAGGCTACAAACATGATCTTATGAGGATTCAAGACACTTTCTGTTGTTGCATTAGGTATTCGCCATTGACGATGTTCAATCAATTCCACAATGAACCCTGAACTACGAAGCATCTAGTTAGCTGTAAAGTAAGGTACACCCGACATGGCTAGCTGACAACTAGTAGAAATACTGCCTGGTTTACGGTACATAAATGAACTCCAATCCTTTCTCAGCATAGAGTTAGCCATTGTCTAGATATGAGGTGTGCTTCTGCTTTTAATGCATCCTTGCTCGCGTGGTGCGTACTCGCCGAACCCTAAGCTGACTAGAAATCTATTGAAAGGCCGCCGAACTGCTCGGCCTCCGATGAGCTCATCTTCAGCTCTAAAAATTGAAGTCCCATATCTTGTGAATCGACATATCTACGTCACAATCTTCAATAACAAAGAATGGATTCCGCAATTGATCTGTCTGATGCTTCCAAAGCATTAGACCTCTCCAACATTCGCTTCCAATTGATGTATGCTTGAAGAATGAGATACGTTTATCTACTATTGAGGCTGATGGAAGATGTACAGACGTCTTGAGGACACCATCACCTACCATTTGATCGAGAGGGTTCAATTTCCGCTGAATCAAACAATCTACGTCCCGGGAGGGGTCAGAATACCCAACAGCAACCTCAGCCTCTTCGATTGGATGCTCAGGGAGCAAGAAATCCTCCAGTCTCGAGTCCGGCGTTACCAGTCACCTGACGAATATCCATTCTTCCCGAATGCCCTCCAGGAGCCCATCCTCCAGCCTCTCCAGTATCCCAAGATCCTTCATCCAAATGCAGTAAATCTGAACAGACAGATCAAGCAAGACTACATCGAGAATTTCCTTCCCAAAGCTTGCCGGCAGTTCGGCAGGGCGGATAGGGGCGAAGCTCAGGAAAATTATGGTTCGGCTGCGACATGCGATGTTGCGGTCCTGCAAGCCCTGTCACGGCGGATCCATTTCGGCAAATTCGTCGCCGAGGCGAAGTTCCAGAAAGAGACCGAAAGGTTCGTAGAGCTGATCAGGGCGGGAGACAGAGAAGGTATAGATGAGGCCATCACCGACGCGAAAGTAGAGAAAAAGGTGCTGGAGAGAGTGAGACTGAAGGCGAAGACTTACGGGACTGATCCGAGCATTGGCGGGGAAGGTCAGGAGAAGATTAACGTCGAAGCGGTTGTTTCAATATACCAGGTTTGCAGACACTGGCCAACACTCTCTCAAGGAAGCAAGCTTACCGACTTCAGGACACTGTGATCCCTTTGACCAAGGTAGTAGAGGTCGAGTACCTGATGCAGCGGCTCAAGGGTACTCAGTGGGAACGTTAAACCACATTCCTCTCACTACACGCAGGAAGGCAGTCATGAGAGGAAAAGCCGTTTAACTCGGTGGGCTTAGATACTCCGAGATGGCTTTAACCGCCGCCTCGAACTTTTGCCCTTCTATCAAAATCATCGACCCTTGTGGTCTGATTCCAAGCTCTTGAAACGTGCGCTTCGAATCGGAGTGACCCTCATGTTCTTGCTTCGTATAATCGAAAGAACCATGGCACAGCGAGTGCCTCTCTAACACCTCGTCCTCCGGGTGAAAGTAGAAAACTTCGTTAGCCCGCTTCGCCCCTGCATCATTCTTCTTCTTCTTGCTGGGTCTGCTTTCCTCGTCCAAGGTTGATGCGACCTCGGTATAGTTCTTCGAAAGGATGAGATAATGCGAAAAGGTATAAGCTTCCTTCTCTTCAAGCGCCCAAGCAATCTCCTCAAGGAGCATGGTATACATTGGCGGGGCAACCTCAGATGGGATGTTTACGAGACGCTCCGTCAATATGAGTCCAATCTGTGCGGAGTTCGGCGAACTGAGAAGGTCTGAAAGGGGTGACAGCGAGGGATTTCGGGAAGTCTTCTGACGAAGGTAGGTTGTAAGGTCTTTAATGACTTGCTTTTCCTGAAGAATATATAAGCTGCCATGCCCAATGCGCAGATTGTGGATCAAACGCACTCTATGCTCGTGAAGATTCAGTACCGTCAAAAAGGCGTACGGATCTGTCTCGTTGCCATCAACCTTGACTGTGGATCCTAGTAGTGGCTGTTCAAGTATGAGATCGGTCAAGGCGCTCAAGTCGAAAAGCTGATGGTCCGCATCGAACAACTGCCGTAGGAGAGTTTTGAGACCATGAAAGTCGACGTCAGGTTGCGGATCAAACCATTCGAACTCGACATCAAGCATGTCTGTGTCCTTTGATCTCCGCCATCAGCATCACGTACAGTCTGGGATTCCAATGGCCGCTCTAGAACGTAGCATGACTGGATGCATACCCCATCACTGCCGCTATCATCGGAGTCCTTGTCTTCATCCTCATCCCTTGCTTTAGCCCGCTGCGGCGGTCGGTCTTCGGCAGTCTCTTTTCGTTTCGCCATAATGCTCCAATCGTCCAATCGAGAGTTGCGGTGAGGCTCATGGACCGGTGTAAAGTAGCTTAAAGTACTGTTCGCTAAGCCCTGGTCTCAGCCCTATCTTATCGATAGCGACGATCAAAGTCAAAATCTAATTTGAGCCCCACCACCACTGCGCCCTCAAGGTGTGCCTCTAAAGTGTTCACCACAATTGACTATTGACCCCTCTATCTCTAAGAGATAATGGCAACAGACGTGGAAACGGTCAATGAACCGCACAAAACATTCGACACAATCCTGGTGCTAGACTTTGGGTCAGTCATTACTCGCCGTTACAAAATGGTATCTGGACCCTGACGACCTGTAGGTCTCAGTATTCCCACCTGATCACAAGACGACTACGAGAGCTCAATGTCTATTCAGAAATGCTTCCATGCACGCAGAAACTCTCCGAACTGTCGTGGAAACCCAAAGGGGTGATCTTGTCCGGTGGTCCTTATTCGGTCTACGCAGAAGACGCCCCACATGTAGATCCGGCGGTGTTCGACTTGGGAGTGCCGTTGTTGGGAATATGTTATGGGTTGCAGGAGATTGCGTGGCATCATGGCAAGAACGTTCTGGCTGGAGAGAAGAGGGAATATGGCCATGCAACGTTGAGGGTGGAGCGACATCCTCGACTTGCGACACACGTTGACAGGCTTTTTCAAGCGCTAGGAGATGATCTCGAGGTTTGGATGTCACATGGCGATAAGCTATCACATCTGCCTCCGTCTTTCCGGACAATTGCGACAACCACAAATGCTCCGTTCGCTGGCATTGCTCATGAGTCGAAGCCATATTACGGACTTCAATTCCACCCGGAAGTGACACATACACGACTAGGAACGAAGGTACTCGAAAATTTCGCTGTGGGGGTGTGCAATGCCAAGCAAGATTGGACGATGGAGAAGTTTGTGGACAAGGAGATTGCGAGGATACAAGCACTCGTTGGGGACAAGGGCCAAGTCATCGGTGCCGTCAGCGGAGGCGTCGATTCTACAGTAGCAGCGAAGCTGATGAAGGAGGCTATCGGCGATCGATTCCATGCGGTCCTTGTTGACAATGGAGTTTTACGTCTGGATGAGGCAAGGACGGTGCACGAGACTCTAACAGAGCATCTTGGTATCAACCTGACTGTCGTCGATGCAAGCGAGAGATTCTTGGGCCTTCTGAGGGGTGTCTCGGATCCGGAGAAGAAGCGCAAGATCATAGGTAATACGTTTATAGAGGTATTCCAGGAGACCGCAAAGAGTATCGCCGCAAAAGCAGCCGGATCGCCGCAGGCCGGCGACATTGAATGGCTGTTGCAAGGAACGCTATATCCGGATGTCATCGAAAGTATCTCCTTCAAGGGACCCAGTGCGACAATCAAAACACATCATAACGTGGGCGGTCTGCTCGAAGGCATGCACTTGAGACTCATCGAGCCTCTCCGCGAACTGTTCAAGGATGAAGTCCGAGCTCTAGGCACTAATCTCGGCATACCAGAAGATCTGGTCTGGAGACACCCCTTCCCGGGCCCTGGTATTGCCATCCGCATCCTAGGAGAAGTCACACCAGAACAAGTGCGAATAGCTAGAGAAGCTGATTCAATCTTCATCGAGGAGATCAGAGCTGCTGGTTTGTATCGACAAATCAGCCAGGCGTTTGCGGCATTACTTCCAGTTAAAGCGGTTGGGGTGATGGGCGATAAGAGGGTTCATGAGCAGGTTATTGCGCTACGAGCTGTTGAGACAACCGACTTCATGACTGCCGATTGGTTTCCTTTCGATGGACAGTTTCTGAAGAAGGTGAGTCGGAGGATCGTGAACGAAGTGAACGGTGTATGTCGGGTGGTGTATGATGGTAAGCTTTCTTCATCGATTCTGCTGGCTTTTCCAAGGTTCTCACAGTCCACTAGTTACCAGCAAACCACCAGGCACTATCGAGATGGAGTAGCCCGCTACACCGATTGTAAAAGCTTACCGCCGCTGACCGTTCAAGGAGGATGGAAAGTCAATCTCGTTTCTGCTTCTTTCTAATCCAAAATAGATACCCATCCGAAGAGTCTAGAGATCTGCAATGACCGAAGGAGGGAACTCCGTGAAACAATCTAGAAATACATGACGAGTTTGACCAATCACGCCATAGTACCATTGTGCAGCCAGCTGCGCTTTTGTACTGTCACTAATCCACTGAAAACTTGAGTCCTCGTTTCCTAACATGTGCTATGCCTGCAACAGTGTGCCAATCTTAATCAATATGGAGCGCTCCATACTCCTTATTCAAGGCCAGTCTTGTCATCAATGTATTCCACTCACTGTCCTCCCCGAATACTAACTCCAAGTGCTCGTCTTGGCCGAGATTGTTGTTTGTCGCCAATATTCGAACACGAGTCTGAAACGTCCTAATACCGAGTATGCCGGCACAGGTATTCTGGAGGTACTTCGTTGGCGTTGAGTTCATTGCTAGCGCAACGATCTCGGTGGTGGAGTCCCAGGCGGAGCTGCTGATTCCGGAGATGCCTAGGTATAGGATGTGTGCGAAAGCGAGGGTGACGTAGACGAGCATCACAGCAAGGGCAAATCTAGTCGTGGCCTCCTGCAAGCTGTACGCCCACCCTGTAATATAGTGCTTCAACTCAAAGACTGAGCACCTTTCGCATGGCGCTGAATTGTTCGTGATATCTGAAACCAGTCAGCGGTTACAATAGCTGGTGTTCTGCAAGAAGTGGGTCATAGAATATCGCCTACCAAGCGTAACACCGGTCCTTGCGAGACCGGCTGTAAACATCGATGACAGAATGGCTGCGGTTACAGATTCCTCGATAGTTTCGGAGATTGGTGAGAGAAGAGCATGGATGACTGTTGTGTTGCGATTATCACTTGCTTGTACGGTAGGGTTGAGGAACGCGGCCCAATCACTAGAGATGGCTATTCGTCGTTGAGGAAAAGCGAGCCCAGAGATATTCCCATAAGCAATCAAGGTGAAAGGTTGCTTGAGGTCAGTGCCGACAGTCGATGAGCCCGGTGTCATGGCCATCTTGCTGTAGAAGGTATTGCCACGAGACCCGCTTAGCTGTAGGGATGAACTACCCCATCCTACACCATCGCCAGCTGTGTCTCTGATACGATCACTAATTTAACCCAACAAGAGCTACTTCAATTCCCTCGCATATCAGAGACGAATACAGAGGTTGTTCGTGACCGAGCAATCGTCTCTATTCCCAACTTTACAAAGAAGCAGCTTCTTTCCATCCCGGGCAACAGTTCTGAGTTTCGATTGAACTGGGTGGAACTACCTGGGAGTGTGTTCGGTGACCGAGTCATTGGAGCAGTGCTCCGCCACCCTCAAGGGTCGGGTTCCAGATTCACTGTCAATGTAACAACATGTACTCTTGGTGCAGGAT
>QQTW01003413.1_pt1 | contig 11720 bp, 18 predicted proteins | sample 1904831 | NCBI WGS metagenome assembly QQTW01 (sample SAMN09435610, study PRJNA476489) | Subsurface metagenome, whole genome shotgun sequencing project. | reverse complement strand
GACCTGATGTCATGATGTGCCAATCTGCCAGTAGGTTTTGTGGCTAGGGTACAGCCGCATGCTGCAACAAGCTGAATCCGGACCTGTGTCCACCATGAGCACCGAAGCAGCACCCAGTGCACAGGCTCAGCATGACAATGGCATGCAAGAGGTTGATGACGAAGAGCTGCTGGCAGTGATGAGCAGAAAAGTCTTTAGGGTCTGCAGGTAACATAAATGTCATAAAACCTTTTATGCAAGATTTTTGAAAAGTCCTAGCTGCTTATTTCCTTGACCAAATTTGACGAAACATGCGCAAAAAGTCGCTGACGATGTTGTGTATCGACGCAACAGGTGTTGCATGGTGAACGGGATCCGTCCTGGCAAGTGAGCAGCAAACGTGATAGTTTGGGTGCATGCGCTGGGCGTCATAAAATGCCCCAGCCAACCAATGGTAGCTCAAATGTACTATCTGAGCTGCCTCACTCAATCTAGGCTGCAAACGACCTCTGAACAGTGGCAGAGACAGCTTGCCAAGCGCGCTTTGATGGCTCAAGATCTGATATAATCATACCGGATTGGATCAAGGAGCATGCCATTGCCTTAGGCTTTGGTCGCTGTTGAGCCTGTCTCAGAGATTGGAGTGCTTGAGGCCACCATCACATACCCTCTGTTGACATCGCAAGCTGGAGCAAGTCTACCGCTTGTCGTGTGCACGCCTGGAGCGTTAAATTGTGACGACAGGCGCTCAAAACACGTGCTGATGCGCTGTTCAGCACTTGATCATAAAAACTGTTATGTAAAATGTTACATAAAACCTTTTATGCATGTACTAAAAGGTTCGCCTGCCTCTGCATAAAACCTTAATTAACATAAAAGTTTTACATAAATCAATTACTTATCTGCTCATCACTGTCCATATCGGTACAAAACGCCATGTAGCGCATCAAGCTTACAAGCCAATCTACAGTATTTCCAGCGGCAGGGCAAAGCCAAGCGACTCCCAGGATGCCATGAAATCCAGTCTGAACCGTTTGCAGTCTGCTGAAGTTGGACCCCAGCAACAGCGTGACAACCAGTCAGCATCTGCAGGCCTGGCATCCCTGTGCACTTGGACCCTTACCCCTGTTACCATATCTTGCAAGGCCCAGCAGGCACAAATAAGATACTGAAGTGTTGCAGTGCATTACGGGAAACTCTGGATACAACCATGGCGGGACTACTGCTGCGACTCAACCTCGAACGCAGGGTGTCAAGCTGTGCACCAGGAAGGGGGGGGAGAGCAGGGGGCAATGTGGGGGAAGAAGGGTAGGCTGAAGGGAGGTAGGGCCCTTGTGCATCTGAAGCCCCTCTTGGGCACGCTAAGCGCCTAGCCAGAGGTGGACACGGTACCAGACGCGACCATGGAGGCGATGCCCGACTCCGGTGAAATGGCGCCCGTCGGGTTCTTCATGGTGAGGTTGCCAATGGGGACGCTCTGGGGGAAGGCGGCGCTGTTGGCGGCCGGCTGGCCCTGCACCACACACAGGCCAGCTCATACTTAAGTTGGGTATCTGCATCAGATCATAGGGTGATAGGATCCCATAGTGTAAAGCAGCCCTCTAATTTTCAGACAGCAGTGTGCCAGGCATTGGGTAACGGCGCTGTCAAACAACCATAGCCAGCCCATCTCAGTGATAGTAGTACAAACGATCGTTCCACACCATGATGGCAAGGCCAGGGGTGCAACAGACGAAACATGTGTCAGGGCATGAGGCCGAAGCAACGTACATAGCCCTGCAGGAAGGCGAAGCAGTTGCCAGCGAAGGTGAGGGAGTAGTAGGAGGTGATGTCGGTCGGCTTGGGCTGGGTCACGGCAGGACCGGTCAGGCCGGCAGACGGCTGGGAGGACACGTTGAAGGTCACCTGCAGTCCACAGCACCTAAGCCATGAGCTCTTGAGCAGGCATGCAGAGCGGATCAAACACCCGAATTTATGCAGGATCTGTTGATTTGTTCTCGCATGTAGCGCGAACGCAGGATGTACTGCACAAAGCACACCACAACTACTGAGTTGGCCAAAGCAAAGGCAGGAGCATCGAGCTCAAACTCGCCAGCAGCTGTCCAGAACCACAGCCGGCCAGGGCACCAATCGCAGGCGGCCAGGCCTTCTGGAGCACCCCAGGTCCTTAGCTGCTACAACAGAGAGTGTCACAGACCAGAAACCGTGCAACGATGCGCAGCTCCGGGCAACTCACCGGGTTGAGGCCGATGAAGTGTGAGCAGCCGGAGCACTCGGGCGTGGCGGGCGGCGGCGCGACGCTGCCGGCAAACAGCGGCTCCACGGCCAGCGCTAGCGACAGCAGCTTGCCATCGTTGCCTGAACCACACATAGATCCACATAAGACACATAGACCCTAAACCTAAACCCTAAACATACCCTGAACCTAAACATAACTGCATGAGACCACGTGTTGCCTGCATGAGCAGGACTGTGGCACGACGAAGCGAGCTGCGACCGGGCATGCAGATGGTGGGCACTAGCAACAGTCAGTCGCCGCTAGAAAGCTGGCACAATATAAGCGGTCGTGATGACTGATCAGCGACTAGGCAGCACCTGGGGATAAGGACAGCTGCATGTCGGCGGGCAGGCCATCAGTGGCGTAGCCAATGGGGAAAGTGATGACAGCCTGGGTGGCCTGGGCATCAATGCTGGTGTGCGAGGATGCACCGAGACCCCAGGTGCCGTTGATGGCAATGTTGGGCTCCACAGCGTTGATGGGCCTGCAAAAGATGTCCAACCATGTTCAGCACCAAGTTTGCCTGCTTGCCTATCCCGCAAACACGGCTAGCCAGCAGGTACATGCCCGCATTTCACAGCAGGGTATGAGCAGTGGCCAGGGCTAGGCGGACACCCGGGCTGCCACAGCAAGGGGCAGAGCACAACAGGCGGTACTTACTGGGGGCTGGTGCGATAGGCAGGGTACGCCAATGCACTGATGTTGTAGTTGATGTACATATCGGCCCAGGCCTGCAGGTAGGCGGGGCGCACTGCGGTGACACAACACAGAGTTCAGCAGCATGGGGGCTGTGCTGCTGATGTTGGTCACATGGCATGTCTTCAAGGTCCATCAGGCACCCAGTGAAGAGCCGGTCGGCAATGACCTGAAGCATGGTGCTCAGGTACAGAGTAGTCTGGCCCCTGTGTGGGCCTCCAGCACAGTGTAGCAGGAATTTAGGGTTTTATGGTTTGCTGCGCACCAGTCTTGAGGTAGTCGATCCAGTCTTGGCCGTCCTTGGAGGCGGTGAGGGGGACCTTCAGGTTGTTGATGTAGCTGTTACGCAGGCCGCCGGGAACGGTGTTGGCGACGTTGTTGTACACGTTCCAGATGGAGACGTTGGGATCGGAGTAGTGGGTGTACAGGTCTGCATGACAGACACCAGTGATCCTGCATGATTATGTCTCGGATGCCCACTGCGGAATGCACACAGCTTACGGCGCACGCGTTACGTAGCAGGACATGCTGTGCTGAGGCAGGACAAAGGACACCCCAGCGTGCCTGCAAACAAGCGCTATGCAACGCTAGTGACGAGCTGGAAGCATGTACACCACACAATCGGGCACTCACATCGGGCAAACTCGCGGGGGCCCTCAAAGCCGCTGGGGGCTGAGGCGAGGGAGGCCCTCTTGATGATCTCGCTCACATCGATCGGCACGATCACAGTGCCAGCTGCAGCCTGCAGCAGTAGGCAGCGAGTGTCTCCAACAGGCATCAAGTTGGGCAAGTTGGCCAGCTGACTTCTGGGCTAACAGGTATTGCAAGAGCAGCCGGCCACGTTCACTGGATCTGCAAGCGCAGACACAAACAGATACACATGGCATCGGCTGGCACTCTCACCATCTTGTTGAGAGCTGCATAGGCGCCCGCTACGAACTGCAGCGCAAAAGCAGTCGTTGTTCAAGCCTGCATGCAGGGCTCTAAGCAAGCAGGCAATAGCAGGGGCTGGCATGGTACCCCCACACCAACATATATGTTTTAACAGGTGTCTGTCCATCAAGCTGTGGGCTGGTGCAGTGGCAACGAGGTCAGCAAACCGGGCTGTATTATACCAGTGAGACTGCACATTTGACACACAATGGAACAACCGGGTGCAAGGCATACCGTGGCATCCAGGTCGGTGAACCAGTTGACGGCCATGCCAATGCAAATGCCGTTGAGGCTCATTGGGGGTGATGGGCGCCAGGCACTTGGCGTACACGCCGGTAGCCTTGGCAGGCTGCACGCGCACCACGGAGTCCAGCACGACCAAATCGCTGATGGACCGCGCCATCATGCCTGCGGAGGGTGGCCAACATCACCTTTTGGTCAGCAGCATGTCTGAAGGAAGCCAGCGGTGCAGCAACTCCTCTGGACAAAGACCAAGTACCACTCATGCTTAACTCGGGTGTTTAACACGGGCGTACACCAGGCCATGGTTGCAAGGTCGGCAAGGCAGCACGGATCAGCAGCATCAAGAGGTAAGCACCAGGCAGCAGCGAATAGCAGAGGTATTCACTCACCAATGGTGTCACGAGTGTAGGTGGCGGGCACCAGTCCGTCTGACGCGTTGTCTGCATACCCACATCACCGCTCAGACCACAAGAGCAGCTTGTCAAGGACTGCCGGGCATGCAAACCAGTCCTTGCCAAGCAGAAACACCATGGCATAGATGCCGACTGGCCTGCAACTGCCAGGTATTGCAATCATTGCTGAGATGTCTAGTGCATCATTGCAAGCCCTCCAGCTATGGCACAGCACGCACATCACAGAGCCCTCACAGCAATTGATCGTGCAGCGGACGTTTGCGTCCATCCTGCGGTTTAAAACACGCAATCACAGCACTTACAGCAGTTGATGGTGGGGCGGAAGCCAACAACGCCATTGGCGCTGGCGGGCATGCGGCAAGAGCCACCCGTGTCCTGCGACATTCATGGTGAGCGAGTGGGCAAAGACAGCAAAGCTGGTTACAGGTCGACCTCCTGCACTTGCAATGCTGGTACACATACACACAGCAACACATGAACAGCGATGTCCTTGCACTGTACTGTACTGTACTGTACTGGTTAGTTCATTCAGTGTGTTGACGATCGACATCTGCACCATGACGGCTCACCTCGCAGAGGGCGGCGGGGACGATACCGGTGGCGACAGCCACACCAGAGCCTCCGCTGCTGCCTGCAAGCAAGATACTGTCCCACATCAAGGCCATGCGGCCTTGCATGTTTGATGTGCGATGCAAATGGGCATAGCGGTGGTTGGCGTCTGACAGGTTCGCAGTCCATCAAGAAATGCCTGCGGGGTAGCACTGTCAAGCATGTCCAAATGCCTCACCTCCCACATGACGGGTGTTGTTGTAGGGTTCAACACGGCACCGAAGTAAGCGTTCTGCGTGCAGTCATCCAGGGTTAGTCCTTGAGCCGCAAGCAAGATTAGGGTTGGGCTGAGCACTGGCTCATGCATGGATGCCATGCAGTGGCCCGCAAACCTGTTATGCATAGACTCGTTGGGTACTGCTCACTCAGCACCATCCGCCCTGGATCTAGATTCCTCAAACTGGCAGTCAAACCGCTGGTGTGTGTACTCACGATGTTGGTGCCACCGGCGCTGAGCTCATGCAGCCTCATTTTACTGAAGATGATCCCTCCTGCGGCTTTCCACTGGTCGATGAGGGGGGCGCTCAGGGGCGGGTACAGGTCTGCGAGTGGCAGCGGGCTGTTGGTTAACCCACATGACCATGTCTGCTACGGTAGCTCGTTAGACCAGGTGACATCTGCATGTTCCCTCTTTTGAGTTGGCTACAAGCACTCGACGAGAGCTGCAAAGATCAGCGCAAAGCAAGCATGTCAAACTGTTGAGGCCCTCACTCTGCATGAACTTGTTGCCCGCGCTGGTGGGGTAGCCGGCCACATCGATGGAGTCCTTGACGCCGAGCGGCAAGCCGCAAAGCGGACCGGTGTCTTGTCCGGCGGCCTTCTCGCGTCAACAGCTGCCGCCTCAGCCAGCACCTGCACTCGTTAAGGTTTTAGGGTTGCACCAGGCAAGGGAGTGCCTGTGCAGCTGCCAGCTTGAGTGTACACAGCAACACGAGGGCTTGGTTGGCAATAAAGGCGCTACAGGTCCTCTCACACCTGACTTGCCTCCAACCCTGATGCACGATCCTGCTCAGGTGGACACGGTTGTAGATGCTATGCTGCCCGAGTTGCTCTCACCTGAGTCGCGTTGATCGTCTGAATTGCGTTGAGGCATCTGACCGAGTCTGCCTTGGCGAGGAGGGCCTTGGCGTAACTGACGGCAGTCATCTGCCCGCTGCAAAGAGCGGCGATCGCGTCCTTTGCTCCCATGGTCAGCATGTTGGCGGTGCTGGGCGCAGGTGCCGCAGCGGAAAGGGTGCGTGCATGGGCTCCGACTGCAGCAGGCACACAGCTCAGGCCGTTAGCGTTAGCATTTCGCTGGTTGAGGGTTAGCGGGTTGAGGATTAACGGGCGTGCATGTAGATGTGCAGATCGGAAGCCAAACTCGTTCTGAAACAGGTTTCTGCTATACGGCCTACGAGTTTCTCTAACCCAGGCCACAGGAACTCACCCGCCAAGCAGATCAAGCAGAAGGCAATCGCCACGCGGCCCATGTTGACTGGTCCTTGAGAACTGGGTTTGGCTGGTGCCCGGCAAGACCTGCGCTACCACTCTGCTTGTTAATATTCCCTGTTGACAGTGGACAGTCACAGGCCAAGCGCAGTACGGCAGAACCGGCAAACGGCGAAAGCATGCATGGTCACGTGGAAAGGAACCCGGCTAGCAAGTTGTTCTTTCTTCACACCTGGGCTCGGGTGCTATGTCCGACTTGATGGGGAGTTGTGGCCGGTGGCTGGTCTGCCCCGGGTTGCTGTCAAGTGCTTTTTCGATCTGAGATCACAGATATTTCTGTTGACCGTTATGAAACCGGGCAGCATCGCTTATCAATCAGTGCGCCCTGGACTGACGACCTGCACCGCGTCACGCGCTCGTCAGCATGCGTGGTGCATGTGACAAGACGTGTGCGCACGTCTAAGCAGGGGTGGCCAAGGAAATGGATGGCGCACACGTGATCTGTTGCTGGATTTCCATGTCTGCCGCGCTTGCAATGCGGACGCTGTGATTCATTCGCTGCAAGGCTCACCAAACAATGCTATGACAGACATCGGTGGTTGGTGATCGATTCCCCAACTCCTGACATTGAGGTTATGCCGCCGGAATGGCCATGCTTGACGGTTATCCATCGAGTGGGGCACAGCTTGCTTACAGCAGGGTGCGATCAAGCAACACGTGGGTTGCACTAGGGCCACACGCACTGTAATGGTGACCTGCAGCATGTCAAACATCTGCAGTGTGCGCAAGCGGAAACACACATGCCAGATGGCGGCAATGCAAGTCAAGCAGGTGGTGCATCAAGTTAACAGATAGTGTTGGACACTGCTATGGCTGAGCAAGGAATGCAAACTCGTCTGTAGCAGATTCAGCTGGGGCTTGGCCGATCAACCCAGCGCATCCCAGCGTGCCTGCATGGCCTTGCAGTCGATCACACCTGCCGTCCTGTCAGCTGATGAGCCGCTAATGGCCTTGCGCTGGATGGCTGCACTCACATCGTTGGGCAAACCTCCAAGGGGCACGCGTGACGAGCGCGACTGCAGCGAAGCGCTGGTCCGATCATGCTTCCCGTTCAAGAGCGCGTCAGGACGAGCCGGTTTCCTGCTCAATGGCGGCTGCTCCTGGCCATGTCGGTTTGCTGATCGCCCAGTGGCAGGCGGCTGTACCAATCGTGGTTGCTGCGGCAGCTGCGGCTTGGGCAGCTCTTGGGCTTTGCTTGAAGGCGCAAAGGATCGGGACCTGACGGGCTGCCGCTGCGGACCGCTGTGGTGGCCACTCACGGGGGTGTGCATTCCCAGCCGTCCATCAGGCAGGGGCAGGTCATGGAGGCCCAGCTCAGAAGCTGCGGCCGCCAAGGCAGCGTCACGGCGGCCTACACTGCCTGCCTTTCCTGGTACAGAGCTGGGATGACCAGAGGCAGACGCGCTGCTGGCTAGTGCGGAGTGTGTATGCCTGACCGGAGAGGGTCGCTTAGCACGGCTGTTGCAGGCACTTCTGATTGTAGCCCCGCTTGGCTGCCTTGAGGACGGGGAGCTGGTTTGTCCCGGGCTGCAGTGCTTGCTGCCTGAAGGCTGTGGGGCTGAGGCGCTCCTACAGGTAGCTGTGCGGGTCGGATAGCCGCCAGGGGGTGTTGCGCAGCGCACAATGTCAAACTTGGCCTTCACGCTTTCGGTGCTGTCAAGAAGCTCGCCACGTGCGTTGCATAGCTTGCCATCTAGCAGGAACGCTGTTGGCAGGGTTGCAGTGTCTAAGGTCATGCTGCACCTGCTGCCAGCACCAGTCACTTGCTGAGAGGTTCCTGGGCAAGGCCAGGGGTGTTGCTGAAGCGGAGCAGTGCAGGGCCTCAGAAGCGTTTGCAGCCCCTGTGGCTGTCACTGCTTGGTGGTTCTGCTGGTCACCTGGTTTGACGCAAATAACTGCTGCAGCTCCTTAGTCCTGAAGTCCCTACGGACGGTTGCATGTGCATCAGGCCCTCACAAACTATAGGTCAAGATGCCTCTCTACCTGCCCTGGCACTGGCAGACACCAGCACAGGGCCGCACCTATTCAACAACGAAGGCGCACAACTCACGTGTTGCCGTGCTCTCTGCACTTGATTGTTTGGCTTGTGTGCTCGTCAGTGGTTCCAGAGTTCCACCTATGGACAAGGTGTCACGTTCAGAGTGCAGGGATCCACAAGGACTACCACATCTAGTGAGCTGCAAGGCGAAGTCACAGGTAGTGGCAGCCCTTTTTGTAGTGCAATGCTTAGAGCTCTAAGTGTCAGTCAGCTAGTGCACGGCAGCTTCTGACCTGAGGCTGGACGGAACAACGAAGAGAGTGGGCCTAGTGTCAGCACTGTTATCATCTGGACGTGCAGAACAAGCAGTTAAGGCTTGTTGGGCGCTGCAATTTCGTGGGGAACCAAGGCAGGCCAGGCTTGCCAGCAAGACGAGTCAACGGCTCAGGTTGAGCTGAGCCACAGCCAAGCCGTTGGCCATTAGCGCAGCGGCCTCTGTGTGTCCAGGGATCGGATTGCAAGCCCTGGTGTTGTATGTTGGGACGACAAGTGCTTTGCACCTGGTCCAGGGTGGTGCTGCGTATGCATCCCAGGACCTGCTGTCAGGGTGCCCAGCCTTCCCAGCTGAGCCTGTCTCCGCTACTTGCTCGCGGATGCACACAAACAGCAGGCGTACGCTGCTGGCAGCAGACAGACTGCCAATTGAGCAAACGTGCAGCAGCGAGATGCCGGACAGCAGGGCAGCTGTGCCAGCCACAACCCTTGCAGCGGCAGTTGCTAGGGACGAAACGGTCCTTGCTGCACACGTCTGTGCTTTGCTGTGCTGCAAGCAAAGAAGTCACAGCAGAAGGTCTTGTGAGGCGGATCACTCGAGGCAGGTTTTTGCTTGTGGTTGCTGTACACGCCAGGGTGCATGCGCTTGCATCTGGCGCTGGGCCCACGCCTCGCTTGCAAAGAACCAGTCACCTATAACGTGCTGTCTGAAACCGGCAGCTTCCTGTCCATGCACCAACACCACAGGAAAGCCGACCTACCAAAGCCTCAAGTTGACATGCAACCCCTGCCTCCTGCAGATGATGTTGAGGTCAGCTTTGCGCGAAGCAGCGGGGCTGGCGGCCAAAATGTGAACAAAGTCAACACCAAAGTCGACATGCGGCTGCATATAGGCAAGGCAGACTTCCTGTCTGAGGAAGTGCGGGAGTCCCTTCTACGACTGGTGTGTTCTGTGTTCACTGTGCAAGTGGTTTCCATTCGCCTGTGTTGCTCAGTACACGACCAGACTGTATCTTTCTAAAGCAGGCCAACCACGGTTTTTGCTCTTGTTTCCTTGTGTTGAAGCATCAGGATGTTCTCAGGAGTGTATGCACCCAGTCCCAAGACTTGAAACACCTTAGGAATACTGGCAAGCGTGTAATGATGATGATGATGATGTTTTCAGGAGAAAAACCGCATCAACAAAGACGGAGAATTTGTGATCCAGTCCCAGAAGACGCGCTCACAAGCGTGAGCCTTGTGCACTGAGATTCAAAGCTGGGCTCCTGCACAGCTACCATACACTGCATTCTGTTCTTCACGCAAGACCACCCAATCACTTGTATGGAATCAGCGCTCAAGGGTTTACGGTTCAGGCCATGGGTCCTTGACTCTAAGACCTGCTGGTGCAGGGACAACATAGAGGATGCGCTGGACAAGATGCAGGCAGCCCTTGATGCCGCCGCAGACTCGACCATCATTAAGGAAGTAGACCCAGCGACCAAAAAGAAGCTCGCCAAACAGTATGTCAAGGCTTCATGACCCGTTGCATGACATGCTTGCAGCATTGAGTTGTGACCCCACCGCTGGTAGTCTTTGAGTTGCTGTTAGCCCTCAGGCCCCAAGATGACATGGGCAGGATCAAGCAGTCCGTGGTGTGGTCGATGATCGGACATTGGATCTGATGCGCATATGGGTGATGTGGCGTGTTGCGGTGTGCAGGCGGAAGGTTGCCAACGAAAACCGGTTGGAGAATAAGAAGAAGGCCTCCATGAAGAAGTCAGACAGACGAGCCAAAATCGACTGGTGACCACCTCCCATGTCCCGCTGGACAGCTGCAGAGCTACAGATGCAGGCTACTGAGCTATAGATGTTCTGGCACCTTTGACCTGTGAGCTTTCTGAACCCAATGAGATACGTGGCACTCAGCACTTCGCGGTTATGAGCAGGCACTCGACAACTCGCCTGTGCTTGGTTGTATCCAGGACACAGGGATGCTACATTGCCAGATATGTGAGGATTTTGATTGGCCTGCACAGTTTTGGCGTCCCTCAAAGTGTGGGCAAACTGACCTGCGCCCAGGCAGTCATTGCCACAGCAGGCGGTAGCAATACTCCAAGTATGGTGTAGGATATACGCATTGTGAAGGGTAGGATGTACTCAACATAAGAGGATCCGCAACCATGAGCTATCATATGTACCGTCGACTGGGCAAATAAGACGCTTGCGCCTCCAATCACAACAGTTGCCAGTTCACTCGTGCATGTGGCAGGCGGCGGCGATGGTAACGCAGGCCCTAATGCCGCACGTTTTCAGTCAGCGCAGGACGATTTGGTCGGCTGGCCTTGCCTCGTGCGGCGCCCTCGTCTGCTTGCCTGCGCACGAAGACACCCCATTGATTGTCAGCAGGCACTTGACATGTCACCATATGCATCCACGAACCAGGAACGACAGAGTGAAGCAGGGGCAAACGGGCAGGCGACTGCATGCCCCGACCAGATACACATCCAGCAAGGCGCTTTCCGATTGCAAGTCAGCATCACCAGCCAAGCAGCATCACTGCGTGAAGAGCATTGCAGCGAACCAGTACCACACAAGTGAGCCTGCCGCGAGAAACCTAGAAAAGGCTCACCGCCTCGCCGCCTCGTTGACGGTGCGGGTGACCGCGGAGACCCCGTCCACAAACTTGGTTCGGAAGATGACGTTGGCGTTGCTGAACATGCCCTCCTTCAAAGAGACGACGATGAACTGGGAGTACGGGAAGTGCGTCTTGATCATGCGCCCGATGTTCTGCGTGTGGCTCAGGTCCAATGCCGCATCCCTGTGTCCTGGATACAACCAAGCACAG